>TBL_comb47_HYPODRAFT_10005762_pt1 | contig 13661 bp, 14 predicted proteins | sample TroBogypolimnion_40_FD_10682 | JGI IMG/M metagenome (IMG submission 10682)
GTCCAACCATAGGAAAAGGAGCCGGTCATGCCGAAAATGATCGTGTCGATCGACGATGTTGTTATCAAGGAAGTGCAAATCACCAAGGATAGAACCACCTTGGGACGCAGGCCATACAACGATGTCGTGATCGACAACCTTGCCGTCAGCGGCGAGCATGCCGTCCTTTTGATGAGTGGCTCCGAGGTCACACTGGAAGACGTGGGCAGCACCAATGGCAGCTACGTCAACGGAAAGGCCATTAAAAAGCAGCTGCTGAAAAACGGCGATGCGATCGAAATCGGCAAATACAAGATCAAGTTTGTCGACGACAAGGTCGCCGACCCGGTGGACAAGGCTATGGGCACCCGCTCTGTGCCGGCTGCAGCGGTGCAACCGGCATTGCCTGCGGCTCTGGCCTACACGGCTACCCTGCCCGACGCCGGCAGTGTAGCGGCCGCCAGCATCAAGGTGTTGAACGGTGCTGCGGCCGGACGCGAAGTGCCACTGACCAAGGTGGTGACGACCATTGGCAAGCCTGCAGTGGCCGTGGCTGCCATCACCAGGCGTCCCCAAGGCTATGTGGTGCACCATGTGGAAGGTGGCGGAAACCCCAAACTGAATGGAACACCGATTAGCTTCGAGCCCGTGGCCCTGAAGGATGGCGATGTGATAGAGCTGGCTGGAACCCGTATGCAGTTCGTCCAAGCCTGAGCGTCGGTTTCGGCTCACGCATGGGCGCCCGTCTGGCGTTTGCGGGGACAAGGGTTATCCTATCGCCATGTCCGAGACCCAGCGATTTGACCCAACCCATCCCGTCGGCGAAGTCCACTTCCACGGCGCTTGCAGTCTGACTGCTGCATTGCACCCATTGGAGCGGTTTCTGTGAGCGAGGGCCTGCCGCCTTCTGGCGCCGATGGGGCAGCCGAGCAGGCATTTTTTGCCTCGCAAAAGCTGCCCTCGCAAAAGCGCGGTATGACCTTTGAAGGCCTTTTCTACCGCCAGTTGCACCAGGTCACGGCGCGCATCCATGACACAGAGAACATAGAGCAGATCATGCTGGAGACCAGCCAGGACATCTGCAAGCTGCTCAACGCCGACCGGCTCACCCTGTATGCGGTCAATGCAGACCACACCGCGATTGTGTCCAAGATCAAAACCGGCCTGAACAGCAGCCGCGACCTCAAGCTGCCGATTTCGCCGCAAAGCTTGGCCGGCTATGTGGCCTTCAGCAAGAAGGCCTTGAACCTGCCCGATGTCTATGACCAGGAAGCGCTGAGACGCATCCACCCGGCACTCACCTTTTTGAAGGAAGTGGACCGCCGTTCCGGCTACCGCACGCGCCAAATGCTGGTGGCGCCCATCCTCGAAGGCGAGCGTCTGCATGGCGTGCTGCAGGTCATCAACAACAAGAGCGATGAGCCCTTTGGCGCACTGGAGCTCGATGGTGTCGCCGAGGTTTGCAAGACGCTGGCTAGCGCCATCCGCCAGCGCGCCCTTAGGGCCGAAGACGGCGGGCGTCGCAAGGCCACCAAATACGATGGTCTGGTGTCAGACGGACTGCTTACCCACGAGGAACTAAGCCAATGCGTGCAGGATGCGCGCCATCGGCAAGTCTCAATAGAGCTGCTGCTGCTGGGCAACTTCAAGCTCCGGCCGGAACAAATCGGCGCCTCCCTCTCCAAATTTTTCGGCGTGCCCTACGAGGCTTTCCATCCGGGGCGCATCCGCCTCGAATCCATGCATGGCCTGCTGAAGCGTGAATTTGTGGAGGAACAGGGCTGGATACCGCTGGAGGAGTCGCCCGATGGCCTGTTGGTGATGTGCCGCGACCCCGAGGCTGCACGCGGTGCCCGCGTGGTGCCCCAGGTGTTCCCGCGCATCAGCAAGTTTGCCTACCGCGCCACGACGCAGCTGGACTTTGAGCAGACGCTGACCCAGTTGTTTGGTGCTGCGACCGACACAGCCACCATCGACCAGCTGCTGGCCGATATGGACGGCGGCCCGATGGACGATGGCAACGCCGAAGACTCTCTCGAGTCGGCCGCCGCTGACAACGAACTGGTCAAGTTTGTCAACAAGGTGATCATCGACGCCTACAACCAGAAGGCCTCGGACATTCACATCGAACCCATGCCGGGCAAGTTCAAGACCGGTATCCGCTTTCGCATCGACGGCAGCCTGTTGCCCTATGTCGAAGTGCCGGCCCATTTCCGCCAGGCCATGGTGACGCGTCTGAAGATCATGTGCGATCTGGACATCTCCGAGCGCCGCAGGCCACAGGACGGCAAGATCAAGTTCAAGAAATATGGCCCGCTGGACATCGAACTGCGCGTGGCCACCATCCCGTCCGCTGGTGGCGTGGAAGATGTGGTGATGCGGATTCTGGCGGCGGGCGAGCCTATACCCTTGGACAAGCTTGGCCTGACGCCCCGCAACCAGGCGCGCCTGGAGGCCACCATCAGCAAACCCTATGGACTGTTTTATGTTTGCGGCCCCACCGGCTCCGGCAAGACCACCACGCTGCACTCCATCCTGAAGTTCCTGAACACGCCGGACACCAAGATCTGGACTGCGGAAGATCCCGTGGAAATCACCCAAAAGGGACTGCGCCAGGTGCAGATCAACAAAAAAGCCGGCATCGATTTCGCTCTGATCATGCGGGCTTTTCTGCGCGCCGACCCCGACATCATCATGGTCGGCGAGTCGCGCGACAAGGAAACGGTGTCCATGGGCGTGGAGGCATCGCTCACCGGCCACCTGGTGTTCTCCACCCTGCACACCAATTCAGCGCCAGAGTCCATCACCCGCCTGATAGACATGGGCATGGACCCGTTCAATTTCGCCGATGCCCTGCTCGGCATCCTGGCCCAGCGACTGGCCAAGCGCCTGTGCGATTGCAAGCAAAGCTACGTGCCCGATGCCGAAGAGCTGCGCCTGTTTGCTGTCGAGTACGCCGAGGAGCTGCGCCACTCCAAGGTCTGGAAGCTGGACTATGCCGCTGAAAGCAGGAAATTGCTGGACCAATGGATGCAGACCTATGGCGAAAATGGCCAGCTCAAGCTCTATCGCGCCGTCGGTTGTGACAAATGCAACAAGACCGGCTACAAGGGCCGCCTTGGCCTGCACGAGCTGCTAGTGGCCAATGACGAGGTCAAAAGGCTGATCCAGGAGCGCGCCCGCGTGGCCGAACTGTTCGCCGCTTCGGTGGAAGGCGGCATGTGCACCCTGAAGATGGACGGCATGGAAAAGATCCTGATGGGGCTGACGGACCTGAAGATGGTGCGTCAGGTCTGCATCAAGTGATCAAAAGCAGTGACGAAAATGTCAGAAGGAGCGTATTTAGTCAGGGCTTGGCGTAAATCCTGACACGAATGGTCGAAGTTGTTTTCCCCGTCAGACAAAGTAGCCGCTAGAATGATTGGCACGGAATCTGCTGAGGTTTACAGGTCTCGTAATTTTTTAACCAAGGAGCTAAATATGAAGCGTTCTATGCAAAAGGGTTTCACCCTGATCGAATTGATGATCGTGGTGGCGATTATTGGTATTTTGGCCGCCGTTGCGCTGCCGGCATACTCCAACTATATTATCAAGGCCAAGGTTGGTGCTGCACTCGCTGCTGGTGATGCGTTGAAAACGGCGGTTGCTGTTTGTGCACAAGAAAATGGCGCTGTATTGACAACTTGCAATACCACAGGTACTACTGCTACGACAATTCCAGTATTCACGGCGACCAAGGAAGTTGCAAGTGCAACTGTCACAGCCGGTGTTATTGTATTGACCTTGGCTGGTGGAATAGGTACAGGTGTGGATAACTCTACAATTACAAGCACACCTAGTGCGGTTGCAGATCAAACGACTATTACCTGGACAAATACTACGACTGTTACTAATACCACAGCCAAGGACCTGATTTTGAAGAACAACATATAAGTATCTACGATACGTAAAGCTAAGCACACGATTTCATCGTTGGGTGGAGTGCCAAAACCTCGTCAGTCACATGGCGGGGTTTTTTTATGCTGATTTATAGCAAATCATGCTTTCTGCAACAGGTATGGAAGGCAAGCTGTTGGTTGAAGAATGAATAAAATCCGTCAATCACTCGCAATGCCCACTGCGTGGGCCGTATTGTTGTTGGCCCTTCCCTGGCTCAACCCGTTCAGTTACGGACCGACGCCGGCCATGGCGCAGGGCTTGGTGGCCTGGCTGGCTGCGGCAATGGTATGGATGGTGTTTGAACTCTCGGGCACGGGCTTTGCCGCCAGGGTCCGCCTAATCGCAGCTGCCTGGCTGCTGGCTTCGGCGCTGAGTGCGGCCATGGGTCTGCTGCAGTATCTGGGCCTGTCCGGTCCCTTCAGCCCCTGGGTCGATTTTGTGGACGCGGGCCAGGCCTATGCCAATCTGCGCCAGCGCAACCAACTCGCCACCCTGCTGGGCATAGGCCTCTCGGCCGTGCTGTGGTGGCAAGCAATGGCGCTGCCGCCCCGCGCCGGTCGTCTTTCTTGGTGGATTGGTGCCGTCGCCTGGCTGTTGGCTGCGGCAGATGCAGCCAGCGCGTCGAGAACCGGTTTTGTGCAACTGGTGTTGCTGGCCGCACTGAGCCTGCTCTGGCGGCGTGGGCGCTCCACCATGGTGCTTGCGCTGCTGGGCTATGCATTGGCGGCCTTTGTCCTGCCGCTGCTCTTGCCCCATGCGCCACTGGCGCCCGAGACAGCCTTGCAAACCGGCATCCTGGCACGGGTGGGCGAAGCCTCGGGCCGGGGCATCTTGTGGGATAACGTGCTGCATCTGATCGCACTCAAGCCCTGGCTGGGTTGGGGCTGGGGGGAGCTGCACTACGCCCACTTCATCACCCTGTATTCGGGCGAACGCTTCGATCAAATCTTGGGCAATGCCCACAACTTACCGCTGCAATTGGCCGTAGAACTGGGCCTGCCCTTGGCCCTTGCCTTGTGTGGTGTTGTGGTCTGGCTGGTGCTGCGCGCCAAGCCCTGGCGCGAGCAGGATGCCACGCGGCAACTGGCCTGGAGCGTGCTGGCCGTGATTGTCGTGCACAGCATGCTGGAATATCCGCTCTGGTATGGCCCGTTTCAGCTGGCCGCGTTATGTGCCGTCTGGATGCTGTGGCAAAGCAGACCGGGAACGTTCGCCGCTCCGGCGGAACATGGCGTAGCAGGCCTGTCTATGGCCTTGGCTACCTTGCTGGTCTGCGGCTACGCCGCGTGGGACTACTGGCGCATCAGCCAGATTTACCTGCCGGTGCCCCAGCGTGCGTTAGCCTACCGGGAAGACACGTTGGAAAAAATCGGCGCCTCGTGGTTGTTTCAGGGGCAGGTGAAGTTTGCCGAGTTGGGCATCACCCCGTTGACCACCGACAACGCGCAGCACATCAACGCCCTGGCCAAGGAGATGTTGCACTTTTCCCCGGAGGCCAGCGTGGTGCAAAAACTGGTGGACAGCGCCACGCTATTGGGACGCAGCGACGAGGCGGCCTACTACGCGAAGCGCTTTCAGACCGCTTATCCGCAGGAATATGCCGTCTGGCTGGAAGCCAGCTCAGCCGCCCGCCACAAAACTCCCTGACTTGCCGCCATGCTTTTCCAGCAGCCTGACGTCGGTGATGGTCATGCCGCGGTCTACCGCCTTGCACATGTCGTAAATCGTCAGCAGGGCCACCTGCACTGCGGTCAGCGCCTCCATCTCCACCCCCGTAGGCCCCACAGTTTCGGCGGTGGCGGAGCACAGCACCTGGGCGGGCTGGTCGCCAGATTCGGGCAGCACCTCAAAGGCCATCGCCACGCGCGTCAGTGCGATCGGGTGGCACAGGGGGATCAGCTCGCTGGTGCGTTTGGCCCCCTGAATGCCGGCGATGCGCGCGATGCCCAGCACATCGCCCTTTTTGGCCGTGCCCGACGCAATCAAGGCCAGCGTGGCGGGCAGCATGGTGATGCGGCCCTGGGCGACCGCGACGCGGTGGGTGGGCTGCTTGGCGGCCACATCCACCATGTGGGCCTGGCCTTGGGCGTCAAAATGGGTGAGGGCGTTCATTCAAAATAGCTCATATTGATCATAAACTGGACTTTACCCGAGCTTGACGCGCAAGCCATGGCTTGATGGCATCCTGTGGTCTGGCACTTCAACGCATTTTGATGGACTTATTCAACTCTTACCCGCGCATGGGCCTGCTGGCCAAACTGATGCTTTTTGGCCTGGCCAGCCTGCTGGCCGGCCCGGCCCTGCCGCAAGCCGAGTTGCCCCAGGCCCAGGTCACGCCCTTGCCCAATCTGGGCGACGGCAATGACATGACGCCGGCCGCCGAACGCCGCATTGGCGACCGCATCGCGCGCGAGCTGTACCGCGACCCGGATTACATCGACGATCCCGTCATCACGGACTATGTGCAAGGCATCTGGCAGCCCCTGCTGGTCGCCTCACGCCAGCGCGGCGAGTTGTTGCCTCAGCTCGATGAGCTGTTTGCCTGGGAAATTCTGATGGGGCGCGACCGCACGGTCAACGCCTTTGCCCTGCCTGGCGGCTACTTTGGCCTGCACCTGGGTCTGGTGGGCATCGTCACCAGCCGGGATGAGTTGGCCTCGGTGTTGGCGCATGAGCTCAGCCATGTGACCCAGCGCCACATCTCGCGCAGCATGTCGCGTCAGGCCTCGCAGGCGCCCTGGCTGATGGGCGCCATGATTCTGGGCATTTTGGCGGCCAGCAAGGACCCGGCCGCGGCCCAGGCCACGATTGTGGGCGGCCAGGCCGCCGCAGTGCAAAGCCAGCTCAACTATTCGCGCGACATGGAGCGCGAGGCCGACCGCATCGGCTTTACGGTACAGACCCAGGCCGGCTTTGCGCCCCAGGGTTTTGTCAGCATGTTTGAAAAGCTGCAACAGTCCAGCCGCCTGAATGACGCCGGTGGATTCCCGTATTTGCGCACCCATCCCCTGACCACCGAGCGGATTGCCGACATGCAGTCGCGCGTGCGCCAATCTGACAAGGCCGAAGCGACGCAGGTCACGACGCTGGAGCACGCCATGGTGGCCGCCCGGGCCCGCCTCTTATCCGATCCGTCCGTCGATGCGCTGCGCATCTGGGGCGAGGCGGCGCAGCCCGTCAATCTGGCCAAGCTGTCTGCGCCGGCTCAGGTCGGCAGCCTGTATGGCGCGACCCTGGCGGCGCTGAAATTGCGCGACTTTGCCTTGGCCCATGCCGGCCTCAAGCGCTTGCAGCAGCGCACCGTTGCCGATGTGCGCGCCACCCACTTGACCCAGTTGCTGGCGCTGGAGATCGCCCTGGTGCAGGAGGATGTGGCGGCGGCCGTTGCGCTGGCCCAAACGCTGACCGACACCAGCCGCGCCTCGCAGCTCTTGCGCGCCCATGTGGCAACGCTCTCGGGTCACGGCGAAGAGGCGGCGCAAAACCTGCAGACCTGGCTGGCCGACCATCCGCGCGATGCGCAGGCCTGGCAGTTGCTGGCGGCCGCCGATGCGGCAATAGGCCGCCCGGTGGCCTCCGTGCGCGCCGAGGGTGAGGTCCATGTGGCGCAGATGGATTTTTCAACGGCACTGACCCTCTTCAAGGCGGCACAGGACCTGGCACGCAAAAGCACGCTGCAGGTGGACCACATCGACGCGTCCATCGTGGACACCCGTGCCCGGCAGATGGAATCAACGTTGAGGGAACAGGCTCTCGAGCGCTGAGTGGATCACCATGCCCAGAACGGTGTAGATCAGCGAGCCAATTAGCGCCGCGCCAAAGCTGCGCACCTGAAAGCCGTCCAGCAGGGCGGCGGCCCAGTAAAACATCAGGGCATTGATGACAAACAGGAACAGTCCCAAGGTGAGCACCGTCACCGGCAGCGTCAGCACGATCAGGATGGGGCGCAGCACGGCATTGAAGAAACCGATGACCAGGGCCGCTACCAGCGCCGCAGAAAAACTTTGCACCACCACGCCGGAATACAGATGCGCCACCGCCAGCAGGGCGGCTGCACTGAGAAGCCATTTGACAAGCAGTTTCATGTGCACAGCATAGCACCATGCCTGGCGCGCAGGCTATGATGCGCCTCCTCTAAGCCTTCCCACAACCATTCCCTTGCCAGGCATTCACATCACCGACGTCGAGTCCGCCATCAACTACTGGCGGCAGCGCTTGCCCTCGCCCGACGGGGTGTGCCTGTCCTCGCCCACGCGTGCCCTGGCCGAGGTCTATGCCCTGCTGGTCTACTACCGCGAGAACGAAGCCGACGAAGTCTCCATGCCGCAGCAGGCGCACGCCGCTTGGATGGAGTGGTACCAGAGCACACCGGACACTCCCTGCATTGCAATCTGTTCCACCAGCCAGGGAGACGCGCAGTGCAAGGGCTGCGGCCGCAGCTTTGAAGAGGTGCAGAAGTGGACCGAAATGGGCGCGGCGCACAAGCGCGCTACCTGGCGCCGCATCACGGCCGAGGGCACGGCCTGGCGCTTCAACAAGTATGCGGAGCGGGCGCTCTCTATTTCCAGCGGATAGGTTCGATGTCGACGGTGGTGGAGCTGTCGCCCAAGGTGAGCACACCTTCCTGAATCGTCGCCTGCAGCTGCATGCTGCGTTGCGCCAGCGGAATCAGCGCCTGGCTGGCCAGCGTGGGAATGCGGAATACCGACAGGTTCTTGGGGCGACTGAGCTTGCTCCCCATGCCCTTCCACCAGACTTCTGCGGCATGGTTAAAGCAGTACAGCACCACCTCTTCAGCCTTGCCGCAGGCCTTGAGCAGGGGCTTGTCCTCGGGTTGGCCGACCTCAATCCACAGGCGCGTGAGGCCGGTGAAGTCGCGCAGCCAGGCATCGGGCTCGTTGACGTCGGACAGACCGGCGCCAAAGGAAAGCGTGCCGTCGCCGCCGCACACGCTTTGCAGCTTAAAGGCCTGAAACGCCAGCGCCACCAGCCGCACCATCATGCGTTCATCGGTTTCGCTGGGGTGGCGCGCCAAGGTCAGTGCATGGTCGGCGTAGTAGCTGTGGTCAATGTCGGCAATCTGCAGATTGGCTTTGAAAATCGTCGATTTAATGGCCATGAAAGCCGATCGAGAGAGTCAAGTTTTTCCGCCGGGCCGCCCCAAGGCAGGACAGTCCCCGTGGGGCTGAGGCCTGCGGCTCCCAGTCTGCCTGCGCAGGCTGGGACAGGCCGAAGAGCCCTTGCCTCTGGCGCGGGCACGTCCAGAGAGGACACGTAGTGCCGAACGTGGGGGCCACATTCATACGCGCTTTGCCAACTCGGCAGCCTTGCCGGTGTACGTCGCCGGCGTCATGGCCAGCAGGCGGTCTTTTTCTTCCTGCGGCAGTTCCAGCCCTTCAATAAAGCCGCGCATCAGCTCGGCCGTCATGGCCTCGCCGCGGGTGAACTTCTTGAGTTGCTCATAGGGCTGGGGCAGGCCAAAGCGGCGCATCACGGTCTGTATCGGCTCGGCCAACACTTCCCAGGAGCTGTCCAGATCCTCGGCAATTGCCGCCTTGTTGATCTCCAGCTTGTTCAGGCCGGTCATCAGCGACTGGTAGGCCAGGGCCGCATAGCCCAAGCCAACGCCGATATTGCGCAACACGGTGGAGTCGGTCAGGTCGCGCTGCCAGCGCGAGACCGGCAGTTTTTCTGCCATGTGGCGCAGCACGGCGTTGGCCAGACCCAGGTTGCCCTCGGCATTTTCAAAATCGATCGGATTTACCTTGTGCGGCATGGTGCTCGATCCGACCTCGCCGTCGCGCAGCTTTTGCTTGAAGTAACCCAGGGACACATAGCCCCAGATGTCGCGCGACAGGTCGATCAGGATGGTATTGGTGCGGGCCACAGCATCAAACAGCTCGGCCATGTAGTCGTGCGGCTCGATCTGCGTGCTAAAGGGCTGGAAGTTCAGGCCCAGGCCCAGCGGCTCCGGCGTCTCAATGACCTTTTTGCTAAAGGCTTCCCAGTCAAATTCGGGCCAGGCCGACAGATGGGCGTTGTAGTTGCCCACGGCACCATTCATCTTGGCCAAAATCTTGACGGCGGCAATGCGCTCACAGGCGGTTTGCAGGCGCACCACGACATTGGCCATTTCCTTGCCCACGGTGGTCGGGCTGGCGGTCTGTCCGTGGGTGCGGCTGAGCATGGGCACCTCGGCGTGGGCCTGGGCCATGTCGCGCAGCTTGAGCACCAGCTTGTCCAGCAGCGGCAGCACCACGGTGTCGCGCGCCGAGCGGATCTGCAGGCCGTGGCTGGTGTTGTTGATGTCTTCGCTGGTGCATGCAAAGTGCACAAATTCACCGGCCTTTTCCAGTTCGGGGCGGGCGTCAAATTTGGACTTGAGCCAGTACTCCACGGCCTTGACGTCATGGTTGGTGGTCTTCTCTATGGTCTTGATGGCCTCACCATCGGCCTCGGAAAAGTTCTTCACCAGACCCAGCAGGTAGGTGCGGGCGCCGGGGCTTAAGGGCTTGAATTCGGCAAAGCCGGCATCGCTGAGGGCGATGAACCAGACCACTTCCACCTGCACCCGGCGCTGCATATAGCCCAGTTCACTGGTGATGGGGCGCAGGGTGGCAAGTTTGGCGGCGTAGCGGCCGTCGAGTGGGGAGAGTGCGGAGATTGCATTGAAAGTCATGCGCGAATTGTAGGTTGTGCGCCACCCGGGCGCCCGCGGTGCCATTTGATGCCGGGCAATGGATAGAATGAACGCCAGACACATTTGCAGGGCAACCATGAAACTTATCGGATCCACCACCAGTCCCTACGTACGCAAGGTGCGTGTAGTGATGGCCGAGAAGAAACTCGAATTCGTTTTCGTGAACGAAGACGTATGGGCAGACACCACCACCATCTCCGGCTCCAACCCGCTGGGCAAGGTGCCTTGCCTGATCATGGAGGGCGGCGAGGCGCTGTTTGATTCGCGCGTCATCGTCGAATATTTGGACACGCTGTCGCCGGTGGGTAAGCTGATCCCCACGGTGGGCCGTGAGCGCGCCGAAATCAAGACCTGGGAAGCCCTGGCCGATGGCCTGCTCGACGCCTCCATACTGGCCCGTCTGGAAGCCACCTGGGGCGGTCGTACCGATGCACAGCGCAGCCAGGCCTGGATAGAGCGCCAGCTGCACAAGTGCCACGACGCCGTCAAGGCCATGAGTTTGGGCCTGGGTGACAAGCCGTTTTGTGCAGGCATTCACCTGAGTCTGGCCGACATCGCGGTGGGTTGTGCGCTGGGTTATCTGGATTTCCGCTTCCCCGAGCTGGCCTGGCGCGGCGACTACCCCAATCTGGTCAAGCTGCACGACAAGCTGATGCAGCGCGCCAGCTTTGCCGACACCCGCCCGGTTTAAGACTTGTTCGCCTGGCGCTTGAGCCAGCGCATCAGCGCTCCGACCAGCGGCAGTTTTTCATACAGCTCTTCGGCCGCATCCCAGTAGTCGCGGTGTAGCGTCACCAATCTTGCCTCTGAGAACACCAGCTGCGAGGCCCCCAGAATCACCTGGGTCTGCCCGCGCTTGAAGTTCTTGAAGCCGAAGTGAAACTCCCAGGTCATAAAACACTGTAGCCCCTGCACCACCTGCCCGGTAATCACAAAGTGTGGCTTGTCCAATTGCGCAAACATGTGCGCAAAGATATGCACTATGGCAGGCACGCCAAGCACGTCATTGAACGGGTCCTTGAAGCGCGCATCGGCTGCGTAATGCTGTGCCACCTCGCTCACGCTCTGCAGGCTGAGCGTCTCGAAATAGCGGGCCAAGCGATGCGCGGCGGCGCTGCAGTCGGGGGAGGGTAGGGGGTTCATAAGGTGGCCCGGCTGACCAGGGCAAAGTAAAGGCGGTAGGGCAGCAGACGCAACAGTTGCAGCAAGCGCGTAAAGCGTTTCGGGAAATGGATTTCAAAGCAGCCCTGTTCCCAGCCCGTGAGGATGGCGGCGGCTGCCACTTGGGGGCTGATCAGCGCCGGCATCTTGAAGGTATTGCCAGCGGTCAGCGGCGTTTCCACAAAGCCGGGATTGATGAGCGACACGCCAATGCCCTTGTCTTTCAGGTCCAGGTACAGAGTCTCGGCCAGGTGCATGATTGCCGCCTTGCTGGGCCCGTAAGCCAGGCTGTTGGGCAGGCCGCGGTAACCGGCCACGCTGCCCACCAGGGCTATGTGTCCGCCACCTTGGGCCAACAGAGCCGGCACCACGGCCTGCAGCAGGTAGAGTGCGCCGCTGTAGTTCACCTGCATGTGGCGCAGCGCCTGCGGGACGTCGATGTCAAAGCCGCGCTGGGCCTGATAGTAACCGGCGCAATACATCACGCAGTCCAACCGCCCCTGCGCCAGCACTTGCTGTGCCGCTGCCTGCATAGCATGGCGGTCGGTCACGTCCAGCGGCAGCGCTTGTGCGCCGGGGCGCTGTTCGACAAAATCCGCCAGCGCCTGCTGCTGGCGCGCCGACACAATCACCAAAGCGCCCAGCGCATGCAAGGCCGAGGCGGTGGCCTGGCCTATGCCACTGCTGGCGCCTATGATCCAGACGCGCCGGCCACGCCAGTCGGTTTGGCGCGGATTCAGGGGCGCGAAAAGGGGTGAAAAAAAGCCCATGGTCCAGGTTTCGCTTAGCGTTTGAAAAAGGACAGGGTGACCTCGCCCAACTGCACGCCGAATTTGCGCATGCTGGCCTTGTTCAGCATCACCTTGTCGCTCATCAGGTACATCCAGTCGTCAAACTGCATCTCGTACACCATGCCATCCACCGGCAGGTTCAACGTGTAGTTCCAGTGGAAGGTATTGCCCCGACTTTCGCCCAAGGCCTGGCCCACCACGTCGCCCGCACGACCGGTATAGCGGCCATCGGCCTGCTTTGTCAGGTGCCAGACGCGCTTTTGCTTGCTTCCGTCCGCATAGCTAAAGTCCTCGTCCAGCGTGCCCTCGTTGCCCTGCCATTCGCACTTCATCACCACGCTAAAGCGCTTGACCACCGTGCCCGAGCGGTCGGTAAACACGCCATATGCATCCAGCGTGCCGTTGAAATACTGCTGCAAATCCAGTGTCGGTTGCGCATTGGCATAGCTCTCGATCTGCTGGGAGGCGCAGCCGCCCAGGGCCAGCGCCACGGCAAGGGTGGCAATCAACAGGCGTGTTTTCATGGGGTTCTCCGGAGGATGAGTGTGTAGAGCAGGGTGGTGGCGATCAGCTTGAGGAAGCAGGGCAGCAGGCAGTAGGCCCAGGTCAGGGTTTGCAACGCAGCGGCGTCCCGGGCGCCGGGCGCATAGCCCAGCCAGCCGAGCAGTGGCAGGGCCAGGCCGGCAGCCAGGGCCAGGTTGAACTTCGTGGCAAAGTTCCACCAGCCGAAGTAGGCGCCTTCCATGCGCTCCTGTCCGCTGGCGGCGATGGTGCCGGCCAGCAGCGCAGAGGGCAGGGCCAGATCGGTGCCCAGGGCCACGCCGGAGAGCGCGCAGACCAGCAGGAAGGGAGTGGTGTCGCCGTTGCCCAAGCGGCTGGCAAACACAAAAATCGCCATCGCCAGCAGCATGCCCAGGGCCCAGGTGCGGGCCAGCCCGATGCGGCGCACCAGTCTGAGCCAGAGCGGAATGGCCAGTGCCGCACTCAGAAAATAGCTGCCCAGAAAATAGGGTTGCATGGCCGCTGGCGCCTGCAGGCGGTCTTGCACAAAGAACAGGATCAGCGTGGCCGGCACGGCGCTGGCAATGCCG
>TBL_comb47_HYPODRAFT_10005763_pt1 | contig 13659 bp, 13 predicted proteins | sample TroBogypolimnion_40_FD_10682 | JGI IMG/M metagenome (IMG submission 10682)
GGAGCGATAAAAACGTCTCGGACGGCGTCGTGTTGGCCTTGATCAAATTCTCCAGGCTGTACTCGTTCAACCACCGTGCCGAATCGGTCAACGCTTTGACCGACATGCAAAATGATCGAAGGATCTGCGGCCGTGACGTACTTTGGCGTGATGATTCCAGCATTCGAGCGAAAACTCTCTTCGACGAGCTGATGGACGGCGTCAGGCGCCAAGACCACGTCATCGTGGCAAAGCAATAAGAACTGCGCACCTTGGACCATCTCCAAGCTTGAGTTCACGGCAGCGCCAAATCCACGGTTCTCGGGCGAGCGGGCAACAAACGCTGAAGGAAGGACTCGCTTGATGCGGTCGCTGGGGTCATGGTCCCCTCCGTTGACGACGACCAAGGTCGAGAGCGTCGAATAGTCCTGCGAAGCAAGCGACGCCAACGTCGCCTCGAGATGCTCGCTCAGCCCGGTGCTCACGACCACGGCGACAACTGCTGGTGCTTCGGTCTCCATGTAGGAACCGAGGCTAGTTCGCTAATCGTGCCTGACCCTGCTTGCTAAAGTATCTCTTAAAGCGTACTGTTGTATCAGAGAGGTTAAAACCCCCGGCGAAACAAGGAGAACCAACGATGACGCAAGCAAAGGGAACGCCCAAAACTGCTGCGACGAAGAAGAGTGGCGCGTCAACGACAAGCGCTTCGAAAAAGCCTGCCCCTAAAAAAACACCACCCAAAAAGAACGCCTCGAAATCAAGCACCCGCCAACAGGCGACAGCGACCACAGCTCCCCCAGAGCACGAAACCACAGCCACCGAACAACGCAGTCCACGACAGTCCGTGACCGACCAAGCAAAAGCAATTGGTTATACCGCCGTAGGCCTCAGCATTATGGCGGGAGCAAAGTCACAGTCCTTGCTACGGGACTTTCAACGAGACGTCGTCCCAGCACCAGTAATGACCGCCGCGAAAAAGGTCGATCGGCGCGTCGAGCACACCCTCGAACAGATTGAAGCAGGCATCGAGCGCCTGGAACAACGACTTCCCGAGATGCCCCAAAGTGTCATCAAGACAGTTCGAACCACTGGGCACACCGTGCGCGGCAAGGTTCGTGCGCAGTTGTTTCCTGACGATTCTTCAGGCGCTCAGTAGTTTCCAGCCGCTCGCACCACGTCGGCGAGCGTGGCAGCGAGCGTGATTGACGGTTTCCACCCTGTTGCGGCGTGAAGTTTCGCAAAACTTCCGCGCAGGACGGGAACATCAACCGGTCGCACGAGCGCAGGGTCTTCAACTTGGGTCAAATTCACCCCAACAATCTCCATCAAGAGATCAACGATTTCGCTGATCTCGTGATCGACGCCTGACGCAACGTTGTAGATCTCACCGGACTGGCCATGTTCAAGCAACAAGCGATAGGCCCGGACGACATCACGGACGTCCGTGAAGTCTCGACGAGTAGACAAGGTGCCGACGCTCAGTTCACTGCGGTGCTGTTGCTTGGCTTCTACAATTCGCTGGGCTAAGGCTGAGACCGCAAAGATCGGTGCTTGCCCCGGGCCGACATGATTGAAGGGGCGCACCACGATGACCTCTTGGCCAAACCCACGAGCCGCTTGGAGCACGACTTGTTCGGCGGCCGCCTTACTGGCCGCATAGGGTGTCGCTGGTGCGATCGTTCGCTCTTCGTCGAGGGGAAGATCTTCTGGCGTCACGACACCATAGACCTCAGCTGAACTAACGAAAAGAATCTTCGGGTCGCTCGAGGCCTTGCGAGCGCCAGCCAGCACGTTGGCGGTACCCACAACATTCACCGCCAAGACGCGGCTGGGATCTTCCCACGACTCGCCGACATGAGACAGCGCAGCGAGGTGATAGATCGCCTCAGGTTTCGCTGCTGCGATCGCTAATCCCACCGATTCAGCATTCGTGATGTCCGTTTCTACATCGAGGATTGTTACCTCATCGCCATGCGACACCAAGTGGTCTCTAAGGTGCTGGCCGACAAATCCTTGGCCTCCAGTGATGATCGCTCGCACGAATGAACCTTACTTCCCTTGTTTTTCACCGTGCGCCACTGCCGCTACTCGATACGCCTCAAGATGCGATTCCGCAGCTTTGTCCCAGGTGTAGTCCTGGACGCGTTCAAGCCCACTGATCTTGCGGCGCTCTCGCTCGGTGGCTTCGGCATGAAGCGCTTCAAGGAGGATCCTGGCCAGCGAATTTGGGTTGGCGGGTTCCGCCAACCATGCGGCTGGCCCGCAGATTTCTTCCATCACTGAGCCTCGGGTCGTGACCACCGCAGCGCCACAGGCCAAACCTTCGGCGGCGGGGAGGCCAAATCCCTCATTGATCGATGGGTACACCACCGCCGATGCCGTGCGAAGCAGCGATGGGAGATCTTCATCGGCAACGTAGCCGGTGAATCGCACGGAGCCAGGGGAAGGAAACACCTTGAGCGCGTGGTCGAAATTCTCGAGACCCCAGCCACGTTGACCCACGAATACCAGTTCTATCTCGGGAACGGCTGCAACAACTTGTTCAAAGGCCTTCAGCAGATCCACCAAGCCCTTGCGCGGTTCGAGAGTACCAACGTGAACTAACCGGGGCCGGTTGACATCAAGACCTAATCGCGTCAGAACCAACTCGTCCGTCGTCGGCGCTGGTGGAGTCGGAGAAAAGCGAAGGTGATCGATGCCGTGGGGAGCAGTAATCACAGGACCTGAATCGGGAAAGCGAGCGCGAAACGCCGCCGCTGTTCGAGACGAGACGCAAACAAGAGCGTCGGCACGACGTGCCGCTTGCGTGATGGCCGCTTGAAAAAAATGAACCTTCGCCTTTTCGTGGACATCAGGCTGATCGAAGAATGTCATGTCGTGGATGGTGACCACGGTCGGCATCGCGCAACGCCCTGGAAGCGTGTAGTGCGGACCGTGATAGATCGTTGGACCAAAGGACGAAACCTTGGCGCCCAGGCGCACCTTTTCGTAGATCAACCGCAGGGGCCGAGGATCAGGAACCACCGAGACGATTGAAGCCGTCCGGTCAAGCGTGCTCCATCGAGCTCCGTCGCCCTTACGGGTGATGAGCCGTAATGAACACTCGTCGTGATGACTGAGGGCTTGCACCAGTTCAATGATGTACCGACCAGCTCCCGCTGGTTGGACCGGAACAGCGCTGACATCCAAGGTGACGTTCACGTCGCTCATGCCAATGTCTTCCAAATGTCGAGGTGGGCCTGAGCGACATCAACCCACCGGTGTTGGCCAGCGAACGCTCGCCCCTGCTGGCGAAGGTCTTCGAGCGAATCAGACAACTCGGCCTTGATCAACATTTCTCGAATCGCCGCTTGGTTCGTCGCGTCAACCTTCCAACATGCCTCACAGGCTTGCGTACTAGGTGTTGCAGTACTCACGATGACCGGTGCACCGTGCGCCATTGCTTCTAACGGCGGGAGGCCAAATCCTTCAAGAATAGGAACGTACACAAAGCAACTGGCGCGCTCGTAGAGTCCGGCAAGGATCTCATCAGGCTGGCGACCGGCAAAGATCACCCCGTCAGCTGGCTCTAAGGTCGGGCCCCAGCCCTTTGGGCCGACAATCAAGAGAGGGAGGGGTTCCGAGAACGCCAAGCGGGCTTCGCTGTAGGCATGGATCAATCGTCGGAGGTTCTTTCTGGGCTCAAGGGTAGAGACCGTCAAGAAAAAACGTCCGGTGATCCCACTGTGTTCGAGCAAGCGCGCGGTCGCTTCCTGATTGGCCGGTGGCATATGGTCAGAGCCTTCTCCAATAATGCGCAAACGCTCGGGCGAAATTCCCGCTTCTTCAACTGCCTTCGCCACGGAGTCTGAAGGGGTCACCACCACTGCCGAAGATTTCACCACTTTTTGAAATGCTGCTTCATGCCATCGCACCCCTCGAGACGTCGTCAGGGCAGGAACCTCGCGCCATCCAAGATCGTGAACCATGACCGAACATGGCGGCATACTCTTGTTGCTCATCGGTCCGGCCAGCGATGAAAGGTGGAGAACATCAAGGTCGATTGCTGGCAGAGCGTAACCGCGATCCCAGAGCGCCATCTGTAGGCGATGGCCAAAACGTGACGCCGCCACATCGATCCCTTCGCCGACCAAGGGATCATCCTTCGGCGCTCGACTCGTAAGCGCCACAAGGTCGAGGTCAGGATTCTCAAGCGCGACAAGTCCGGCGAAGAGGCCCTTCAGATAGGTGCCGATACCTCCAGGAATCTCTTGACGGAGCTGTTCGCTGAGAATTCCGACCTTCATCGATGTGAAGCCGCTCGGTAATAAAGATCTGTTAACCCAAGGGCCGTTTGCTCCCAGGAAAAATCTTGGACTCGCTTCGTTCCCGCAGTCACGAGCACTGATCGCTGCGCCTCGTCCGTGACGGCAATGCTCAAGGCCCGAGCCAGACCCTCAACATCAAAAGGTTCCACCATCAGTGATGCCCCGCCGATCACTTCGCTCAGGGCGCCAGCGCGCGTACTGACGACCGGTACGCCAGCAACCATTGCTTGAAGCGGCGGATAGCCGAACCCTTCATACAGTGAGGGGTAGGCCAAAACCCTGGCTGACCCCAACAGCGCTGAAAGCACGCCATCGCTGAGATACCCAGGGCGGAGAATTCTCTTCTCAAGTCCCGATGCCGCCACTGCCTCGTCAAGGGCAACAGTCCCCCATCCTGGTGGTCCTGCAAGAACAAGCGTGACCTCGGGGAGGTCGTTGGCAATCTCTCGGAATGCTCGGACTAAGCCAGGGAGGTCTTTACGCGGTTCGGCCGTACCGATTGACAAGATATACGGGCGGCGCAGATCAGTAATCGCTTGTGCTCCTTCAAGATCGGGTTCGCTCAACTTAGGAATTCCCGAATGAACTGCTCGGACTTGATGAGTGCTCACAGAAAAATAATCACGAATCTCTTCGGCAACGTAGTTCGAGTGCGTGTGGATCAGCGCCCCTCGCTTGACGGCGCGCTCGATGAGAACTGGGTAACGAAGCGTGTCAGCCTGACAGAGTTCGGGAAAGCGCAAAAACGTGAGATCGTGCACGGTAACGACTTGGCCAGCTCGCTTGGTGGGCGGGACCGTAAAATTTGTTCCATGGACGACATCAATCGGCCCGAGAAATCGCTCAAGGGAGACAAGATTCGATCGTGACCAGAGCATCGAGAGCGGCCGTGCTGGCATCGCTTTCTGCTCGGTCGATACTCCAGGCGGTACACGAGCAGCGAGGCCATCGCGCGTCCGCCAACTCACTGCATAGGCCGACAACGCAAGGTCATCCCGATCGCTCAGTGCCTCAAGAAGCGACGAGGTGAACACCCCAACGCCAGTGGGTAAACCCAAAAGGGGCGTTCCGTCTAGCGCAACATGGAGTTGAGGCACATCGTTCTTCGGCACCCTCTCAGCCTTTCACACTCGATTACGCGCTGATGCCACCATCAATCGCAAGAATCGTGCCCGTGGCATAGGCCGCTTCATCAGATGCAAGGTAGACAATCGCTCCCGTCACCTCAGAGGGAGTACAAAACCCCATCGGCGTCATTAATCGATCGAGTTGCTTGAAATCAGCATCGTCCGGCAAGCCGAAGTTATGGACGAGTGGAGTATCGACACCTCCGGGTGCCACCCCATTGCAACGTACGCCCTTCCCGGCATATTCCACGGCGATGGCCTTGGTCATCATGGACACGCCACCCTTCGAGGCACAATAAGCGGCCGAATAAGGCTGTCCCATCAATCCCGCTGTCGAGGTGACGTTCACGATGACGCCTCCCCCATCAAGAAGATAGGGGATGGTCTCTCGACAGACCAAGAATGTTCCCGTTAAGTTCACCCCAACAATACGGTTCCACCCTTCCAGAGATTGCTCTTGGGTATGTGCGAAACCGCCGACCCCCGCAACGTTGCAGACGACATTGATGCGACCCAGGGTGGCTGCTTGTGTGACTGCGCTGATCACGGAGGATTCATCTGCCACGTTGCACGAGATCGCCAGCCCCACGCCACCGGCACTCACGATCTCGCTGACGACGCTGGTCACCCCTTCATCGCTGAGATCCAGACATGCCACGGCGGCTCCTTCGGCCCCTAAGCGAAGGGCCGTTGCTCGACCGATACCCGATGCTGCACCGGTGACGACCGCAACTTTCCCGGTGAACCGATCGCGCTGAACGTGCTCTGGTTCTGTCCCGCGACGTAAGTCTGAAGGACCAAGATTACTGATGGGGCTCACAAGTTCTCCTCTTTTGTTGTTGCGAAACTCTACCGTGCTCTGCTATTCACTCACGATTGCTCTCGGCGTTCTTTTCGCTCCTTGGCAACCGCCGCCGAGCGATGAGCCGCCACGTGCATGGCTTCGTCTTTCAGCGCCTTTTTATCCACTTTTCCCATTGCCGTCACCGGGAGGGCCTCTTTGGCGACCACAATGTCGGGCAGCTTGTAATCGGCNACTCGCTCACGAAGGAACGCTTTGAGCGAGTCTCGTGTGGGTGCCTCGCTTCCGGGTGTTACGACGACAAAGGCCACGCCAACTTCACCCAAGATCTCATCGGAGCCAGCGACGATGGCCACACTGGCCACCCCCGGTGCTCCATCAAGAGCTTGTTCGACTTCCGCCGGATACACGTTGTAGCCCCCGCGTTGATACATCTCGTTGTCACGACCAACGAGGGACAGGTTTCCGTCTTCATTGACTACCCCGAAGTCCCCGGTGGTGATCCACCCATCACTCGACCGGACACTTTTCGTCAGTTCTTCGTCGACACAAAGCGCTTGGCCGCTGAGTCGAGGAGCAACATAGCCCCGCATAACGGCTCCGCTGCGCAGACGCACCCGTCCGACTTCTCCTTGGGCCACGTGCTGTCCGTCGAGATCAACGAGGACCATCTCCACGCCTGTGACGGGACGGCCTACCGTCGTGGCGATTGCGTCATCTTCGTCGTCGAGTCGGGTGCCACAGCCCAGTGAGGTTTCAGTCGAGGTGTAGCGAACAACGACGGGAGCGAAAAATCGTTCACGGAGTGCAGCAACCTGTGACGGGGCCATCCGTGCTGCTCCCGTTGAGACAAGCCGCAGCGACGCGACGTCCTCTCGAGTGACGGGGGGAAGCTCAAGGATTAACGCCCACTGCGTTGGCACTCCCTGGGCGAGGGTGACGCGTTCGTTGAGAATGGTCGCCAAAGCACTCGTGGCGCTCCAGGGCGAAGGCGTGATGATGGTCGTAATCCCATTGGCAATTTCATCCCACGGCCGGGTCATGTACCCGACGTGCGCAAAGGGAAGCGGCGACAGTTTTCGATCGCCAACATGGCTCAACAAGTCAGTTCCCGCCGCCACCGCGGCAAGGGCTCGGTGGTCAAACAGCGCACCCTTCGGGAGGCCAGTCGTTCCACTTGTCCACACCACCGCCACCAGATCGTCAGCGGTCCTCTCTGGATCAGGCGCAAACGAAGCAGGCGGTACGGCATGAACCTCACTGCGCGTCATGATCATGCCCGCTGAGGAAGGTAGCGAATCGCTGAGACCATCTTCGACAATGGTCACCACCGGCATCATGCGATCAAGAATGCTTTGTTGCTCCGCTGAGGAGAGTCGAGGGTTGATCCCACTCGTCACCGCTCCACAACGCATCACGGCTTGGTACGCAACGGCGTAATCAATCGATGGACCCATAATCAGCGACACGACGTCATGGCGCTTCACTCCTCGAGATCTCAGGACTGCGGCAAGACCATCGGCGCGTTCTTTCCAGTGACGAAAGGTGATGGCCTGACGACTCGAGTCCGGGGTCGCTGGTTCGACAAAGGCTTCGATTTCGCCATTTTCTTGAGCCGCCAGGTCAAGGACCTGATCGACCATTTGAAGTGCTGAGGTGTCAAGTGCCACGGGATCCATCTGTCCGAGATGCTACTCAGGCACGTGGCCCTGAGCGACTTTGGCGCTCTCCTCTCACGAAATCAGTCAGGGGACTCAGGCACGAAACTCCTCGTCAGGCGAGGAGCGGGGTGGCCCTAAAGTCTGTTCGTATGATCACCGTGTTGTGTGGAGGAGTAGGGGCCGCCAAGATGCTGGCGGGCCTTCGCATGGTTGCCCCTGATGATGAACTCTTAGGAATTGTTAATACCGGTGACGATCTCTGGATGCATGGACTAAGAATTTGCCCCGATCTCGATACCATCACTTACACCCTGGCTGGACTCAACAACACCGAAACAGGTTGGGGTCTGGCAGGCGAATCGTGGCGAGTCATGGGGGAACTCGATGCTCTTGGCGGGGACGCATGGTTTTCTCTAGGAGATCGAGATCTTGCGCTTCATCTCTATCGAACCCAACGACTCAACAACGGCGACTCGCTCTCGTCGATCACGGCTGATGTCTTGGCGCATTTTGGTGTCGGCCTCAGATTGTTACCCGTCAGCGAGGACCCCATCGCAACCCGTTTTTCAACGCGTGACCACGGCTGGTTGAGTTTCCAGGAGTACTTCGTCAAATTTCACCATGATGTCGTGGTCGATGCCTTGGCCTTCGATGGCGCTCTTGAAGCTCGGCCCACCGCCGGGGTACTCGACGCGATTCGAGATGCCGAGCGTATTGTCATCAGCCCGTCGAACCCATTGATCTCAATCGGGCCGATGTTGGCCATCGACGACCTACGATCAGCCCTCATTGCCCGCAGAGACGACGTCGTCGTCGTCTCTCCACTCGTCGGCAATAAAGCATTAAAGGGGCCTGCCGATCGCCTCCTTGATGAGTTGGGTTTTTCGGCGTCAGCGAGTGGCGTGGCGCGGTTCTATCGAGAGATCGCTGGGACACTCGTTATTGATGAACACGACGCACACGACGCACCAAGCGTCGCCGCTGAATCGATGCGCTGTGTTGTCGCGCCCACCATCATGGCCGATCCGGCAACGAGTGAGGCATTGGCGAAGGTCGTTCTTCATGGCTGATACACGATCGCTCAGCGTGATTCCGATCGAAGGGATCGGTGAGATCACCCAGACCAGCGATCTTGCTGCAATCTTTGCTGATCGTTGTGGTGCGAATCGCGACGCTCAGACGCTGTGTGATGGAGACGTCTTAGTGGTCACCCAAAAGATCGTCTCAAAGGCGGAGGGGCGGCTCGTCAGCCTTGATCACAGCGATGAGAAAGCAAAAGTTGCCTTGATCGAGCAAGAAGCCACACGCATTCTTCGACGCCGCGGTTCACTGCTTCTCACCGAGACCACCCACGGATTCGTCTGTGCCAACGCGGGGATTGATCTTTCGAACGTTGACGACGGCACTGCGGCCTTGCTCCCCATCGATCCAGATCGCTCTGCTCGACGTATCAGAGCAGATCTGCGTCGGGCGTTGAATGTTGAGATTGCCGTGATTGTCTCGGACACCTTTGGGCGTGTTTGGCGGCAAGGGGTCACAGACATTGCCCTCGGATCAGCGGGAATTATGCCCGTCCTGGACTTGAGGGGAACCCTGGACGCCAATGGCCGAGAACTCGTGGCGACCGAAATCTGCGTGGTCGACGAGATCACCGCTGCTGCTGATCTCGTGATGGGCAAGGCCACCAATATCCCCGCCGCCATTGTTCGAGGGTGTGACCCCGATTGGTTTGGAGAAGGATCCGTCGCCGACGACGTGATCCGACGCCCCGAGGACGATCTCTTCCGCTAGCTAGCGCCCGGTCGTCAGTGACGCAAGCGTGGACGTGGCACCCTCACGAAACGTCGTCCACGATGCCCAACCCAATTCGTCGTGCGCCCGGCGCACGTCAAGGCACGACCGCGCTACTTCGCCTACTCGAGGTGGAGCGAACGTGGGTGGTGTTGTTGTCGACGCAATGGAAGCCATGGTCGAAAAGAGTTCATTGACCGAAAGTTCTTGGCCTGTTCCGATATTGACCACGAGTCCTTCTCCACGAGACCCCGCCCGGACAAAGGCGTCGACGACATCATCGACGTAGACAAAATCCCGGGTCTGCGTTCCATCCCCATAGATGGTCACACCATCACCGGCCAAGATCTTCTCCGCAAAAATGGCAACCACGCCGGCCTCTCCATGGGGATCTTGGCGTGGGCCGTAGACATTTGCCAGCGCCAACGCGACGTAGTCAAGACCATGGAGTTCTTTGTAGGCAACGAGATAATCAATCATTGACTTCTTTGACACGCCATAGGGAGATAAGGGACGTTGGGGGGCGGACTCGTTTGTCGGGATTTGATCACCCGAGGGCTCCCCGTAGAGCGTGCCCCCACTCGCTGCAGCCACTACTCGTCGGGCCTTCGCTACGCGCGCTCCTTCCAACACGTTGAGCGAGCCGAGAATATTCACCGACGCGTCGAAGGCTGGGTCGACCACCGACACCCTCACGTCCGCTTGCGCGGCAAGGTGGAAGATGACCTCAGGCTGACATCGTTCGATGAGGGCGATCGTCGACGCTTCGCGTATGTCTTGGTCATGAACCTCAACCTGGCCTGTCGCCAGGGCCGCCTGGAGATTCTCACGGCGCCCACTCGAGAAGTTATCGACGACATCGACCGTCCACCCTTCAGCCACGAGGCGATCAACCAGCGTTGACCCGATGAACCCTGACCCTCCAGTGACGACGCAGCGCATGATTATGAGGGTACTCGGGCATCGCTGAGCACACTGTGCGCAGGAATCACTTCTCCGAAACCGATCACACACGTTGATTCGAGCTGCACCCCTGATTCAAGTATCGCTCCAGTGCCCACGATGGAATTCGTTACCGTCACACCGCCGGCGATGGTCACATCGGGAAAAATTACCGAATTGGTCACGACCGCTCCGCTGGCGAGGTGAACTCCCGCATCGATCATGCTCGAGCTCACCCTGGCGTCAGCAGCCACCACCGCGTTGACATGGACAAAGGAGCCGTTCGCGAGAACACCGGGAGCAAACTTCCCGACGCGTTCTCCAGAGAGGAAGTCGTGATGGGCTTGGAGGAACGATGCGGGAGTTCCGGTGTCGAGCCAATAGCTCTCGTCACAGCGTGCGTAGAGAACACCGTCACGTACCATCTGCGGGAAAATCACTCGCTCGATAGAGACTTTCTCCCCGAGAGGAATGCGATCAAGAACCGAAGGTTCGAGGACATAGGTTCCCGCATTGATCTCATTGGTCGGTGCATGTTGTCGGTCCGGCTTCTCGACAAATTCTTTCACGCGACCACGTTCATCCGTTGGCACGACCCCATAGCGACTGGGGTCATCAACGGGGTGGAGCGCGAGCGTTCCTTCAGCACCCGTTTCTCGATGAAAGGCCAATAATGAGGTGAGGTCAAGATCCGTCAGCACATCACCGTTCACGACGACGAAGGTCTCACCAACGTGCAGTTCTTCGGCTGCAAAGCGAATCGCCCCCGCCGTATCGAGAGGCTCGGGTTCGATGGCGTAGCGAAGACGCACCCCCGCGCACTCGTTCGTGGGATAGGCCTCGAGAAACTTGTCAGGAAGATAGCCCAAGGACAGAATCGCCTCATCGACTCCATGGAGTCCAAGGTGACGAAGAACGCCTTCGAGCATGGGAATGCCCATAATCGGGAGCATTTGTTTGGGCTCGCTCGAGGTCAAGGGCCTCAGACGCGTGCCTTCCCCGCCCACCAGGATGACCGCTTGCACGAGCGTTACTTCTTCGTCGTGGTTGTCGTTGGTGCGGTCGTCGTTGGCACTGTCGTCGTTGGCACTGTCGTCGTTGGAACCGAGACGGTCGGCAAGGTGGTGGCGCCGCCATTGACGGCAGTCGTCGGCGTCGTTGAAGTCTGGCCTGCTTGGAGCATGGCCGAAATAGTCGTGGCTGGTGGACGAGGAACTTTTGCACCACTTGGCAAGAAGGAAATTGTCACGAGAGAGTTCGCCGTGAGATGGAACGCACTCGTTGAACTACTCGTCTGCGGTTTGGTCGACGCAAAACTTGACCAGAAGGTATAGAGAACCGTCCCAGTTTTGCCAGCGTCGGGAGTTCCTGCCGCACACTTCTGGCCGTTGGTCACGTTTTGCCCACTGCCGGTTGCGGTCTTCGGCGTTTGAAGCGAATTCGAAGTCAGGACAAGGCCCGGATAGCCCTTGGCGAAGAGTTCCAAGGTGGCGTTGGTGCCAGACTCGGCTGCCGTTTTGGGAGCCACCTTCAAGACGCCTGACGCCAATGCGGTAATTGCCGCGGTTGTTGAAGCCGAGGGGAGAAGCGTGGGTTGGATCGTTCCACAAACGTCAATGCTCAAACCGGAGTAGCTCGTCGTTCCAATGGTCGGCGCCACCGTGCTGGCCGCTGCCGTTGTTGCGTTGTGATAGTGGTTTCGGGCCCAAAAGACTGAGCCTAAGCCGATCACGAGAATCGCAACCAAGAGGAGGTAGTAGTTCGTTGGGCGCTGAGGTGGGGGGCGTAGCCCAACGGCAGAGGCAGAGCGCTTAAACCGCTTCCAGTGAGGGTTCGAATCCCTCCGCCCCCACTTCCCTCGGCCTGTTGCTTTGTGGCCGAAGCCACCACCCGAATATCGTGCGGTCTCGCTCCGCATTGGGTCGTGAGAGAGTATCTGCGTGAAGAATGCCACTACCACCTTGTTGGTCCCTTCCTTCAATGAAGCGGATCGGCTCTCCCAGGGTTTCAATCGCCTTCTGCGCGCCGCTGATGAAGGCCGTGTGGACTTTTCTTCGCTCGCTGTCTCATACATTGATGATGGGAGCACGGACAACACTCATCAAGCAGCCTCGGAACTAGTTGCTTCTCTTCCTCATGGATTGGTCCTCGGCCAATCAAAGAATGCTGGGAAAGGTTCAGCAGTGCGAGCGGGAGTGGCTGCGAGCAGCACCCCAACCTTGGCATTCGTTGACGCAGATTTTGCGATTGACCCTCGTCAGCTCCCGTCGCTGCTCGCGGCGCTATCGGAAGCGCCCATTGCCATTGGTTCACGAGCGGTCGCTGGACATATTGATTATGGGAGTTCGATTCGGACCATTGCGGGACGAAGTTTCAACCGTATGATTCGCCTTGTAAGCAACCTAGATGTTCGCGATACTCAATGCGGATTCAAAGCATTGAGAACAGCACCGGCGAAGGTTCTGTTCCACACCCTTACCATCCACGGATTTGCCTTTGACGTCGAGCTCCTGATCAGAGCACAACGCTTTGGCTGGGCCGTCGCGGAAGTTCCGGTTAGCTGGTCCGACGTCACCGGAAGCCATGTTCGCCTTGCAAAAGACTCTGTCGAGATGTTGACAGAACTCGCCAAAGCGCGCTTTCAGTCTTCGCTGATCCCCGACCTTTTCGGTATCGAGCTCCCGAGCGACGCCTCCCCACAGGACATTGCGACGGTAACGACCGGTACCGAGTTAGTCCACTCGCCGGTGTTCACGAATGCCGAAGGGGTCTCACTCTTAGCCGCCGCCATGCTTCCTGACGCCACAGCCCAACGTGCGCTCGAGTCACTGTCTCGAGAATTTAAAGGCACGATTCGCAGGATTGCCCTTGATGAAATCGCAGCAAGCGATGTGGATTCATTTCGTCTCGCGAGCAAAGAACAGCTCCCTGATCAGTAACAGTGCCGGTCAATCGCCGTCAATCCAGTCCCCTACAAGTTCATCGCGGCGGACAACCCACTCTTCAGACGACATTGCAAAGCGAGCATGATCTTCCCAAACGCCGTTAAT
>TBL_comb47_HYPODRAFT_10005766_pt1 | contig 13655 bp, 12 predicted proteins | sample TroBogypolimnion_40_FD_10682 | JGI IMG/M metagenome (IMG submission 10682)
CGATCTGGTTGGTCGGATGCCGGTGCAGATATTCGCCGGGCGTGATCAGTTCGACGGTTTTCTGGTCGTGGAACGCTTTGCGCGCAAAACTGTCGAGGAACTCCGGCCCTTCATACCACCAGTGGCCGAATAGCTCTGCGTCATACGGCGCAACAATGAGCGGCGGTCGATCCAGCAGTCCGGCGAGCCGCTCGACCTGCAGCACGCGTTCGTTCAGGAAATGCTGCGCGTGGTCGCTCGCGGCTTTCAGCGCCGCATCGCGCTGGTAAATTTCCTTCGGCCCAACGCCGCCGGTGATGCGGTAATATTTCAGGCCGGTGAACCCGCGATTTTCCGGCGAGGGCAGATGCGGCTGGACATAATCCAGATCGAGGTCGAAGCCGATGTCGCGGTAGAAATCGCGGTAGCGCGGATCGCCGGGATAACCTTCGTGCTTGCTCCAGACCTGCCGCGAGGAATCGAAGTCGCGCCCGAAGGCGGCGATGCCGTTCGGCGTGAACACCGGCGCAAACGTGCCGTAGCGCGGACGCGGACGGGCATGCAGCACGCCGTGCGTGTCGAGGATGAACCAGCGGATGTTCGCCTCCTGCAAAAACGTTTCGACGCCGGCGGTGTAGGCGCATTCCGGCAGCCAGATGCCGCGCGGATCGCGTCCAAAGCAACTGCGATAGTGATCGCGCGCCGTCAAAATCTGTGCGCGGATGGACGAGGGGTGGCTGGCGAGCAGCGGCAGCAGGCCGTGCGTCGCGCCGGTCGTGATGATTTCGATGCGGCCTTCGTCCTGGAATTTTTTGAATCCACCGACGAGGCTGCCCTCGTAGTGCCGCCAGGTTTCACGCGCCAGGGAAAATTTGTGATGATACATCCACGCGAGTTCACGGAACGCGCGGTCCCAGTGCGTGCGGTGGATTTCCTTTTCGGCCAGATCAATCAGTCCGTCGAGATGCCGCTCATAACGTCCGCGCAGCAGCGGATCGAGCAGCATGGCGCAAAGTGTGGGCGACAGCGACAGGGTGATGCGCGCCTCGATGCCTTCGCGCCGCCAGCCTTCGAGCATTTGCAGGAGCGGGACGTAGGTTTCGGTGATGGCCTCGAAGAGCCAGCATTCTTCCAGGAACTTTTCATGTTCCGGGTGGCGCACAAAGGGCAGGTGCGCGTGCAGGACGATAGAGAGATAGCCTTGCATGTTCAGCGGGTTTGACCCTCATTCGTCCAGTTTGTTCGATATCCATTCTGCGACCGCCCGGGCTTTGATCAAGATAACGACGCCCAGCACGGCGGGGATGGATTTTAGAACGCAGGGAAAGGTTTGCAGCGGCGTGTGGTGCGCCGAGGACACGGCCCAATACAAGGCGATCTCCACCACGGTGACGCCAATCAGCGACACCGCAATGAACCGGACCAGCATCAAGGCTCCGCGATCGGGCGCGTCCATAATCATCACAAGTTTTCCGCCAGCGGGGGTTTGAGCGCGGGATCCTGCGGATGCGCGCCGACATCGCCGAGATATTCCGTCTCCCGGCTGAATTTCAATTCCGCCGCGCGGGCGTCGGTGCCATCGGCGGAAACCGCGACGGCGGGCATGTCATATTTTCCGTCCGGCAGCGCGAAGCGGTAGCTGAACGAACCGTCGGGGCGCAGCTTGATCGGGTGGCCGGCGAGCGTCACTTTCGCGTCCGGCTCGGTGGCGCCGTAGATGATGAGTTCGGCGTTGACGTTGAACCAGAATCCTTTCGCCCGCGCGGTTTCGCCGCCGAACGGGCTGGACAGACTGGACACGCCGAGGGACGAGACCGCGCCGAACTGCGCCGCGCCGAGCGAGGAGATTTCGTGCGCGAGCTTGCGGCGGATGAGTTCCGTGATTTCAAGCGAGCCCATCCAGACGCGGCGGACCTCGTCAATGTTGATGATTTTGGCGAGCGCCTGTTCCTGCTGCGGTGTCCACTTGGTGGGCAACGGGGCCGCCGTCAAACCCGTGATGCGCGGCAGCTCGGGGTAGCCCTGGCGGCGGAGTTCTTCAAGTGCCTGCGCGAGCGGCAGGTTTTCATACACGGCGGCCTTGATGAGCTCGAGCAGTTTGGCGAAGGGGAATTCAAACGGAATGGTGGCGAAGTCGGTGTCGGTCTCGGTTGAAACGGCGTCGGGCGGCGTCATCGTGCCGCTCGAAGTGGAGATGCGCGTCCACTTGCCGAGCGCCGAATAGTAGCCGAGTTCGGCGACGTAGGAATCGCCGGCGCGCTCGACGTGCGTGAACCAGTGGCGCGATTCCGGGTGGACGTGAATTTCGTAGGTCGGATGGCCTTCAATCTTGTGCGCGTAAATCCGCAGGACGAGATGGCCGTCGGAGGATTGGGCGTTCAATTTCAACTGTTGTTCGCGCGTGATATCCCAGTGTGCATACAGCCAGTGTGGATCGCGCGCGGTGAGAAAAAGTTTTTTGGTGCCGTAGGCTTCGGGCAATTCCGATTCGGCCGTGGGGAAAGTTTGGGCCGGCGGCACCGCGCCGAGGGAAAATTTCTCTCCGGGCCCGCTGACCGGCGGCGGCGGCGGCGCATCGCCTTCAAGCAAGATGGACGGCACCTCGGTCTTTTTCCGTCGGGTGAACGTGCGGCGGACCAAGGTTTCCGAGGTGACTTCGGTTTTGGGTTCGGCCTTGGTAAACACGTTGGCGACCGCCTGGATGACCGACGTGGCGACCGACTTGGGTGTCCGCTTCGGTTTCACAACCTTGGGCGCGGGCTTGACGTTCGCCGTCTCAGCCGCGGGTGATGGTTGGATGGGGGAAACTTCGGTTTTGGGGGCAGGTTTTTTTTTCACGATGGGCGAGGGTTTGGCCTTGGCTGGGGCCGTTGGTTTAGCCTTGAGTGAAAGCTTTGATACGGGACTGGCGGTTTTGGGCGCTGCTGTTTTATAAGGGGTGGCCGTTGATTTTGACTTGGTGACTGCGGCGGAGGCGACTGGGGAAGCCGACTTGCTCCCGGCAACCGCGGCCTTTTCGACGGGTGATTTTGCGGCCAAGGTTTTTTTTACGACGGATGTAGGAGTGAATTTGGACGCGACGGTGATTTTTTTTGGGGCCACGGGATTGCCCGTCAATGTTTTTGAAACACGTGCAGCCGTGGTTTTTTTTGCTGGAATGGGTGCTGGTTTCACTTTCATAACCAAGAAATCCCTGCTTAGACGGCAATGGGTTTTATCGCCAGGAGTTAAATTTACAGAGTCAACCCCGCGGAAGCAACGGGAATTTTCCCGGGAATCTTCCAGGACCGCCAATAGTTTTTAGCCAAACAAGCTTGCCAGCCAGCCGCGGTGGGTGTTTCTTGTGCCTGAAGCAAGCCATGAATCAAGCCAAGGATCTTAACGCGAAGGACAAGAGCCCCATGATTTTCGTCGTGGATGACGAGCCGATGCTGCTGGATCTGGCGGCGGCGATTCTCGAACCGCTAGGTTACGCTGTGCGGACCTTCCGCGATCCGCGGTCGGCTTTGGCGGAATTATCCAAGTTCAAACCGGAGGTCGTCGTGACCGACTACGCCATGGACGGGATGAGTGGCATTGATTTGATCCAGGAATGCAAGCGCGTCAACCCGGACCAAAAAACCATGCTGGTGAGCGGCACGGTGGATGAACATATCTACGCGGATCATGCCGCCCGGCCCGACAAGTTTCTGGCCAAACCCTACCAGGTCGGGGAGTTCGTCAAGTCGGTGCAGCACCTTGCCGAATCGTGAGCCGCCGGCCCGCCCGGCAATTTTGCTGGCGCAAAACGATTCCCGGATGTAAACATTTTCCCCATGAATAAAATCAAAAAACTACTGCTGGTGGCTGGCATCGTGGCGTTGGTTCTGGTCGTCGTCGCCGTCATTGTCGCCGCCGTGTTCCTGGACCGCATCGTGAAAACCGGCGTGGAAACCGTCGGCCCGCAGATCGTCAAGGTGCCGATCACGTTGAACGAAGTGCACATCGGCGTGCTGACCGGCTCGGCCAAAGTCCAGGGCCTTGTGATCGGCAATCCCGCCGGCTACAAAACGCCCTATGCCATCAGCGTCGGCCTGGCCGAAGTCGGCGTGAATCCCGCGTCGGTGTTGTCCGACAAAATCGTCATCCGCTCCGTCCACGTCCAATCCCCGGAAATCAGCTTTGAAGGAAATCCCCTGGGCAAAAACAATCTGGGCGACATCATGGAAAGCGTGAATGCCATCGCCAAAAGCGGCGGACCGGTGTCCACCAACAACGCCGCCAAGGCCGGAGCCAAACCCGCGCAGAAAATTGAAGTGGACGATTTTCTCATCAGCGGCGCCAAGGTGCATGTGAGTCTCACCGGCATGGGCGGCAAGGAAATGACCCTGGATTTGCCGCCCGTCCATCTCACCGATCTCGGCAAGGGCGGCAGCGGCCTGACGCCCACCGACCTGACCCGCGCCGTCCTGAGCGCCGTCACCTCGGCCACCATCAAGGCCGTTGCCAGCGCCGCCACCGACCTGGGGAAAGGCCTGGAAAATCTCGGCACAGGCGCCGGCAAAAACGTGGGGGAAGACGTGAATAAAATCAAAAAAGGCCTCGGCGGTTTGTTCGGCAAATAACCGGCCGCAAAAATTTTCGGCCGCGGGCGCGACTTTTCGTTTGCACCCGCGGCAGTTTCCTTTAGAGTCGGATTGAAACCCGAAAGGAAAAAGTCTATGTATTTTGGCGTTGATTATTATCCCGAGCACTGGGTCTTCCCCTATGGCGGCACTGCCGAAAATCCCGAAGCCACCTGGGAGCACGATGCCGAACTGATGGCCAAGGCGGGCATCAACGTCGTCCGCATCGGCGAATTCACCTGGGGCCTCTGCGAACCCGAGGAAGGCAAATACGATTTCACCTGGCTCGAACGGGTCATGGACGTCATGGGCCGACATGGCATCAGCGTCGTCCTCGGCACCCCCACCGCCGCCCCGCCGATCTGGCTCGCCAAAAAACATCCGGAGATTCTCCTGCTCGACGAAAACGGACTCGTCAAGCATGAAGGCACGCGCCGGGCGGTCTGCCTGACGAGCGGCGTTTTCTGGGACTACTCCAAGCGCATCGTCACCGCCATGGTCAAGGCCATCGGCCAGCATCCCCAGATCATCGCCTGGCAGATCGACAATAGCATCGGCGGCGAAGACACGGAATTTTCCTTCAACGAAGTCACCCGCGAGGAATGGCACCTCTGGCTGCAGGCCAAATACCAGACCATTGAACGCCTCAACGACCTGCTCGGGTTGCGCTTCTGGGCGCAGACCGTGACCGCCTGGGATCAGGTCCCCATGCCGATGCGCTCGCCGGCCCGGCACAACCCGGCGCTGCTCCTGGACTGGAACCGCTTCAGCAGCGACACGATGGTGCAGTTCGTCAAGATGCAGGCGGACCTGTTGCGCGAACTCTGCCCGCAACATCCCGTGACCGCAACGTTGCGCGCCTTCGTCCGCAAGTTCGATCATTTTGACATGGCCGATGCGGTGGATTTTGTCTCCATCGAAAGCAACGTCGCCACGCTGGCCAAGGCCGCCGAACTGGCCTGCGACGTGGACATGCTGCGCTCGCTCAAAAAAACGGGCATCAAAACCCCGGACGGCGAAGTCGGTTTTTGGGCCATGGAACAGAAGGCCGGCCAATCCAACTGGAATGAAGTCAACTCGCTCGTGCGGCCCGGCCTGATCCGGCTGTTCACCTACCAGGTGATTTCGCGGGGCGCGAGCGGCGTCCTCTACTTCCGCTGGCGCCAGCCCCGGATCGGCTGCGAAAAATTTTACGGCGCCATCCTATCCCAGCATGCGGAGGGCAACACCCGCGTCCTCAAGGAAATCAGCCAGGTCGGCGAGGAGTTGAAACTGCTCGCCCCCACGCTCAAGGACACCAAAGTCGTCGCCGACGTCTGCATCCTCTACAGCCATGACAATGACTGGGCCTTGGGGCAGCCCAACCAGCCGAACAAGTTTTTCAAACTGCAGGAACACATCCAGCTTTTCTACAGCGCGCTGCACGGGAAGAATATCCAGGTGGACTTCGCGCGCCCAAGCGAGGATTTGTCCGGCTACAAACTGGTCATCGCGCCCTCGCTGCACATGCTCTCCGCCGCCGAAGCCGACCGGCTGAAACTGTATGTTCAGAACGGCGGCACGCTCGTCGGCACCTTCAACACCGGCCTCGTCAATCAAAACCACATCACGCCCGACACCGGTTATCCGGGCGACCTGACCGAGTTGTTCGGCTTGGAAGTTTTGGAGTTTGATCCCCTGCCCCCGGGCGAGGAAAATCATCTCACCTTCAAAGGCGCTTTCCCCACCAGCCACATGCACCCGGCCCGGCTGTGGTGCGACATCATTGAGCCCAAGGGCTGTCAGATTCTGGCGACGTATGTGAAGGATTTCTACGCCGGCCGCCCCGCCATCACGATGAACACCTACGGCCTCGGTAAGGCGATTTACGTCGGCACGATGAGCCACCAGTATTTTTATCAGGACCTCGTCGTGTGGCTGCGCCAGATGTGCAACCTGCATCCGCTGCTCAAGGTCCCGGAAAATGTCGAGGTCAGCATGCGGGAAAAGGAAGGCACGCGCGTTTTCTTTCTGCTCAACCACCAGAACTCGCCCGTCCGCATCCAATTCTACAAACCGATGCACGACTTCCTCACCGGCAATTCTTTTTCCGGCAACTACGACCTGCCGCCCTACGGGGTGCTGGTCCTGGACGAACATCCTGAAAACCGAATCTCCGGCACCCACGCCTGATTTGATGATCCAGCGTTGCCAACGGGCGCAACTCTGGTAGGCTCCATCCGGCTGGGCGTTTGGCGCAGTGGCTAGCGCATCTCGCTTACACCGAGTAGGTCGGGGGTTCGAGTCCCTCAACGCCCACCATCTAAATTTCGCCGACGAATCCCTGCTGCCGCAATGCCTCGAACAAAACCAGCGCCACGCAATTTGACAGATTCAGCGAACGCGATTGCGCGTTGAACATCGGAATCCGCAGCCACTGCTCGCGATGTTGTTCCAGCAACTGTTTCGGCAAGCCCGCCGTCTCGCGCCCGAAGACCAGATAATCGTCCGGCGAAAATTTCACCTCGCTGTAATTTTTCCCGCCGCCGGATTCGACGAACCACAGCCGCGCGTTCGCCGGAAGCTTTTCCACAAACTCCTGCCAGTTCGCCCAGCGATGCCACTCGACGTGCTGCCAGTAATCCATCCCGGCGCGTTTCAACTGCGAATCATCCAGCTTGAACCCGAACGGCTCGATGAGATGCAGCCGGGACTTCGTGGCCGCGCATAGCCGCGCCACGTTGCCCGTGTTCGGCGGGATTTCCGGTTCAACGAGAACGATATTCATTCGCTTAGCCCGTCCGAATTGTCCCATCCGCTTCCATCCTGGCGACGAGCGGAAAAACATCGCGTTGCAGGCAGAACGCCACGTCGTCGCGCAGTTCGGGGATGCCGAGCAACCGTCGGGCGTTTTCCGAACTGCGGACGGCTCCGGCGAGATCCGCCTTTGCCTCCCGGTAAATCCGCCATGCGATTTGGGCGGAATCAAACGGTGCATCCGCCGCGAGCAGTTCGCACAGTGCGCCGGCTCCGAGCAGGTCTTCGAGCGCGCAATTCTTACCGGTCCCGGCACACACCAGCAGAACGTGTTCAAAATTCATCCGCCGGAGAAATTCCGCCGTCGCACTCAAGTTCAAAAACGCCGACGCCAAAATTATTTTGGCGCCGACGCAGGCGCGCAGGGCGCGCGTGCCGTTCGTGGTCGTGGAGACGATGGTTTTGCCACGCACTTTTTCCGGCGTGAATTCGCGCGGGGAATTGCCGAGTTCGAAATCAACTCCATCGGCGGAAATGCGGACGCCGTTGCGTTCGCCGCCGAGCAAAATGGATTCTGGCTTCTGACTTCTGGCTTCTGACTTCTGGATTTCCAGCGCCTCGGCGATTTCGCTGACGGGGATGATGGCTTTGGCACCGTGGTGCAGCGCGGTCACAAACGTGCTGGTGGCGCGCAGCACGTCGAACACGACGCACGCGGTCGCGCGCAAATCGCGTTGGGCGAGCGCGGGCAATTCCGCCGGCGTCAGGATGGTTTCAATTTTCATTTTGCGTCGCGCGAAGGCGGCGAAGGAAATTTGCAGTTTATCTAAATATTAGGCGTCATGGGTTTGATGTTGAAAGACAGCCAATAAAATCCTCGAACGAACCTGCAATTAAGGAAATATTCTCCAGCCTCGGCGGCTCTGTCTCCTGCTCGTGATCCCAGAAGAAAATCATGCCGCGTCGTTCGTCGCGAGTGCCCATAAGTATGAGATTCCCAAATGAATCAGTCGCAATCGGGAAAAAACCGTCAGGAACACGACCTCTAAACATCTCAAACTTCTTGTCCAGGCTTCCGATTCGTCCGCTGTGTAGGCCAAAGAAATACTGAACAGAATCATCCTCACGGCGTCCGCCTTTAGCTGTGAATGAAAACTTCGATGGTTTTGGGCGTCCACCGTTATGTGTCTGCAAAAATGCCCGATAAGATGCCGGTAAACCTGCACCGACCACGGCTTCAAACCGTGAGATTTCTGAATCGTCAGGAAATGAATCACAAATCTTTTCGACTATATTCATAAACGGTGACGAATGACGCTAACATTAATTTTAAGCCGCAATCCATGCACGCCCGCGCGCATAATTGATTTTTGCAATTGCAGCTTTCATCAGGGCTTATGAAAGTTGACCGGCAAATTTTTATCAAGCAAAAGCTATTTCAATTTCGTCCGCATGTAATGAAAAAGATATTGCTGGGCGTAACCGGCGTGCGGGCCGAAATGCGTGGCGGCAAAGCGGCGCAGGCGTTTGTCGCTGGCGCGGCGGCGCGGGAAATAAAGCTGTTGCAGCGCGCGTTCAATCCAGACATCCACGGGAAACGCGGCATCAAAGCCGTAGGCGAACAGCAACACACAGTCGGCAATCTTCCCGCCCACGCCGCGCAGCTTCATCAATTCCGCCCGCGCCTCGGCGTGGGGTAGTTGCCGGATGAGTTCCAGATCAAACCGGCCTTCGGCGATTTCCCGCGCGGCGGCGAGCAGGCTCGGCGCGCGAAAACCCATCTTGCAGGCGCGGAGTTCGGCCTCGGTGCAAGCGGCGAGGCGTTGCGGCGTGGGGAAGGAGTAGTTTTGGAGCGCCGCTCTCCGACCCGGCGTGGGGTTGCCCGTCAGAAACTCGCCGGGTCGGAGACCGGCGCTCCGTGGCTGCGGCGCAAGCCGCTCGCCAAAGCGTTCGCAGAGCAGGGCGATGATCTGGCGGATTTGGACGATCTGTTTCGTGGAGGACAAAATGAACGACGCGAGGCATTCCCACGGGTCCTGCCGCAGCAGCCGCAATCCGCGACAACTGGTGACAGCAGCACGCATCGGCTCATCGTCGGGAAAAGTTTTCAGCACGGCGGCCAGATCAATTTCCGTCTGGAGAAACTGGCGGAGCCAGTCCCAATTGTCCACCGGAGCCGCCGTGACGGCGCGGATGCCGTCGGGTGATTGAGTCAATTGGACAAAATGCTTTCCGACAATGCCGACCCATGAATCGTTTTGACGTTGCCAGCGGAAGGCCTGGCCGGAATCAAGCGTTGCGGCCAGGTCGTAGTCACGGACGTGCAATAGAATTTCAGACGGGTGGGGCGAGCGTCCGCGCGAGCCTTGGTGGCCGGCGACAAAGACCGGCTCGCCGGGAGTCTCGCCCCACCGTGTCGGGTTGGCGGCCATGGCTCAGCGGCGTTGGGAATTTCCAAGTTTCAAATCCGGCACAAGCGACGGCACTTTGGCGTGCCAGCGCGGAAAATAGTTCTTCCCGAAAAATTGCCACGCGGTTTCGAGCGCGATGGCCACGGCCACGGCATAGCCGGCACCGATGAGCGCGCCGGCCAGCACGTCGCTCGGATAATGCACGCCGTTGTAAACGCGGGAAAAGGAAACGCCAAGCGCGAGCGGCAGCATGATCCACAGGCTTTTCCGGTAGAACAGAAACAGCACCATCGTCGCCGCAAACCAGTTGGCGGCATGCGACGAGGGCATGCTGTTGTGGCTGCCTTTATTGGCGGCCATGTCCACGCCGGCGGCATTGATCTCCGGTGCGATATAGCCCTTGCCGATGTTACCGAAGAGCCGCGCCTCGGGCAGCGTGACGAACGGACGCGGGCGACCGACGGCGTGTTTGAGCGTGTTGCAAATCAGGCCGTCGTTGGTGGACATCACCACCATCATCAGCAGCGTGCACAGCCGCGCGCGCCGGTTGCCGAACCCGAGCGCCGCCACGCCGACGACAATCAGCACAGCCACGAGACCGAGCTTGGTGCTGGGGCCGCCGCTCAAGATCGGCATGAGCCAATCGAAGAACGGATTGACCAGCGACCGGTTGACGAAAAAAAACAGGTCCGTGTCGAGTGTTTGCAGCCAATGCATTGGCGGCAGTGTAGCGGGAAAGACGGGGTTGAAAACTGAATTAAACACGGCGGCAGTGAGAAGAGAGCGTGGCATTCACGCCGCTTCACTTTTCGCAAGAACCGTAACAATCAAACCCCGCCGCCGTATGAACGTTGAAGCGGCCTGAAGGCCCCGCTCCGTTCAATACGCCACGATTGAGCGGATCGGAAAACCCTTGAGCTTCTCGCGCCCGTTCAGGAATTTCAACTCGATGAGAAAACTCGCCTCGAGGATTTTCCCGCCCAGCTTTTCCACGAGGGCGACCGCGGCGGCGGACGTGCCGCCGGTGGCCAGCAGGTCGTCAATTAGCAGCACGCGGGCGCCGGGCTTGAGCGCGTCAATGTGCATGGCCACAGTCGAGTGGCCGTATTCCAGCGCGTAATCCTGCTCGATGGTCTCGTAGGGCAACTTGCCCTTTTTGCGGACCGGCACGAAGCCGGCTTTTAATTTCGTGGCGGCGGCGGCGGCAAAAATGAATCCGCGCGCATCAATGCCGATGACGGCGTCCACCGAACCGGGCGCGAAATTTTGCGTCAGCAAATCGATCGATCCGGCGAACAGCCGCGCATCCGCCAGCACGGGCGTGATGTCCTTGAACTGGATGCCGGGCTTGGGAAAATCCGGGACGTTGCGGATGGCGTGTTCGATTTCCGCCGCCGTGACTGGGGTCTTATTCATCGCGTTTTTTTGAGGCTTCCAATTTTTCGATCATCTTGCGGAGTTTTTTCAGCGCGAGATTCTGGATCTGGCGGACGCGCTCGCGCGTGACGCCGAATTTCACGCCGACTTCTTCCAGGGTTTTTTCCGAACCGCCGTCGAGGCCGAAGCGGAACCGCAGGATCGTCGCCTCGCGCTCGTCCAGATGCTTCACCATTTCCTGCAACATGTCGGTGACGGTCTTATCTTCGAGGTTGTCGTAGGGCGAGGTGGCATTTTCGTCCTGCACCACGTCGGAAAAATTGTTCGAGTCGTCGTCGCCGATGGGCGCGTCGAGCGAGGCGGGACGGATGGAGGCCTGCCGCATCAGCCGCACGCGTGACGCGGTCATGCCCATTTCATCAGCGAGCTCCTCGTCCGTCGGTTCGTGGCCGAGCATCTCCTGCAACTTCATCGCCGTGCGGCGCATCTTGGAAATCTTGTCCACGAGATGCACGGGCAGGCGAATGGTCTTGGACTGGTTGGCAAGCGCGCGTTTGATGGACTGCTTGATCCACCAGGAACCGTAGGTCGAAAGTTTTCCACCCTTGGCCGGATCGAACCGCTCCACGGCCTTCATCAAACCGATGTTGCCCTCGCTGATCAAGTCGAGCAGCGGCAGGCCGATGCCTTCGTAATCGCGGGCGATTTTCACGACGAGGCGGAGGTTGGCCTTGATCATGTGTTCGCGCGCTTTCTTGTCGCCCTTCTTGATGCGCGCGGCCAGTTGGATTTCCTCGTCAGGCGTGAGCAGCTTCACCTGCCCGATTTCGCGCAGATAAAGGCGGATGGCCGTGTCGCCGTCGTAACGTGAAGTTTCCGGCCGGGTGCCGGACGTCGTGTCACCCTCGGCGGGCGCGGGCAGGCCTGGCTCGGGAATGACATACGCCGCGGGCTTGGCCGCCACGCGGGGTGCGGAAATTTTCGCGCGCCGTTTGACTTTCACCGCTTTGGGCTTTTTGTGCTTTGCCGCCATAGGTTATGGCAAGACGTTAAAGACGAAACGCGCCGTCGCAAGAAAAATCAATTTATTGCGCGACCATTTATTTTGGTTCGCCGCCCGCCGGCTTGACGTCGGGCTGATGCACGACCGGTTTCTTCGCCAGGGCCGCCTTTTGCCTGGCGACGAAATCCTTGTAGGACTGTTTCACATCGTAACCCTGGGCGGTCAGATAGGCTTCGATCTGGATTTTATACTTTTTGAAAAAAGCGGATTTTTCCGTCATCTGGCCGGCGTCAATGGCCTCCTCGCGCGCCGCTTTGAGCTTTTTCAGGATGAAGGCGTTCTGCGCCTCGGTCAGGCCGGGGAAAATTTCCCCGTAGGCGTGATAGGTGATCTTCACCTTGTTGATGGTGAGCGCGTCCTCGACCGTTTCAATCTGCGCGGGCGTGAGCACCGTGCCGAGTCCGGCGATGAACGCGTCGTGCTGCGGCTTGAACGTGGCATAGACGGCATCGATCTGTGCCAGGGCGTTGTCGGCATTCGCCTGGTTCAAGGCCGTCCGCGCCTGGTTGAACTGATTCCAGAGTTCCTTGATCTGCGCGTCGTTCTGGTCATGCCACGTTTTCCAAAGGTCGAATTGCGCAATCATGAGGTCGTGGACTTTGGCCGCCTTGGCTGAGTCGTCGAGCTTCAGCGCGTCCATGACGGGCTTGGTGTGCTTCTCAAACGTGGCTTGGTCGCGGTCCTCGGACCTTGGCGAAGCGACTGCGGCGGCTTGAGGCGCGGCGGAATTGGAGATTGATTGGGCAACGGCCATTTTCCCGGCGCAAAGAAAAGCCACGGGAATCATCACTGCGAACAAGATTTTGATCATGAGATTGATTGGGTCGATTCGAATGGTAACCATTGACGGCGAAAAGCGACATCCGGGTTTTCTGGCAAATTAAATTTCCAGCACCTTCTCAAAGCGCGTCAGGTTCCTGGCCCCGGTGGGCGTGACGAGCACGACGTCTTCGAGGCGGACACCGCCGACTTTCGGATAATACAACCCCGGCTCGACGGTCACGACCTGCCCGGCCCGCAAAGCGCCGGTGGAAGTCGCCCCCATGCGCGGCGACTCGTGGATCTCCAGGCCCAGACCGTGGCCGGTGCCGTGAAAAAAACCTTCCATGCGCCCGTTGCGCTTGCCGGTCGGGTAACCGCGCTGCCCGAAAAACTGCTGGACGCACTGGTGGATCTCCGACGTCGAAGTTCCGGCGCGGACCTTTTGCAGCGCGATTTTTTGCCCGTGAAAGACGGTGTCGTAAAGCTTCCGCACGGCCTCGCTCGCGCGCCCGCGCACGACGGTGCGCGTGATGTCGCCGAAATAGCCGGTCTTCTGCGAGCGCGGAAAAATGTCCAGGATGATCGGCTCGTTGGCGCGAAGCAGCCCGTGGCCGCGCTCGTGCGGATCGCAGCCCTGCCGGCCGCCGGCGACGATGGTGTTCGCCGCCAGACCGCGCGCCTGCAAGATGGCGCAATCAATCACGGCGCGCAGCCGTTCGGAAG
>TBL_comb47_HYPODRAFT_10005767_pt1 | contig 13655 bp, 9 predicted proteins | sample TroBogypolimnion_40_FD_10682 | JGI IMG/M metagenome (IMG submission 10682)
ATAAAAATGCCAGTAATGGACGGTATTGAAGCAACAAGGAGAATCAAACAGTTCAGGCCAAATTTGCCAATCATTGCAATTACAGCTTATGCACAAACCAGGGAGGAATATCTGATCAGGCAGTCTGGATGTGATGACCTTCTGGAAAAGCCATTCCGACGGGAGGAATTGTTGTTTAAAATATCGAAATATATTTAACCGGAACTTAACCTTAAATATAAGATAATGGTGAAAATAATTAAAGTTAAATCCGATTTTTGTGAGATTTCCGACATCACATAAGTTGGTGTGGTCTCCCTGATGATTTCAAAATATAAAGTAGCCAGAAATAATACACCCCATGAGAGAGGAGAAAAAAGATCAGCTCACATTATTAAAGACTCTGGAGAATGTGAAGAGGGAAAACAATGAGAAGTTCAGGTTACTTAGTGATTTGACCAATGAAATGATTGTTTTTCAGGATATTGATAGCATATACAAGAAAATTGTCAGCAGTTTGGAGAAACTATACCCCGATTCAGTTATTCTTTATGTTTCAATCGATGAGAAAGAAATGGAAACCCGACTGGAAACAATTGCCGGAATTGACAATTCTCTTCTCAAGAAGGTCCTTTCTATCTCTGGCTTTAATCCGGTTGGCAGAAAATACAAACTAACTTCCATTCATCGGGATTATTTCAGGTCGGGAGATTTTATTGAATTTGAAGGTGGATTATCCGATTTCGTAGCAAATGAGTTCTCTCCAATGGCTGCCCGTGCGATAGAAAGATTAATCGGACTTTACAAAATATATACAATCGGCATAAAAAAAGATGATAAGTTACTCGGAGCAATCCACTTTTTCACTTTTAACAATAATGAAATCGACGATAGTAGTTTTATTGAATTCCTGGTCAGACAGACAGGGATAATCCTTGAGAAAAAACTTGCAGAAGATGCTTTAAGCGATATTTCAAGTGGGTTATCCGTATTGAATGAAGCAACAATGGGCTTTACCGAAAGCCAGACTGTTTCTGTTTTTTATGCGGATATTGTCCATAAACTCAAATCTTTGACAGGAGGAACGACCGTCACTCTAAGCATTTTTAATCCCACCGAAAAAAATCTGTATGTTAATTATGCCGATATTGAACCAGGTGTGTTTAACGGTTTAATTCAGGTATTAGGTGGAAAACGTATCTATGAAATCAGTTTTCCTGTCAGTGATGAATGGTATAAGCAATTATCCAAAAAACCAATCAACTATTATAAAACACTTCACGAAGCGACTTTTGGAGTTGTACCAAAAATGGCAGGAAGTGTTTTACAGAAAATTCAGGGTATTGACCGGTTTCTAGGTATTGCCTATTTTCTTGACAAAGAACTCTATGGAACATCACTTGTCGCACTTCGTTCGAATGTACCTGATCCTCCGGAAGATCTGGTAAATTCGTATGCCCATATGGTCGCCTTGGGATTAAGCCGCACAAGGACTGAAATTCAACTTCAGCAGAATGAAGAAAAATACCGCAATATTTTCGAGAATGTTCAGGATGTCTATTATGAAGCAACTTTAGAAGGAATAATTCTGGAGGTAAGTCCTTCGGTCGAAATCCTTTCGGATGGTCTTTATACCAGAAAAGATCTTATTGGTAAGTCAATTAATGAATTCTATGTGAATATTGAAGAGAGGAATACATTGATTTCGGCTTTACTTGAACATGGACGGGTCACCGATTTTGAGGTATCTTTTAAGGTCCATGATAACCGGATAATTCCCTGTTCCATCGCATCTAAACTCGGTTACGATAGCCAGGGGCGCCCTGAAAAGATAATTGGAAGTATGCACAATATCTCCGAACGCAAATGTTCGGAAAATGCTTTGCGAAAAAGTGAGCAAAATTTACAAACACTTTTCAATACGATAGCGGAAGGAGTCGCATTAAACGAGGTCGTTTATGATCAAAATGAAGAGATGACCGATTACAGGATTTTGCAGGTCAATAAGTCATTTTACACCGTTACAGGAGCGACACCTTCACAGGTGATCGGCAATCTGGCATCTGTTCTTTATAGTATGCCCCATAATATGATCCGTACTTTCTGGTTGGAGCATCGGAATAACCATTCCACAATAACCTCTGAAATCAAAAGTCCGATTGGTGACCGGTGGTTTTTTGTTTCTACCTCCCCAATCGTAGATGACAAATTTGTAACTACCTTTACTGATATTACCGAACGAAAACTGGCAGAAATCGAGCTGATGAATGCAAAAGCAAAAGCAGAAGAGAGCGATCGTTTGAAAACAGCTTTCCTTGCAACAATGAACCATGAATTGCGTACCCCTCTTAACCTGATCCTTGGGTTCAGTGAATTGATCAAGTCGGGAGTCGCCTCTGACGAGTGTATTAAATTCGCAACAATTATTAACGATAGCGGACAGAATCTTCATTCGATGATTGAAGAAGTTTTTGACCTGGCCCTCATAGAACATGAGAACATCAAATTACGTTTACAAACTTTCAGCTTAATCGACCATTTCATTGAAAATAAATCATCGCTTGACGAGTTGCTTATCTTTTCCGGGAAAAATGATCAAATCAGACTTTTATTTAAACCCGATATCAAAAAATTATCGGGTTTCGTGACAACCGACAGAAGTAAAATCAACCAGGTATTGACTGCCTTGTTCAAAAATGCTGTAAAATTTACAAATAAGGGAACCATCGAATTTGGATATCTTCTTGAGGATAAATCGACACTTACATTCTATGTAAAAGATTCAGGGATTGGTATCATAAAAGAAAAACAAAATATTATCTTCGAACTTTTTAGAAAAGGTGAAGACTCAAACTCGAATGGTTATGGTGGTATCGGGATCGGATTAACCATTGCCCAAAAAATCACGAAAATACTGAAAGGAAACTTAACAGTAGAGTCAACCATCGGAACCGGGAGTAAATTTTCGCTGACAATACCGGTTGAAATTTCTTAAGAAAAAACCAAATAAATGGTAACTTAGAAATTGGCATTTATAGGTTACAATTATACAATTGAGCTCAATGAATTTTCAATGCTGTCTGTTAATCTTATGTTGTTCCTTTTTGATAAAGATGGGATTTGCCCAGACTTATACAGAGCAGGGAGCCCCTTTTATGCAAACTTATGTGCCTAAGGATTATCACGGAAACGCTCAGATCTGGAGTGTTGTCCAGGACAAAAGGGGAGTTATGTATTTTGGTGATGGTCAGCAGGTTATTGAATTTGACGGAAAAACATGGAGCAATATCCCCAACGCGAACAACTCAGCTGTAAAGTCGCTTGGTATTGATAGCCTGGGCAGGATATATGTTGGTGCGGTCAACGAATTTGGTTTCCTTGAACCAGACAACCAGGGCCATTTGCAATACCGGTCAATTTCGCACATGTTGCCCGAAAAAGACAGGAAATTTCTCGATATTTACAAAATCTTTGTGACCCCCAAAGGAATCTATTTTATTTCGCTCAAAGCGATCTTCAAATATTACAACAATCAAATTACAAAGATTGATGCCAATTTAATTTTCCTGTGCGGTTTTGATGCCAACAATCACAATTATCTGACACACAGGACAAAAGGGATTTGTGAACTAAAAGACACAACGCTGGTGCCAATAAAAACACTTGAAAATTATTCAACAGGCGTTTCTTTTCCCGGAAATAAACTTCTTGTTTCTAATTATCAATCAGAATGGTGTTTATATAATTTATCCACAGGAGAGCATGAAAAATTCGATACTCCGGCCAAGGAATATCTTGTCACACATCAGATCTACTTTTTATCAAGGATTGATGAAACCAAATTTGCCGTAGCCACAAAATCCGGAGGAATCGTAATTTTATCAAACAGTGGTGAAATTATCCAGATCATCAACCAGGAGCGGGGCTTGTTTGCAGGTCAGGTTTACTCGCTTTATGTGGATAACACTAAAAACTTATGGGCAGGCATGTCAAAAGGAATCGCAAAAACAGACATTAACTTTCCGGTTTTAAAATTTGATTATCACCAGAATGTGAACGAATATGTCCTTACAACAATTAAATGCAGCAACAGAAGATATATAGGCAATCTCGAAGGGGTTCTGTACCTCCCTGACTTTAAGATCAATCACAAAGGTGACAATCACAAATTTCATAAGATCAATGATTACAGGGGAAGTTGCTGGGACTTGCAACTGTATAACAATCTTTTATTTGGAGTTGGTAATGCAGGAATCTGGGTTTTAAAAGATACATGTGCAAGGTTAATTTCTCAACCACGGTCCAATTTAGGTGCCTATTGTATCACGGAGGATAAGATGTTTCCCAATGTCCTTTTTGTCGGTTTGAACGGGCAAATGGAGTACATTCGCATAAATAAAGATACTGATTACAAAAACGTTAATGTACTTGAAAATTTTGTATTCCCCGAGATTAAAGAAAAAATCAAAAAGATTACCCCCGATAAGGATGGTAATCTTTGGGCAACTACAGGTAATGAGGGTATTTACTTTATACGCTTTATCAACGGGAATATCCAAAATTATAAGGTTACCCTTCTAAAAAAGCAAAATGGTCTTGAGAGTTTGCTTGAGCCCCACGCTTTTAATATCAATAATGAATTATTGATTGCATCCGAAAAAGGAATCCTTAAACCTGAATTTCCGGCTGGCAATTCCTCCCCTGATTCACTGATCCATCTGAAAAAAACCTCTTTGTTTGGAGAAAGGACAGATGAAAGTATTGGTCAGGTTATAAAAATTGAGGATAACAAGTACCTGTTTAAAGGTGCTTCAATCTTCTACGCGACAATTGAAGGGAATAGGTTCAAATTTGATTCGTGTGGTTTCAAAAGGCTGAAAAACTCGTATCAAACCTATCTTGTCAGCGTTGGAAGCGACGAAAATATCAGCTTCTGTACCGATGTCGCTTATCTTTATTACAATACAAAGATCGAAAGAGATTTTAAAAAAAAGTTTAACATCGCCATCCGAAAAGTTACTGTTGGAAATGATTCCCTGATATTTGACGGGACTTTTTTTGACAAAGATGATACTTTAAAAATCCCAATTGTCGATCAACATTCAACCTTTAAACCTGTTCTTGATTACAAATTCAACTCTCTGACTTTTAAATTTTCGGGGTTGTTTTATGAAGAACCAGAAGCGACTGAATACCGGTTTAAACTTGAAGGGTTTGACAAGGATTGGAGTCAATGGTCCAAGGAGACTAAAGCCGTTTTTACTAACCTTCCGGAAGGGAATTATACATTGAAGGTTAAAGCAATAAATGTGTATGGTGCTGAAAGCAAGATTGCCGGATACGAATTTGAGATCCTGCCACCCTGGTACCGAACCTGGTTGGCCTATTTCATTTATGTTATCCTGTTAATTGTTTTTACGTCACTCATTACCTTTGTTTATACGAGAAGGTTGGTCAGGCAAAAGAATTTCCTCGAAAGGTTGATAAAAGACTTAAAAATCGAGATGAATGAACGTAAACAAGCTGAGATCCAACTTATCGCAATGAAGGAAAAAGCAGAGGAGAGCAACAGGCTTAAAACTGCATTCTTAGCAATGATGAACCATGAACTCCGCACACCGCTCAACCATATCCTCGGTTTTAGTGAATTGATTATGTCTGGCGTCGCCCCGGAAGAAAATGCGACATTTGCCTCAACAATTCAAGAAAGTGGTAAAAGTCTGCTCTCCTATGTTGAGGATGTATTTGACCTTGCCTTGGTCGAACAGGAGAACATCAGGTTGCGCTATCAGACATTTACACTGATGGAACTTTTTATTGAGAATAAAGTTTCGCTCGATAGCCTGTTAACTGCTTCTGATAAAAGCGATCAGATCCATCTCGCCTTCAAACCTGATACCCGGTGGCTTTCATCGTTGGTTACTGCAGATAAGAATAAAATTAATAAGGTCCTGAATAACCTTTTCAAAAATGCAGTAAAATTTACTCATCATGGAACAATCGAGTTCGGGTTTAAAATGGAAAAAGATTCAAACCTGATGTTTTATGTCAGCGATACCGGAATTGGAATTCCAAAAGAGAAACAAGAAATTATTTTCGATTTTTTCAGACAAGGTGACGATACCTCGACCAAAGCTTACGGTGGAATCGGGATAGGTCTGGCAATCTCAAAAAAAATCGCCAATATCTTGAAAGGTGAATTAAAGGTTGAATCCGAACCTGGGAAGGGGAGTATATTTTCATTAACCGTACAGGTTGAATTATCGGCACATTTGGAGTGATGGTCAAACCCTGAACCTTCTGAAAAGACCTGATCCTAATCTTGTCAAATAGATCCAATTAATGATCATCCCAGAGTCCTTCTCTACGTCAATAAAGTCACATATAAAAAGCCAACAGGAAGATCAACTCCCCTGGTGGCTTTTTATATGTGGAAGATCAAACCGGTTATTTTGAGGTTTTCGCAACTTTCTTTTCGTAAGCTGTCCTTAAATAAATTGTGACATACCCTAAGATCATACCAATTGCACAATAAACCAGAATTGTAATCGCGGATGAAGCCAATGATGTTGCGGGATAAATTTGTGTAAAGGCGAATAATACTGCCGATGAAACAAATATCGCCGGAACAAAATCGATGTAGGAATTAGCCCTTTCCATCGAGCACATTGGAATAACCATGATCAAAACTGCGATAGGTACAGCCCAGAAACCTGTAGAACCAACCAACCCGGCAAGCTTGATGATAATTACAGCTGAAAGTAAACCCAGCACATAACCCAAAAACGTGCGTGCACCACCTTTTACAGTACAGCCTGCCAGAAAATACATGGCCCATGCCTGGAAGGTCACCCAACCAAATCCCTTATTGTCGGCTATTGGCATCAGCGGGCTGATCAATTGGTCCAACACAATAAATGCAGAAGCTAAAAATGCGATAAACACAGGAATAACAACAAATTTTTTGAAATCCATAAAATTAAAATTTAGAGGTGAAAACTTAAAATTGACAGTATGAAAACAAAGATAAAAATCAATTTTATTATTTCTGCAAACTTCGGTTTTTAAAACTCGAAATATCAATTATCCCCTGCGTATCGCTATCGAAGCTGATCTCGATACTATCACCAACGCTTGAAACCGGAAGCACATTTGAAATCTGTGAGGAGCCGATAAAAATATTGTCATGGTCTTTAATTGTAAAATAGTAGAAGCTGTTTCCATTTTTGACATCACTGTTGATCCGGGTTACTACAGAACTAATTATCACCTTCTGTGCAGAATTTTTGGCGTTAAGTTTATTGCCTGTCATATTAAATGCGTTCTTATAGGCCATCAATGTCTCCCTCAGAGTGTTCCCAACACCAACAATCGTATAGTCTTCAATGGCCACCATGGCAAACATTTTTACAAGTCCGCCATCATCTTTTAATGTCATAACATAAGTTGGAATCCCGTTAATATTGTATGGAATAGGTGAAGATGCCGAATATCGTTTTTCCTGTATTTTCCCAATGGCCGAATTTTTGGCAGCAAATTCGGTAGCCCCACTCTGTTTGTACCACACAGCTTTCTTTGTTCGGGTATCGACCAGAACAAACCCAACTGTTGCTTCATCAGCACCTACAGAAGTGAGGCCTGTGTACCAATAAGACCTGTTATCCTCCCCATATACCAACGATACTTTTTCTGTAATTTGGAGCTTATTCTCATTCGAGAAATTCCAGTAACCCTTTACATATTGGCCCCAATCGTTCAGTTGTGATTCAATAAAATGCTCAGGCTGAATGCGATCGACCCAAGCTGGTGCATCGTCGATAGAATATTCCTTTGTTTCACCGGTTTGGGTGTTCACGACCACAATACCTACAGCATCGTCACCATAAAATCCGACTTTCTTTTTGTATTTTGTAACTACCCAGTATGGGTTTCCCTCATCATCAATCTCGAATGAATAATCGGTCAGCCCAATATTGAAAAACCCTTTAAAATAAAGGTAACGTTCAAGATTATCAAAGAAATAACCTTCGGACTGATAACGGATATAGACTTTTTTGTTGTTTACTTCCTGAACCAGTTTAACGTCACGTTCGTTTGTGGCATTTACCATCACATAGCCATTGGTTCCTAAACTGTTTTTTTGCCACATAAAAAAACCGGAATGTAAAAGCGGAGCCACCCAATAAAGTTCGTTGCGCACTTTCTGAATATTGAATGTTCCCAACCTTACCTGGCTTCCCAATGCCGGTTGGGCACCAAGTACCTTATCGCCTAAAAGATTGGCCAGGGACTGATCAACAACTCTGATTTTTTCGATTGAAATCGGAGCCATATGGTTTGACAAATTCTCGCCAATTTCAACCTTACCGATCAGGTCGCGGTAGTCCTGACTCCGTAATAAAGCCCAGGAAGTCACTGCAGGCACAATGACCATATATAACATAAGAACAACAATAATTGTTATCGGAACCTTGAGGTCCCTAGATTTTACCTGATAAGCTATTTGTGCAGGAGTTGAATTTGCAGAAAAAGGTTTATTGATCACGACCCACAAAACAAGCAAGAATACAAGTAACATTGGAAAATCCCAAAATCCATATGCAACAACGGGTAGTGCAAAGTACACAATTAAAAATCCGACCAAAAGTAGGATCAACAGGTTAACTATTTTTTTCATAATTTACTAATTTGTTTTACAAAGATACTTCAGTTTTACAAAATCATAATGACACTTAATAGACATTTTAGTTTACAAAGCAGCTGCTGCCGATTCCGATGAACTGACTGCAACCATATATTCTCATTTTTTAACTTTTTTGCGATTTTTTCCGTTTACCTTTTTATTTATTTTTTCATTCCGTAATTCAATGATTTTTTCATTCCGTGAATCCATTCTGCTTTTATTCTTTAACTCCCGCAATGCCTTTATTCGATCCCGTTCCCTTTTCGTTTCTTCATAATTAAAAAATCCGAATTTAACCGAGGCTATAAATGAGAAGCCACTCAGGTGGTTTGCATTTATAAGGTCAGTTGCATTTGTAGTATAACGATAAACACCTCCTATTTCGAATTTGGCATATCTCCAGATATTGACCTCTATTGCCAGACCCGGTTCGGCGTAAACAAATGAAGGGGTATTTTTCGGTATTCTGGCATTGACAGTTGTTGTGTCGGTAATATTTAATTTCCCGATTCCCGTAGAAAAAGGAATGGTCAGATGAATTTGCTGAAGTGGCCAAAGTGTATATTCGAAAAGAAACCCGCCATATTTCATCCCCATTTTGCTACCACCCATTGTTTGAGGGATTGTGAGATCCTTTATCGTAAAATTATACAGTACTCCAAATGCAATCCTTTTATTCAATATCAACCCTGCCTTGATTCCAGGCATAATGGTCACCGCCCCGGCTATTTCTGTCAGTTGACAACCAGGACTAAAAAAAGGACTGATGTCCGTCCCTTTATCTTTAAAAAGATGGTTCATCGTCATTGGCTGTCCAAAAATTGGGAATGCCGAAAAAAGAAAACAGATTATCAAAAGTGAGACCTTCATATTGATCATTTCGCTTCAACTGGTTAACCTGAAAACAGAAAAAAAAGCGTTTTCAAAGGTAATTCAGATTTTAGTAATTACGACCTAATTGATAAACAGAATAAATTCAATTTTAACAGCATTATATTTGCCCTACCGATAAATAAACGATCAAGATTAAATGAAAAGGCTTATTTTTGTCGCGCTGAATTTCAGACATTCATCATTGTTTTATCATTGAATTTTGCATTGTTTATGGAGAGAATTTTAATTACCGGAGCCACTGGCAATGTTGGATTAACCACCTTGAAGTTGCTGGAAAGTAAAAATTATCCCGAAGTTGAGGTTGTTGCAGCGGTTCGCGACATCGAGAGAGCCCGAAAAATTGAAGGAATTGAAGATTGCAATTTCTGTCAGTTCGAGTTTGACGAGCCTTCAACTTATGATGCTGCACTCGAAGGTATTACCAAGATCGTTCTGATCCGCCCGAATCAGGTTTCCGATGTTTCAAAATATATCTTCCCTTTTCTATCCAAGGCTGAAAAGACAGGTGTAAAACAAATTATTTTTATATCGATTGTAGGTGCGGAACGAAACCGGATTTTTGCCAATCACAGGACTGAGAACCATATTAAAAAACTGAGTATCCCAACCACAATTCTCCGTCCGTCACTTTATATGCAGAACCTGTCAACCATGCATCGTCATGATATTCAGGAGCATGATAAAATAAACATTCCAGGTGGACATGGTCTTGTCAACTATATTGATGTACGGGATGTTGCTGAAGCGATCGTAACCATATTAATGAACCCTGGACATGAACATCAGGCATACGAGATTACAGGTCCGGAGGCCATGGATTTCTATCAGATAGCCAGAATTTTTTCAAATGAACTTGGACGTGAGATCAAATACACAAGGCCCTCAGCAATCCGTTTTGTCAGGCAAAAATTACTCGATAAGAAACAAATGTTATATGTGCTGACATTATCGTTGCTATACAACGCGGCAAGGAGCGGCAAAATGAACTATGTGAATGATGTATTTCGCAATATTACCGGCCATGAACCCCGAAATCTGGCTGATTTCGTCCATGATTACAGGGATTGCTGGATGAAATCAGATGGTAGCACCGGATTAATCAATAAAAAGAAAATATCTGAAAATAAGACCAGAAAAAATATTTAATGCAAAAATGACCTGACCTTATTTTATTTGCTTATCAACAAAAAAGAGGACCATTGTACAGTGGCCCTCTTTTTGTTGATCTCTATGGAGTTAAAATATCCTTATTTCTTTTTCGTAATAATTATCTCTGTTCTGCGGTTAACTGCATGTTCTGCTTCGGTACATTTTACTCCATCAACACACTTGTTGAGTGGTTTTGTTTCACCAAATCCAGTGGAATTAACCCTGTCGGCAGTAACACCATGTCCAAGGATATAATATTGTGCCATCTTACCACGAATCTCGGATAACATCATATTGTATTTTGCCGGCCCCCTGCAATCTGTATGCGAATTCAGTTGCACATCTGTATGTGGATTATGCAACATGTCAGTAGACAGTTTGTCGAGTTCGGACATTGACTTCTGATTAAGATCCCATTTATCGAATCCATAATAAATGTGGTATGTTTTCCCGATAATACTTGGATTCACCAACGCAAGTGGTTGAATATGGGCATCCGGAACAACGAGGATTTTTGGAGCTGTTGAAGGACGCATTGGCTCAAGATTTGGTGGCCTAACTTCCTCAACTTGCTTCTTCTTTTTCTTTTTCCTTCCAATCCTGTAATTAACTGCAACATATGGATACGCAAACCGCTCCTTAATATTGTAGAAATAATAGGAATCAGACCCGGTAAGTGGTTTACCTGGTACCAATTCGTGAACACCGTCAAGACGGTCGGATGATACTCTGGTCATTGTCAAACCTGCTTTCAATTTTAAATATTCATTCATCCGGTATGCAACACCACCACCATAAAGTACAGAATAAACTCCTTCATTCGGTCTCGGAAAATCATAAAGCGCACTCTTTGCCTTAAGAAGTCCAACACCCACACCTCCTTTTGCAAAAAGATACCATTTGTCGTTAGTCCTGCCAGGTTTGAACAATTGGTTCAGATTGACACCAACAGTTGCATTAAACTGATTGACACCTGTTTCGAAGGGTTTAGGATAATCAAGCCCTTTAGCTGCTGCCATTGGAGGTACGGGCAATCCACTATTTACATTCCATGACCCGGAGAGTTTAGTATTGAACCATTCTAATTCCACACTTAGCTTTGTGCTGAAATTTTTAATTACCATAATCGAAAACCCCGGATTAAAATCAGAATTCCAGTAATTAAATTTTTTGTAATCTGCACCAGAATTAGGATTAAAGGTTTTGTTAAATTTGGATGCTCCTCCCGATACCCCAATCTCCCATGAAGTATCCCTCTCGGCAATAATGTCACTACTTCTCTTACTATCAACAACCTGAGCTTGAATTCCCTGTCCAATTAGAAGTATGAAGGTAAGAACAAGGGTAAAAGCTTTGGAAGAAATTGGTTTCACTGACATAATGATAAGATTTATATTTGGTTATTTCACAACAAATTTAATAAATAATCTTTTTTATAATTCTCGTAAAATCCTATTTCTTCTTGTTTTGATCATTGATTTACTGATTGTAATAAAGACAAAACCCGAAGTTCGAAAATTCGTTTTACAAAACTAAGAAAAATTGATTGAAATTATTATCTTAATATTACAGAATTGTTTAAAAAAGTTAAATATTAGAATAATATTTAATTCCCATTGAATTTCATATCCAAATTATACCTTTAAATTCCTTTATAAATAAAACAAAACGATCATTTCATTGTTTGTATTAAAAACATAAACATATGTCAGATAAATTTTCAGATCCAATTGGTCGGTTGATGGGTTTGCGTTACAAATCGCATCCATGGCACGGTGTTCATATTGGCGATCAGGTGCCGGAAAAAGTAACGGCCTTTATTGAGGTGGTTCCAACAGATACCGTCAAATATGAAGTTGATAAAGATACTGGGTATCTTAAAATTGATCGTCCACAGCAGTATTCAAATGTAGTACCTGCCCTTTATGGTTTTATTCCCCAAACCTATTGCGGAAAAAAAGTTGGGCAATTTAGCATGGATAAAACAGGGCAAACGGGGGTGAAAGGTGATGGGGATCCTCTTGACATTGTCGTATTAACCGAAAAATCGATCCATCATGGAGATATTCTTGTCACAGCACGCCCAATTGGTGGCTTTAGGATGATCGATGGGAATGAAGCAGATGATAAAATAATAGCTGTTCTGAATAATGATTTCGTTTATGGTCATTTCAGGGACCTGTCTGATGTTCCCGAAACCATCATAACACGGCTTAAACACTATTTCCTAACCTATAAAGACCTTCCTGGTGAAGAGAAAAATTCAGTAATCACTCATGTTTATGGCCGCACAGAAGCCTTTGAAGTAATCCAATGTTCGATTGATGATTACCATTCCCGATTTGAGAATCTGGGCAGACTTTTAATCAATGATGATTGATTTAAAAAATATGATTACTTTTCGAGGCCGGTTTAGCAGTAAACCGGCCTCGGTTTTATTTGTGTTTTTGATAGTCAAACTGAATACATAAAAGTTATGGGGATCAGGTATCGTCTTACGTTGATGAATTTTCTGCAGTTTTTTGTATGGGGATCGTGGTTAATCTCGCTGGGCGGATATATGGGAAATGCCCTGCATTTCACAGGTGGACAAATCGGAAGTATTTTTGCAACAATGGGTATTGCCTCCTTGTTTATGCCAGGTTTATTAGGCATCGTTGCTGATCGTTGGATCAATGCTGAAAAGGTGCTTGGAATGTGCCATATTGTAGGTGCAATGTTGTTGTTCTGGGCTTCAACTGTCTCTGATCCAAAACTTATGTATATCATTATGTTATTCAATGCAATGGCTTATATGCCGACCATTGCATTAAACAACACCGTTTCGTATAGCGTGCTCGAGCAGAAAGGTTTGGATGTCGTCAAGGATTTTCCCCCGATCCGTGTCTGGGGAACCATTGGATTTATTTGTGCAATGTGGGTTGTCGATTTGTTTGGCTGGAACCTTAGT
>TBL_comb47_HYPODRAFT_10005768_pt1 | contig 13654 bp, 5 predicted proteins | sample TroBogypolimnion_40_FD_10682 | JGI IMG/M metagenome (IMG submission 10682)
GATATCAACATACTGAACACCCACGCCACCGGCACCAAAGTCGGCGACGTCCAGGAGTGCAACGCTGTCAGAAAAGTATTCGGGGCGTCGTCCAGGCTCTTCATTAATAACACCAAAGGTTTTATCGGACATGCCATGGGCGCGGCCGGGGCGCTGGAACTCGCCGGCAACATTCCGGCATTCAAGGACGGCATTGTTCACCCCTGCATGAATCTTGACAAACTTGACCCGGAATGCGCGATGAACCACCTGGTCGTCAGTAACCCGGAAAATGCCGGTCAGGTCAATTATATCGCCAACAACTCTTTCGGGATGCTGGGCAATAACTCGGTTTTGATCGTCAAGCGTTTTGAATAAACAGAACCATTGTCCAGAAAATAAAAAGGTTACGGCAAAGGTGAAATTACCAGTTTAAGTATGTAGGCATGGAGGCGTAAATGCATCTTTTATTTAATACAAGCTTGGCGGTTAATTATCATAGCCAATCACAAATAAGCCGAGTGTTGACCGAGAATTGGGTACTTGAAAATGCTTATTGTCCAAATTGCGGGAATAGCAAGCTAAATAATTTTGATAATAACAAGCCTGTTGCAGATTTTTTCTGCAACTCTTGTAGAGAAGAATATGAGTTAAAGAGCAAAAATGGCAAATTAGGGAATAAAATTGTTGATGGTGCTTATAATTCGATGATTGATAGAATTAATTCTGACAATAATCCCAATCTATTTTTCTTATCCTACAATAAAAGTAATTGGGAAATTAAAGATTTTATCATTGTACCTAAGTATTACTTTATTTCTGACTTTATTGAAAAGCGAAAACCATTATCTTCTACTGCGCGTAGAGCAGGCTGGATTGGTTGTAATATTATACTAGGCAAAATTCCATCAAATGGACAAATTTATTTAGTGAGAGATTCTAAAGAAGTTGATAAAAGCAATGTTATTGCTGAATGGAAAAATACAGAATTTTTAAGAGATTGTAATCATAAATCACGAGGATGGCTAATTGATATAATGAATTGCATTGATTCAATATCTGAAAATCAATTTACATTGAATCAAATGTATAGTTTTGAAAAGTATTTAAAAAACAAGCATGCTGACAATAATTTTATAAAAGATAAAATCCGCCAGCAGTTACAGATATTAAGAGATAAAGGTGTTATTGATTTTATTTCACGAGGAATTTATCGAAAAATTAAAGGTTAATGTATGATATATGTAAGAGAGAAAGCATATAACGCATTCAAGCGCAATCTTAAAGATAGATCGGTGGCAGTTATCGGTTATTTTAAAGAAAATAATGTTTGGGTTGCGTTTGATAATTCATCTTGGGAAATGTTTGTAGAAGAATTTAAAGAAGAGCAAGATGCAATTGCTTGGGTAAATGGTTTTGATAATATATTTGACAAAAATATAAGAGCAAAACGGTTATTCAATAATATTATTTATGTTTCAGGTATGAATTTCATTAAAATAAAAATTAGAGATGAAGAAATGCATACTACAATATTGACAGTGGAATTCATAAATACTATAAAAGATTATTGGTCTAAAATTGCGGCAAAACTATTTTCCAAACACTTAATAAAGCTGGCTGTCAGGCCATTTCACTTTTAACTCCTAACCTGAATTTACTTTTATGAATCTTGTGATCCTTTACGAAGAGGAACTTGCCGGAAGCGGGATGGCGGTCATCCGCGATCCCCGGCGGGTGCTTCATATACAGAACATTTTGCGGGCGATACCAGGTGAACAGATAAAGGTTGGTTTACTGAATGGCCGTATCGGCGAAGGGAAAATTATCAGTTCGACCCCGGAAATGATGGAATTGCAAGTTGAATTCTCATCTGAGCCGCCGCCTGTTTTGCCGGTGACACTGATTTTAGCTTTGCCGCGTCCGAAAACATATAAGAAAGTTCTCCAGGCGGCAACCGCCATGGGCGTTAAAAAGTTTATCGTGATCGAGTCCTGGAAAGTGGATAAAAGTTACTGGAACAGCCCGGCGCTTTCTGAAGAAGAGACCAGAGAGCAGTTCATACTGGGACTGGAACAGTGCATGGATACGGCGCTGCCGGAAATCAGTTTCAAGCGGCGTTTCAAGCCGTTTGTCGAAGACGAACTGCCGGAGATCATCAAAGGCAGACTGCCGCTGCTGGCGCATCCCGGCGCGGCCAGTTCCTGCCCGCGGAATGTTGCCGGGCCGGTGGCGCTGTGCGTCGGGCCGGAAGGCGGCTTTACCGGATATGAAGTTGCGCTGCTGGAAAAACACGGCATGCGGCCGGTAAGCATCGGGGCCAGAATTTTGCGGACTGAGTTCGCGGTTTGTGCATTATTAGGCAGATTATTTTGAAACTGTCTTTTCGGTTGCAAGCATACTCTCTTGATTTAAGTCGTTTTCAACTCTATGTTATATTTGATAGTAATTTTGCAAGGTAAATAATGATTATCTTTACCAAACAGATTTGTATAGATATAATATGCGGAGGTTCTTTATGTCCGGTAATTTGCTTGACAGTAAAACTGTAACTTTCAGAGAATTGCTTGGGAATGGGAAAAAATACAAAGTTCCTGTTTATCAGCGGGATTATTCCTGGAAAGAGGAACATTGGGAAGAGTTGTGGCTGGATATAAAATCATTGATAAATAGCACAGATATTCACTATTTGGGCTCTATTGTTCTTCAGAACGGCAACAGAGAAAAAAAGACTTATACAATCATTGATGGACAACAACGCCTGGCCACCTTGAGCATCTTAATTTTAGCCGCGGTAAAAGTAATTCAGAACTTTATTGACAACGGTATTGATATTGATGCGAATAAAGAGCGCAAAGAAATCATTATTAATGGCTTTTTGGGATCTAAAGACGCGGTTTCATTAACATATGCCAGCAAGTTGGCGCTCAACGAAACTAACGACAATTTTTATCAGACATATTTGCTTCAGTTTAGATCGTCTCCCAGGTCTCCCAATGATTCAAATAAATTATTATTTAAAGCTTTTGAGTATTTTGCTTCAAAACTAGTTGCGAATGAGTTAATCTCAAAAAATGGCGAGACCGTTGCCAAGTTTATAGAATCTGTTGTTGCGGATAAGCTTATTTTTATTCAGATTACAGTTGATGATGAGCTTTCAGCCTATACTGTTTTTGAAACCCTGAATGCCCGCGGAATGGAACTTTCCGCAACTGATTTATTGAAGAATTATCTTTTTTCACTGGTAAAAAGTGATGAGGATATTAAACACATTAAACACCAATGGCATGACATCGCTGAAGTTGTCGGCATAAAAAAGCTTCCGCAATTTTTGCGCTATTATCTCAATTCAAGGCAACCTCTTGTCCGTAAAGATCGATTATTTAAAGAATTGAAACTGCGGGTTAATCAAAGCAGTGGAGTTTTTGAGTTACTTACTGAACTGGGAAAAGATGCAATAGTTTATGCGGCTACCGATGACGAAGAAAGTGAATTATGGATTGATAATCACGAAATAAAAGGAATGATACAGGAAATAGCGCTCTATGATTCAGAGCAACATAAATCGTTGTTGATGAATGCATATTTGTATTTTTCAGAACCGGAATTTATAAAGGCGCTTAGAATAGTTCGCGCTATTATTTTCCGCTATACAGTTATTAGTGGAAAAAATACAAACAGCCTGGAAGAAGCCTATAACAAATCAGCCGTAAAAATTTATACTCGTGAAATTAAGAATGCCTCAGGCATAATGAATGAATTAAGAGGAGTTTATATTTCGGATGAAGAGTTTAAAAATACTTTTTCAATGATTAAATTTGATACTGCTTCAAGTAAGATTAAGAAACTGGTTCGTTATATTCTTTTTTCATTGGAAAATCAGAAGCATAACAAATCTTATCCCGCCGATTCCTCTGATGTGACAATAGAGCATATTCTTCCTGAAAATCCAAGTCCGGAATGGCTGGAATTTTTTGACCAGGAAAAACATGACGCCAGTCTTTATCGTCTTGGTAATCTTACGTTGCTTGAAGAAGGAAGAAATCGTACCGATGCCGCGAATAAACTTTTTTCTGAGAAAAAAGACATTTATCAAACTTCTCAATATGGAATCACATCTGAACTTTCACGTTATAGTGAATGGACGGAAAGACAAATTCGTGAACGTCAACGCCGGCTTGCCGAGACTGCGGCAACCGTTTGGAAAGCCGATTATTAATAATACCTGAATCAATGAGCGAAATATCATTATGAATAAAGAGTTTGATGAACTGAAAGAACGCCTCGCCGAAATTCACGATCTTCATTCTGCCGTTGCGGTGCTGGACTGGGATCAGCAGGTCAATATGCCGGCCGCCGGAGCGGAGGGACGCGCCAACCAAATTTCGCTGCTGAGCAGGCTGTCGCATGAAAAATTCGTGGACGGCAGAGTCGGAGAACTGCTGGATAACCTGAAAGCATTTGCGAACGGCCTTGACCCGGAATCGGATGAAGCCTGCCTGGTCAAAGTAACCCGGCGCGAATATGACCGCAATGTAAAAGTGCCCTCATCATTTGTCGCGGAATTTGCCCGGACCACATCAAACGCGCATGGCGAATGGGAAAAAGCCAAAGCCGCTTCCGATTTTTCGATCTTCCGGCCCTGGCTGGAGAAAATTTTCGATCTCAGGCGGGAATATGCCGGATTTTTTGCTCCTTATGATCACATCTACGACCCGCTGCTGGATGAGTTTGAACCCGGCTTAAAGACTGCCGACGTAAAGGAAATCTTTGAAAAAGTGCGTCCGGCCCAAGTGGAACTGATTAAGGAAATCGGCAGATGTCCGGAAACAGACGATTCCTTCCTGCATCAGGAACTTGATCCGCAGAAGCAATGGGAGCTTGGCGTTGAGGCATCAAACGCGATCGGCTTTGACTGGTCGCGCGGCCGCCAGGACAAATCAGTGCATCCGTTTACTACCACCTTTGACCTTAATGACGTCCGGATTACAACCAGGATAATGCCGAATAATTTTGCATCCGGATTCTTTTCGACTATGCATGAAAGCGGACATGCGATGTACGAACAGGGGGTTTCGCCGTCGCTGCGGAACACGCTGCTTTGCTCCGGGGCATCCCTTGGAATCCACGAATCGCAGTCCCGGCTGTGGGAGAATCTGGTAGGCCGCTCGTTTGATTTCTGGGTATTCTTCTATCCGCGCCTGCGCGATAAATTCCCGGGATGTTTCGATAATGTCAGCCTGAAGGATTTTTATCGCGGCATCAATCGCGTCAAACGTTCGCTGATCCGCACCGAATCTGACGAGGCCACCTACAATCTGCATATCATGCTGCGGCTGGAAATAGAAATTGCCGTGCTGGAAGGCAAGGCCGCCGTCCGCGATCTGCCCGAAATCTGGAATACGCGCATGGAAGAATACCTGGGAGTGGTCCCGGACAATGACGCGCATGGTATTTTGCAGGATGTTCACTGGGCCGGCGGCGCGGTGGGATATTTCCCGACCTATGCGTTGGGCAACATGATTTCCGCGCAGATATGGGAATGCGTCAGCCGGGATATCCCGGATTTATCGGAGAAGATACGGCAGGGAAGTTTCAGTGAACTGCACGGCTGGCTGGCCGAAAATATATATCGCCACGGCGCAAAATTTGAGCCGCAGACGCTGGTAAAAAAAGTGACCAGTTCGAAAATAGACCCCGCCGCTTATATCCGCTACCTGAACCGCAAATACAGAGAGATTTATTCACTCTAACCTGACTTGTTTCCGCGCTGATTATTAGCGGAAACTTGTCAGACACCCTCATTTTTCTTGTATTCCCTAATTCTATATGAAACGCAAACCAATCCGAAGACAATGGCAATCTGTTCTAAATATCTCTGCAGCTCTTCCGGTACTATGACAACTGCTATATTCACCGGAAATACCAACGTTACCATTAATAACGGCATTTACGGCAATGTTTTCGGCGGCGGCGCGGGCTACGGCGCAAAAGTTGTCGGCAACACAGCAGTCAACTACAAAGGCGGCGTTGTTACTGCCATTTATGGCGGCGGCGATACCGGTTCGGTTGTTAACGGCAACACCTTTGTCACCATCGGCGGCACTGCCACCGGCAGCAGGATCAACAGCATTTACGGCGGCGGAAGAAACTCGACCGTCGTCGGCAATACGACCGTCACTTTCACTTCCGATGCCGCTCTTATTAATTTCAGGGGTGTTGTTTCCGGCGGCGGCCTGGGTAATAATTCCATGGTTACAGGCAGCCGGAATCTGATTTTCGATAATTACTCCGGCATGTTCTACGGTGCGATCAGGAATTTCACCAACATCACATGCAGCGGTTCGAGCACCATGGTATTGGCCCAGAACCAGGATAAGAGTATGGTTGGGGCTAAGTATACATTTGCAATTACTGATGATACGCTAAAAAATGCGAGTGCGATGTTGACCTGGAATGGTAAATATACGCTTAACAACATGGTAGTTACTATCAATACTGATAATACCGGCATGCTCAGTCAGGGCGCCGATATCTATCTGATTTCCAGCAAAAACTATCGCTATTCATACTCTTTCAACAAAAGCTGTGTTCTGGTAATGAATAATGAAGGTCAAAGAGTAAGCAGCTTAGTCTATACCGTTAATTATGCATGTGACAAAAAGCTCGGCGGCGGGGTCTGGCTTGAATACAAGGGAAGCAATCTGGTTCTCGACGGAACACAGACCACGAAAGTTGTACTCACCGACAACTCGGAAGAGGTCAATATCGTCGCCGGCGGAAACCTGATCGCCGGGCTCGATACTGCCGGCGGCAATGACGTCATCAACGTTCAAAGCGGCGCAATCGTCAATGGCGGACTTAGCGCCGGCGACGGCGATGATACTCTCTACATCCAGGCCGGCTCAACCGTCAACGGTTACATCGACATGGGCGCCGGCAATGACCGCCTAGTGGTCAATCAGAATGCGCTGCTGACCTCCGACGTCTTCCTGGGCACAGGCAATAATACTTTGACGGTGCAGAACCATGCGCAGCTTACCGGCACTATCTACTTGACCGACGGCTCCACCAATATTATCAACATCAACGGCGGCGCGGTTACCAGTTTTGCCAGTGTCGCCGCCCCTCTCACCGGCAGCGGGACACCCACCTATAATACTATCACAGTCAACGGCAATGAGGACAGCGGCGGCGGAATCGGCTATTGGAGGACCTCCGGACGGCGTCTCGAATTTGTCGCCCAGAATCTCATTATCGGCGACGGTGACAACACGGTTACCTTCAACAGTTATGCCCAGGTCAATTCGATCAGCCTCGGCTCCGGCGATGACATGCTCGTCATCAATGACAAAGCCATTGTTAAAGGCGACATCAATCTTGGCGCAGGCGAAAATACACTGGTACTGAACAGCGACTACTTCATGGGCAAACTGATTGCCAATGCAGGCGAAAATGTGATTGTTGCCGGAACCACAATGAGTCTTAACGGCGACTTCCTGAGCCTCGGCAGCACCAATAATGTTCTGGTTGTAGCCAATGGCGCGATGTTGACACTCTCCGGAGTCTCAGTCAGTCGTTTTCTCGCGGTCAGCGATAACGAGGGAATCTATCTTGATCAGAATGCGGCTGTCCAGTTGACTCAGTTAACCCCCGACCCCCTGTTCATCCAGAACTACACTGGGGAACTCAGCGCCGCCGGAGATTTGGATGTGCTTGCGGCTCCAAACGCGGTTCCTGAGCAGGTCGTGCCATATTACAACCCCTTGACCGACGGCGTAGTCGCATCCGAAATCAGTGTTGCAGGAAACTTCACGGTGAACGCCGGAGCGAATGTTACCGGCAGTTCCGTCGATGTTACTGAAGACGCGTTTATTAACGGTACAGTTACCGGCAGCACTCTTGACGTTGAAGGAACTGCCTATATCAAGGGTTCGGTTACCGGCGGGAAACTTGATGTTGACGGCTCTGTTTTTGTCAAAGGTACGGTTACCGGCAATACTATGTATGTTGATGAAGATTTGGACATTGACGGCACGGTTACCGGCAGTACTGTTGATGTCGATGGAACTGCAACCATTGACGGAGCATTTACCGGCGGTACTCTTACAGCCAAAAATCTGGAAATAAACGGAACGGCTACCGACACAGCGCTTAAAGTCAGCGAAACTGCGACTATTACCGGCTCGGTTGTCAACGGCAACCTCATTGCCAATGATGTAGTCTTCAAGGCTAAAAATGCCCAGGACGTCACCGTTGCATCGTTTACCGGCACCCTTTATGCGGGAAATAGTGTAACTTTTAACGAAAACGGTTTCTTGAGTCCGGCATTGGTGGTTACCACTCCTTTAATCGTCCTGGCCAAAGACGCAACTGTGACTGTCGCCAGCACCGATGCGACCATGTTCAACTTCATGTCTGACGCAACTGGAACGACCGAAGCGAAACTGATTGAAACCGTTAGCAAAACGGTTGTTATCGGCAGTATCTCCAAATACACGAGCTTCATTCCATACGACGGCTTTACCATCGACATCCGCGGTTTTGTCACTGGCGACCTCGAACTATCCAACAACGTGGTCTCCCTGGGTGCCTATGGCGCCAGCAGCTTCGGCGACTTCGTCGGCAAGCTCATCCTGAACGGCGCCAACAGGCTTGTCGTCAATGGTAATATATGGTACGACTGGCAGCAGTTCGTATTCAAGCCCGCGGCAACGCTTGGCTTTGACATTGCCGCCCATAAACTGCTGGCAATTGACGGCTTCATCGGATCTAATCCGCTGACCACTGTTGTTAGCGTAACCAATTTCGGGCAGAATTCCCAGCTCGCCATCGGCAGTTGGGTTTACATCAATAATTGGAAAGACACAGACCCGTCCACCGGCAATCCGCGTTCCTATGAACTGCCGGTCATCAGTGACTACTTCCCGCAGGGCCATGTGGCCAGTCTCGGCTGGGAAAATCTCTATGTCAAAGCCGGATCGGAAATATGGGGCGGCATCAAGCTGGACGATAATGCCAACCAACTGGTAATCAATGACAATGTCGTCTTAAATGGCGGAGCGTACTACTACGATTACGCGACAATCCGTACTTTGGGCGGTGACGACACCATTACCATCGGCAAAGCCACAATCAACGGACGGATCAGCGCCGGCGACGGCAACGATACATTGACGCTCAACAGTACGGTAGTCAACGCCGCCGTCAATCAGGGCGCCGCGGTAATTGACATGGGCGCCGGCAATGACATACTCACGGTCAACACCGCGACGATCGGCGGGGATATCGCCCTCGGCGACGGCAACGACACCGCTACGATTACCGGTTCGACAATTAACGGCAATATTGACACTGGCGCGGGGAACGACACCTTGACCATTGACCCCACCACCGTCAACGGCAATATTACACTAGGTGCCGGCAACGACACCGCCACGATTATCGCTTCGACAATCAACGGCAATATTGATGGCGGCGCGGGTGATGACACCGTAATCCTCAGTTCCATTTCCACGGTCAACGGCAACGTCTCACTCGGCGACGGCACCGACGTGGCCACAATCTCCGATACTTCCACGGTCAACGGCAACGTTACTTTCGGTTTAGGAGATAACACCCTTAACGCGACCAGCGGTACGGTTACCGGCAATGTTCTCTTCGGCACCTCAACCGCTCCCGCAACAACAAATACTGTTAACGTTGGCGGTACTTTCGGAATCAACGGCGTTCTCGACATGGAAGCGACTAGCGCTAATACGATTGCGCTCGGACAAACCAGCAATCTTACTGTCGGCGGCGCCGCCGGCATCACCATGAATGGCGCGGTGAATGCAATTACCGCATACGGATCGGACGGTTTCGGAACAGCTACGTCAGTCGCGGCTATCTCGAATCAGATCACTGCTCAAGCCGTGACCATGAACGATTTCGCGGTTAATTTAATTGGTTGGGGCGTCATTGCGGACGTCAACCACAATCTTACGCTTAGCGGTATCTCGATGCAACTCAATGCTCCGACGATCAGCATGACCAGTTCCAGCGACAATGTATTGGCTCAGGGACTGATGCTCGGAGCATCCGCCGGCAGCACAGTTGCCGTCAACGGCATCACGAATATCGCCATTACCAGTAATGTCGTTAATATGACTGGTGAAGCCGGCGGTCTGAACGCGCTGGCTTTGGGGGAAATACTCGACGCCTCCGGCAAGAGCACCATTAATGTCAACGGCAATACGACTATCTCCCTGGCGGGCAACGTTAATATGATCGGCGACGATAATCTGCTCACTGCGGGCATAGTATTCGATGCCAGCCCGCAGTCGACGATTAACGTCGGCGCCCATAATGTCGCGGTCACTATTAACGGCGGCATTACGATGACGACACTAGATACCGGAACAATCCAAACTAACACTATGACGCTTGGCTATCAGATACCTGGCAATGGCACTGTCACTGCCACAGGCAGCTATGCAACTCTTATCAATGGCGGCATTCTGATGTCCGGCGTTGACGCCGTTAATACATTGGTCAGCTATAGTAACGTCACCGTTAACGGCCCGATCATCATGGGCGTTGTTTCCGAAGCCGGGGAAATCTCCATGCTGAATAATCTGACCGTGAACGATCCCGGCAGTTTCTTCAGCCAGAGCATTACCCTGACCGCAGTGACGAACGTTGTTGATCTTGAAGGTTCCGGCACGATCCAGCAGAAACTCAATATCTACGGCGGAACAAATACGCTAACTGTCGGCACCAACGTTACAATCAACGATATCGTTGAATTTGGCGGCGTATATGACGACGACCAGAATCTGATTCAGAAGAACACAAACAACAATGTTTATGTCTTCGGAACTGTAAATGGTATCGACACTTCAATAGACCTCAATGCTCCGGCCGGCGTGATCAATGATTCCGCGGATCTTATTGTGGTTACCGGAACCGTCGGCGGCAACATCACTACCGGAAACGGCGATGATACAGTTACCATCGGCGATCCTCTCATCGCCGGCGGTACTGTCAACGGCAACATCACCATGGGCGATTTCAGCGCCGATAATGGAGCTGGAACTAAAATGCTTGATGTCTTAGGCAATGCGCATGTTGCCGGTAACGTCGTTATGGAATCTGACGAAGCAAACGTCCTCACAGTAACTGGCCATAACTCGGCGATACACGCGAACATCGGCGGCAATGTCAGTATGACGACTGATTTTGTAACGGCTGGCGGCAACAATACCGCCTCAATCACCGACGGCGATATCGGCGGCAATGTCCTGCTGGCCGCTATTGGCGTGGACGGCGATAACAGCCTGGATGTCACCGGGGCAACCGCCTCTCCGAGCACCATCGGCGGCAGCGTCTCCATGTTGGCGACAGCGGGCAGCAACGTGCTTGGTCTCGACATTACCATGGTCGGCAATGGCATTAACATGGTGGCATCTGTTGACAACACAGCCACCATCTCCGATTCCGCAATCACCGGCAGCATCGGCATGGCAGCCGGCATGAACAATACCCTCCTGGTTGATCCGAGCAGCATCAGCGGCAGCGTCACCATGACGGCGGCGGCAGGGAGCAACACGCTCGGTCTCGATGCTACCACGGTCGGCAATGGCATCAGCATGGATGCGGCTATTAATAACACTGCCATCCTCACTGATTCCGCAATCACCGGCAGCATCGACATGGTAGCCGGTGCGAACAATACCCTGACGGTTGATCCGAGCACGATCGGCGGCAGCGTCACCATGACGGCGGCAACAGGCAGCAACACAGCCGCCATCACCGATTCCGCCATCACCGGCAGCATCGATATGACAGCCGCGGTAAATAATACCCTTACGGCTGATCCGAGCACCATTACCGGCAACGTTACTATGACGAACAATACCGGTGTGAATGCTGCAACCTTTACTGACAGCACCGTCGGCGGCAACCTTGCTATGACCAATAACGGAAACGGCGCGACGAATACGCTGGAGGTTAATGTTGTTACTGCCATCGCTGATTTACCGATCAGCTATGCGGCAGGCATCGCCGGCAGCGTTGCGATGGACTCCAAAACCAGCAATACGCTGGATATCGCCGGCAACGTCATTGCCAATCCTGATACCAGCACCACCGCAATCCATGCTACCATTGGCGGTCCTGTTACCATGAACGCGTTGCGCTATGCTCCGGTTTCCCTGGATCTTCTGGAAGATGTCGGAGATAACCTCCTGACAATGGAATATGCCTCCACCATCGGCGGCGCAGTCGCCATGAAGGCAGGCAAAAGCAATACGGTGACGGTAATGACCGGCCAGATCAACGATTATACCGGCGGCGGCCCGATCGACAGTACACAGGATAGTATTGCCCGCGTCGCATCGCTGGATATGATCAGCGCCGATAATGAGCTGACTGTTGGAAAAGGGTCCCTGCCCTTTGGCGAAGAAGGCACCCTTAACGTCACTTCTGTCATCGGCGCGACGAATAACGGCATCAGCATGACGCAAGCGCAGCCGCATCGGCAGAGTGACCCGGCTACTCATAATTATCAAAACAACATTACGGTAGATGCTGACGGTCGTCTGGTTCTGAATTCCAGCGCGGCAGTTGCCTCCAGCATCGCTATGGGCAACAATGCAGATGTGACCATCGCAGGCGCTTACGTATTCACAACCATCACCGTGAACGGCACCCATCTCGAAGTATACAACTACGTCTGGAATGGCGCTACTACTATGACCGTTTTCGACACGCAGCATAATACCATCACCGTTGACGGCAGGCTGTATGGCAATAATATCACGATGTATGGCAGATACAACGATATCGCGGTGACTAACGGCGCCGGCATCCAGGCCGGCGAGGCTGCCTTTGAAAGCAGTGACATCGTCATGAGCGGAGGCTTGTATCTCGGCTCCCCGATTGAAGCCGAAAGCAACACGCTGACTGACACCAAGGCGTTCTTCCGAAGCCGCAATATCTCGATGTATGCGACCGATTTTAACACCATCTCCATCGACGGAGAAATACTACCATCCGGTGTGCTCAACAACAAGAGCAACATTAACGGCAACGTCCTGATGGTGACTACCGCCCGTGCGCTGTCTCCCGATACCGGTAACAACACCGCCACATTCAACAGCACCGATATTACCGGCAATGTCACGATGATCGCAAACGGAGTGGTAGGTGATAACAGCTTTATTATTAACGGCTATGTTGACCCCTTCGGCACAGTCACCACGAGCAATATCAGCGGCAACGTCGCGATGACCGCCGACAATGGCGGAAACAGCGCAATCATCAATATCGCCACTGTCGGCGTGGATGTCACGATGGATGCGTTAATGGCGAACACCCTGACCGTTACCGGCTATGTTGACCCCGTTACAGAAGTGGTCACGAAGAGTACCATTGGCGGCAATGTCAGCATGACGACCTTTGCCACTGCAATAGGTATCGGCGATAACGTCGCTACGATCACCTACGGCAATGTCGCCGGCAATATTTCGATGGCAGCCACCGGCGCGGCAGGCAATAACGTATTGACTGTGCTCGGCTATCTTAGCTCCGGCGGCGCGGTCACCACTAGCGATATCGGCGGCAGCATCTCCATGGATGCGTACAATGGCGGCGGCAACACTGTCGGCAACAACACCATGACGCTTGACATGAC
>TBL_comb47_HYPODRAFT_10005769_pt1 | contig 13652 bp, 5 predicted proteins | sample TroBogypolimnion_40_FD_10682 | JGI IMG/M metagenome (IMG submission 10682)
TGATTAGCGGTTGTTGCCACCAGGGCCGCGTGGACCGCGCGGACCGTTGCTCGGGCCGCCGCCATATCCGCCACCACCGCCACCACCACCGCTGCGTCCACCGCCACCGTATCCACCACCGCCGCCGCCCGCATTGCGGTTGCCGCCACCGTAGCTTCGGCGTGCGCCGCGCTCGGCCATCATGTCGACACTGGTGCGCATCGGGTCAGGTTGGCCGGCTGGAGGACGCGGTTCACGCGGCTCGTTGGCATAGCCAGCGGGTTGCTGGGGCATGCCATTTCCCATGGGGCGACCACGGCCCTGGCCTTGAGGCGGGCGGGCAGACTGTGGACGCGGCGGCTGGAATTCACCGCTGCGGTCATTGCGATCGTTGTTGCGGTCACCACGCGGTGCGCCCTGACCACCACCGGCACCTTGGCCGCCAGCATTGCGGCCACGGCCTGCGCCCTGACCACCGCGGCCGCCGCCGCCACCACCATTGCCGCCACCGGCACTGGCCTTGTTGTCGCGCACGCGGGTCAGCATTTCGGTGCGCGCAGCCTTGGCGGCTGCCTGCATCACGTCGCGGCTAGGCGGCTTGCCGGCACCACCCCAGATGGTCTGGCGGCCCATGGCAATGGGCTCACCCTTTTCACCGGGCTCAGGGCCAAAACCTTCCACAATCTTGACTTCGATGTTCTGCTTGGTGAAGCGCTCGATGTCCTGCATAAAGCCTTCTTCATCCAGGCACACCAGGTTGATGGCGGCGCCATCGGCACCGGCGCGACCGGTGCGGCCGATGCGGTGCACATAGTCTTCGCTGACATTCGGGATTTCGTAATTCACCACGTGCGGCAGGTCGTCAATGTCAATGCCGCGCGCGGCAATGTCGGTGGCCACCAGGGCGCGCACATCGCCGCTCTTGAAGCCGGCCAGCGCTTGTGTGCGGGCCGCCTGGCTCTTGTTGCCGTGCAGCGCCATGGCGCTGATGCCGTTCTTTTCCAGAAACTCGGCCACGTTGTTGGCGCCGAACTTGGTACGCGTGAACACCAGCACCTGGCTCCAGTTGTTCTCGTTGATGATGTGGGCCAGCAGGGCCTTCTTCTTGCCGCGGCCTACGGGGTGGATCACCTGCGTGATCCGCTGCACCGTGGTGTTGCGCGGTGTGACCTGCACGCTTTGCGGGTTCTTCAACAGGTTGTTGGCGAGTTCGCGGATTTCATCGCTGAAGGTGGCGGAGAACAGCAGGCTTTGCTTGTCCTTGGGCACCAGGGCCAGCACCTTCTTCACGTCATGGATAAAGCCCATGTCGAGCATGCGGTCGGCCTCATCCAGCACCAGCATCTGCACCTGGCCCAGGTCCAGCATGCCTTGCTGTTGCAGGTCCAAGAGGCGTCCCGGCGTGGCCACCAGAATGTCGACGCCCTTTTTCAGCTTGGAGATTTGGGGGTTCATGCCGACACCGCCAAAGATCACGGTGCTGCTCAGTTGCAGGTATTTGCCATAGGTGCGGATCGACTCTTCCACCTGGGCGGCGAGTTCGCGGGTTGGTGTCAGCACCAAGGCACGGATGCCGGTGCCGCCGAATTTGTTTTGCGCGCTGCGGCTCATGGAGAGGCGGTGCAGCATGGGCAGGGTAAAGGCAGCGGTCTTGCCGGTGCCGGTCTGGGCGCCGCCCAGCAGGTCATGGCCCAGCATCACCAGGGGGATGGCCTGGGATTGGATGGCGGTGGGGGTTTCGTAGCCCTCTTCGCGCACAGCCTTCAGGATGGCCGGGGCCAGATTCAGTTCTTCAAAGTTCATGGGTATTGCGCCCTTCCAGGCGCTGGGGTACCGGCCGTTCCGCGGGCTTTGGGCGCGCGGTCAGTCAAAGGCAGATGGATTCAAAAGGATGGGACGCAATGTGTCGTTGGGTCCCCCAGCAAGGTGCTGGCATCGCGGGCAACTGATTCGCCGCAATACGCATATTGTCGCACGTTGTGCAAGGAGGGCGGCCAAGCGCCTGCGATTGGCGCGCACAGCCGGTGTTTTTGTCAGGTCCTGGGCGCTGCATGGCAGGCAAAAGCAGGGCAATCGCAGGTCGGCGGCGCCAGCAGGGCGTGGGCAGTCGATAATGCAGTTTTTACGTCACCGAAATACACAGCACTGCAATGGCTCAATACGTTTTTTCCATGAACCGGCTCGGCAAGATCGTGCCGCCCAAGCGCCACATTCTTAAAGACATTTCCCTGTCGTTTTTTCCCGGCGCCAAGATCGGCGTGCTGGGCACCAACGGCTCCGGCAAGTCGACCCTGCTGAAAATCATGGCCGGCCTGGACAAGGACATTGAAGGCGAAGCCATTGCCATGCCCGGCCTGAATATCGGCTACCTGCCCCAAGAGCCGCAGCTGGACCCGACGCAAACGGTGCGCGAAAGCGTGGAAGCCGGTATGGGCAAGGTGTTCACCGCCAAGGCCAGGTTGGAGGAGGTCTACACCGCCTATGGCGAAGAGGATGCCGACTTTGACGCGTTGGCCGCCGAACAGGCCGAGCTCGAGGCCATCATTGCCACCGCCGGCACCGACTCCGAGCACCAGCTTGAAATTGCCGCAGACGCGCTGCGCCTGCCCGCCTGGGACGCCAATATCGGCGTGCTCTCCGGCGGTGAAAAACGCCGCGTTGCCTTGTGCCGTTTGCTGCTGTCCAAACCCGACATGCTGCTGCTCGATGAGCCCACCAATCACCTGGACGCCGAGTCGGTGGACTGGCTGGAGCAGTTTCTGCAGCGCTACCCCGGCACCGTGGTCGCCATCACCCACGATCGCTACTTCCTGGACAACGCCGCCGAGTGGATTCTGGAAATGGACCGCGGCTCAGGCATTCCCTACAAGGGCAATTATTCCGACTGGCTGCAGCAAAAGCAGGCCCGTCTGGAGTCCGAACAAAAGGGCGAAGAGTCCCGTGCCAAGGCCCTGAAAAAGGAACTGGAATGGTCGCGCCAGAACCCCAAGGCACGCCAGGCCAAGAGCAAGGCCCGTCTGGCCCGCTTTGAGGAACTGAGCGATTTTGAATACCAGAAGCGCAACGAAACCAACGAAATCTTCATCCCCGTGGCGGATCGCCTGGGCCATGAGGTGATCGAGTTTGTCGGCGTGACCAAGTCCTTTGGCGATCGCGTGCTGATCGACAACCTCTCGTTCAAGATTCCGGCCGGCGCCATCGTCGGCATCATCGGGCCGAATGGCGCCGGTAAATCGACGCTGTTCAAGATGATTGCCGGCAAGGAGCAACCCGATTCCGGCACCGTCAAGATCGGCAGCACCGTCAAGATGGCCTTTGTCGACCAGCACCGCGATGACCTGGCCAACGACAAGACGGTCTGGGAAGACGTTTCCGGCGGACTGGATATTCTGAATGTGGGCAAGTTCCAGATGGCCAGCCGCGCCTATTGCGGCCGCTTTAACTTCAACGGTGGCGACCAGCAGAAAAAGGTCGGCATGCTGTCCGGCGGTGAGCGCGGACGCTTGCACCTGGCCAAGACCCTGATCGCCGGCGGCAATGTGCTGATGCTCGATGAGCCGTCCAACGATCTGGATGTGGAAACCCTGCGCGCCCTGGAAGACGCGCTCTTGGAATTTGCCGGCACCATCATGGTCATCAGCCACGATCGCTGGTTCCTGGACCGCATTGCCACCCACATCCTGGCCTGCGAGGGCGACAGCCAGTGGACCTTTTACGACGGCAACTACCAGGAATACGAGGCTGACAAGAAGCGTCGCCTGGGTGAGGAAGGCGCCAAGCCCAAACGCATGCGCTACAAAGCGCTCAAGTAAAGGCAGCGCCCTCCGCCATGTCTGCTGTGCCTGTTGGCATCTCTTCTGCGCACCCGCTCTACCGTTCCCTCCTGCAGGAGGCAGCCGAGGGCGGCACGGCCCTGATGGGCAGGCTGGTCGCGGCCGCGCGGCAGGTGTTGCAGAGTCAGGCGGCAGCAATTCGCGACCTGCGTCAGCGCGACCAATTGGCAGATTCAGCCAGCCTGTTGCACAGTCACGAAGCGTTGCTGTGCCAGGCTTTTGCGCAGGCATTGCGGCAGGCGTTTGCCAATCCGCAGGGCCTTAAGCCAACCGATACGCAGCCCGTCATGGATCTGCATTTCGACCAGCTCGAGTTGATGGACGATGCGCAGGTGCAGGCCACAGTCACGCTGGCCCGGGTTCAGCAGGTGGCTCTGTTGGCGACAGAAGCCGCCCTGGCTGAACTCAATACCCTGATGGGTAGCCTGATGGGCAAGCAGAGCGTGCGTGCGGACCTCAATCCCTTGCGTCCGGAGGTCTACGTCAGCGCACTGCAGGCGGCGGTAGCGCAAACCCAGGCAACGCCGGCAACCCAGGGCCAATGGTTGACCGCCATGTCGGACACCCTGGGGCAGGAATTGCGCACCCTCTATGTCGATTGGTGTGTACATCTGCGCCTGGGCGGTGTGGTATCGGTCAGCTATGCGCTGGTGAACCCTGCGCTGCGCGATGCCCGGCCTACAGGTCCGCAGGATGACCAGCAGGCACTGCTCACCCTGGGCCGCTTGCACGGTTTGCTGTCTGGAGTCCTGCGGAAACAGCAGGGCGGCAGCCGCGTGGAGCAGTTTGCAGCGCAGTTTTCGCAGCAATTTGATGGTGCGCAGGGACCGGTTTCGGATTTCGCCAGCACCGTGCCGGCGGCACTGGAAGTGCTCAACGAGATGCAGCAGGTCGAGCGTGTGGTGCAAAGCCTGGAGCAGCGTCGCCAGGGCGGGGCCGATGGCAACGGTGCGCCGGACGATAACGTGCAGGGCCAGCGTCTGTTGCTGCGCCGACGCGCAGTTGACATTGCACAGGCCCTGAGCCTGGAAGTGGTGACGCTGATGGTGGAAAACATGGCGCAAGATGTGCGCCTGCTGGAGCCGGTGCGACAGGTCATCCGCAACCTGGAGCCCGCCCTGTTGCGCCTGGCGTTGGTGGATCAGCGTTTTTTCAGCAACAAGCAGCACCCGGCGCGTCGGCTGTTGCAGGAGTTGACCCATCGCAGCATGGCCTTCGAGTCGCTGTCGGCCAGAGGCTTTGAGGGTTTTATCAAGCATTTGCAGGTGGCACTGGCACCGCTGCTCAGGGCTCCCATCGAGAGTGTCGACGTTTTTGAGCAGCAGCTCAGCGCCTTGCAGCGCCATTGGAACGAGGCCGCGCGCGCCACCGAAAAAGACCATGATGCCGCCGTCGTCGCGCTGCAGCATGCCGAGGCACGCAATCTGCTGGCAGAAGAAATTGCCAAGGGTATAGAAAACATTCCTGACTCGGTCAGCGTGCCGACGGTGGTCATGGACTTCCTGTGCGGCCCCTGGGCTCAGGTGGTGGCGCAGGCGCGCATCACGCAGGGTGCAGATTCTGCCGCAGACGAAAAGTTTGGGGCGCTGATACCCGCGCTGTTGTGGAGCGCGCATCCCGAGCTGGCCCGTGCCCATCCGGCACAACTGACCCGCGCCGTGCCCCGGCTGTTGGCGACCCTGCGCGAGGGGCTAGCCACCATTCACTATCCGGGTACCGGCACCAGCGTGTTTCTGGAAGCCTTGATGGCCATCCACCAGAAGGCCTTCGACGCGGCGCATGGCAAGGCCCCGGTTGGGGTCTCGATCCGCGTGGCCCACGCCGCAGCGCGACAGCGTCCGGTCGAGGATGGAAACCCGTGGATAGGGCCGCAAGAGGCCCTGGTCTCCAATTTCATGGAAATGCAGGACAGCCCAGACCTGATGCCACCGGATGCGCCGCTGGTTCCGGATCTGATATTGCCCGGAGAGGCGGCCGAGGGGGAGTTGCCTCTGGGGACCTGGGTGGAACTGTGGCTCAAGGACCAGTGGGTGCGCACCCAGCTGACCTGGGCCAGCCCGCACGGCACGCTCTATTTGTTTACCGGGAGTTTCGGCACCACGCAGTCCATTTCCAGGCGCATGTGCGACAAGATGATTGCAAACGGCAAGCTGCGCATGATCTCGGGCCGACCATTGGACGAAGGTGCGCTGGACGCCGTGGCGCAGGTCGCCATGCGCAACAGCCTGCACCGGGTGCCCTAAATTGGCTGGTCAATAATGGCCTTCCCTTGGCACCACAGGTGGTCATGCTCCAGGGGGCCAATCCGTGAGGATTCACACCATACATGTTGGGGAATTTGATTTGCGCGAAGGTCTAGCTGAAATCCTTTTTTACGCCGGTATACCCCTGGTCTTCGCCGCGGTGTTTGTGCTGCTGCTGTGGAGCCTGCAGTTGGCGCAGCGGCGCCAGTGGTCTGACCGCTCGCGCCGCATTTCCCTGCACCGCGGACCCTTGAGTATCGCGCTGCTGGTCATGGGCGCTGGTCTGGCCTTCACGATCTACCACGCGGATGCCGCCCGGCTTGCCCTGCGTCAAGAGGGGCAGACCCATTTCCTGGAACACACCGACCACCTTGAGGCCACACTCAAGGGTAAATTTTCGGATCTGGATCGGCTGCTTCATGGAGTTAGCGCCATGGTTATGAGCCGCCCCGACGTCACGGCGGCGGACTTCAGGAACTATGCGCGTTCGGCCGAGCTGGGCTCGGCCTTTGCCGGTGTTCGCGGCGTCGGCTATGTCGCGCGCAAGCGGCAGAACAACGGGCATCCGGACCTGTTTGTGGTCGCTGATCTGGAGCCCGCCGGTGCCAATGCCGATGTGCTGGGCCAGGATATAGGCGCCCACGCGCTGCAGCGTGCGGCGGCCGAAGTGGCCATGCGCACCGGCCAGGCTGCATTGGTGCGGTCCTTGCTCGTGCAGGCCGGGTCGGCAGACTTTTTGTATTTGGTGCCGGTGTACCGCGCGGGCAGCACGCCTGCCACCGAAGAGGAGCGTGTGCAAGAGCTGCGCGGCTGGACCTTTGCGCCACTGCACCTGGCCGAGTTGGCGGCCAACGACAATCCGCTGGACCTTGAGGAGGTCCATTACCAGCTGTTTGACGGTCCGGACCTGCAAGCGGATGCCCTGGTCTACACCAGCGCAGAAGTCCTTGCCCGACCCGACCCGAAGCAGGCAGTGGTTGGAAGCAGCTATTCCGCGGTCCGGCCTGTATTGCTGGCCGATCAGGTGTTTTATTTGCGCAGCACCTCCACGGCCGCTTTCGATGCGGCCTTCCACTCCCGCGACCATTTGAGCGGTGTGCTGTTGGGCTCGGGGCTAAGTGTGCTGCTGGCCATGGTGCTGTGGCAACTGATGGTGGGACGGACCAGTGCCCTGCAAATGGCCAGCCGAATGACCAGCGAACTGGATCGTTTGGCGATGGTGGCCCGGCGCATCTCGAACGCGGTCTACTTTACCGACACCGAGTGGCGCATTACCTGGGTCAATGAAGGTTTTACCCGCATGTGCGGCTTCACGCCGGAAGACGCCGTTGGCCTGCGTCCCAGCCAGTTGCTGCACAGCCCGCTGGGCGACCCGAACACGGCCGACATCATTGACAGGCAGGCCGAAGCCGGTGAGCGGGTGGAGATTCGGGTGCTGCAGCGAAGCAAGACCGGGCAGGATTATTGGGCTGACCTGGAGGTGCTGCCGGTACGCGCCGAAGACGGCCGTATCAGTGGATACCTGTCGGTACAAAGCGACATCACCGAAGTGGTGCAGGCCAAGGCGGCGCTGCTGGTTGAGAAAGAGCGGGCGGAGAATATCCTGTCGGGCACGCTGGTGGGCAGCTGGGAAAGCAATCTGCAGACCGGCGAGGAGCGCTGGAACGACCGCTGGTCTGCCATGCTGGGATTTTCCCGGGAAGAGGTCCTGCCCACTGTCGATATGTTCTGGCACGAAAGGCTGCATCCTGGTGACCTGGTCCGTTTCAATATGGCCACGGCAAATTGCATTATTGGCACGACCGACCACTACGATTGTGAGGTGCGTGCGCTGCGCAAGGATGGCAGCTGGATGTGGATACTGGCCCGTGCCAAGGTCATGTCGCGCACGCCGGATGGTCGGGTGCAATGGATTGGGGGCATCCATACCGACATCACCGTGAGCAAACAGGTGGAACTGAGTCTGCGCGAGATGGAGGCCTTTTTGGACCGCGCCGGACGCATTGCCGGTGTCGGCGCGTGGCAGCTCGACCTGCGCAGCCGTGCGTTGCTGTTTAGCGCACAGACCTGTGCCATCCATGGCATGGCGCCGGACTTCCGGCCTACCGAGAAGGTGGCGCTGAGTTTTTATCCCAAGGGTGAACGCAAGCGCTTGCGCGAAGCCGTGCTCCAAGCGGAGCATGACGGCACGCCCTGGGATATGGTGGTGGAGTTCCATAACGCGCAGGGTCAGCAGTTGTGGGTGCGTGTCTTTGGTGAAGTCAGCTTTGACGACCAGGGGCCGGAGCGCCTGGTGGGTGCATTCCAGGACGTCACCAAGGTCCACCTGGCCCAGCTCGAAGTGGAGCGCAGCGGAGCCGAGCTGGGGGAACAGCAAAGGCGGCTGCAGACCCTGCTGGAAGGCACCCAGGTCGGCACCTGGGAATGGAATGTGCAGACCGGCGAGAGCATTTACAACGAACAGTATGTGGGCATGCTGGGCTACACGCTGGCGGAGCTGGAGCCGCTGGGTTACGAGACCTGGGTGCGACTGGTGCATCCGGATGATCTGGTGGCAGGCGCCGTCTGCATGCAGCAGCATTTGCGTGGCGAGCGGGACGGCTACGAGATTGAAGTGCGCATGCTGCACAAACGAAACCATTGGATCTGGGTGCTGGCCAAGGCCAAGCTGGGCACGCGCTTGCCCGATGGCAGTCCGCAGTGGGTGTATGGCACGCACATGGACATTACCGAACGCAAGCATGCCGAGCAGCAGCTGGCGCAGACCACGTCCACCCTGCAAAACGTGCTGGATTCTGCGACGGCCGTGGGGGTGGTGAGCCTGGGGCTGGACCAGCGCATTCAGGTCTTCAACAAGGGTGCGGAAAATCTGCTCGGATTCGATGCCGGCGAACTCACTGACCAGCTCAATGCCGACATCTTTTTCGAGCCGTCCGAACTCGGCGCCTTGCGCGAAACCCTGGAACTGGTCTGGGGCCGTGCGGCGAATGCGCAGGAAGTTTTTGAGCATGTGCTTCACATCCGCGAGCCGCAGGAGTGGACGCTGGTGCGCCAGAACGGTTCGCGCTTCAAGGCCAGCCTGATCTTTTCGCCCATGGTCAATGAGCGCGGCGTGGCGGTGGGCAATTTGTGCATGATTTACGACGTGTCGCGGCAGAAGGAATACGAGGCCTCGCTGCGCGAAGCCATGCTGTTGGCCGAGCAGTCGAGCGTGGCCAAGAGCCAGTTTCTGGCCAATATGAGCCACGAAATCCGGACCCCCATGAATGCCATCCTGGGCATGCTGCAACTGCTGCGCAACACCGCACTGCACAGCAACCAGCGCGACTACGCCGAAAAGGCCGCAGGCGCAGCCCGCTCCCTGCTGGGGCTGCTCAACGATATCCTCGACTTCTCCAAGGTCGAGGCCGGCAAGATGCAGCTGGACCCCGAGCCTTTCCTGCTGGATGGCTTGCTGTCGGATCTGTCGGTGATCCTGTCCTCGAACCTGGGCTCCAAGAATGTGGACCTGCTGTTTGAGGTGGACCCGGCCATTCCGCCCGCGTTGGTGGGCGACGCCATGCGCCTCAAGCAAATCCTGATCAACCTGGGCGGAAATGCCGTCAAATTCACCGAAAAAGGCCAGGTCGTGATTCGCTGGACACTGTTGGCCCGCACCCCGGAGCGGGTCATGCTGACGGTGGCGGTGGTGGACTCGGGCATTGGCATTGCGCCAGAAAACCAGGACCGTATTTTTACGGCCTTTACCCAGGCCGAGGCCAATACCACACGCCGTTTTGGCGGCACCGGCCTGGGGCTGGTGATTTCGACGCGCCTGATCCGGCTGATGGGCGGCGAGTTGCGGCTCAGCAGCGTGGTGGACCAGGGCAGCAGTTTTAGCTTCACTATCGAGCTGGGTGTGGCCGACTTTGTGCAGCCGCCTGCGCCACCGACGGACTCTGCCACCACGGCGGTGCGCGCCCTGCTGGTGGACGACAACCCGCAGGCCTTGGCCAGCAGCACGGCCCTGATGCAATCGCTGGGCTGGGCGGTCACGCCGGTGCCTTCGGGCCAGCAAGCCCTGGAGCGCGTCAAATCACTGCTGGACGCGCATCAGCCGCTGCCCGATGCGATCTTTGTGGACTGGCAGATGCCGGACATGGACGGATGGGAGACCCTGCGCAATGTGCGGCGCCTGTGCGCTGCGGCCAAACCCCCGCTGCTGATCCTGCTCAGCCAGCAAAGCCGGGATGCCTTGGCGCAGCGCACCGACCGCGAACAGGAACTGCTCAACGGCTTTATGGTCAAGCCGCTGACGGCGGCCATGTTTGAGCGCACGCTGGCGCAGGCGCAGGATGGAACCTCTGTGCAGCAGAGCCCGGTGCCCAGCCTGAGCCGGCGCCTGGCCGGCATGCGCTTGCTGCTGGTAGAAGACAACCCCATCAACCAGCAGGTGGCGCAGGAGCTGTTGGCTGCCGAGGGTGCCATGGTCACCCTGGCCGAAAACGGCCAGCTTGGTGTGGATGCCGTGCATGGTGCAGATCCAGCCTTCGATGTCGTGCTGATGGATCTGCAAATGCCGGTGATGGATGGTCTGCAGGCCACCCGCTTGTTGCGCGCTGACCCGCGCTCGGCCCGCTTGCCGGTGATTGCCATGACCGCCAACGCCATGAGTTCCGACCGGGACGAGTGCCTGGCCGCGGGCATGAATGACCATGTTGGCAAGCCCTTTGACATCAACCGGCTGGTGCAAACGCTGATTCAGCACACCCGCTGGGAGCTGCTGTCCGCAGCGCCGACGCTGGTGGCCAAACCTGTTGCCATGGTGGCTGCCGTTGCCTGGCCGGAGGGCATCGATGGCGACACCGCGCTGGCGCGTATGGGGGGCAATGCCGCACTGTTGCAGCGCTCCATGCGGTCCTTTGTCAGCGACGCCGGGCGCCTGCAGCAGCGGCTCGAACTGGCCCTTCAAACCGGCGATCTGGAGCAGGCCCGGCGTGAGCTGCATGCCTTCAAGGGCCTGTCGGCCACCATGGGCGTGCAGTCCCTGTCTGAACTGGCAGCCCGGGCGGAAAAGCTGTTGCTGCCACCCGCTCGCATGCAGGAGTGCCAGGCGCTGCTGCTGCAGTTGTGGCAAGGCCTGGCGCATTTTTTGCCGGCGTTGGAAAGCGCATCCACCCGTTTGGTGGCCACTCAGGGTCTGGCAACACAGCACCAAACGCTGGCCGCGTCGGATATGCACCAGCTCAAGGCCCTGCTCCAGGCTCTGCAGCTGTCTGACATGGCGGCCATGGAAATTCACGCCAGCCTGCGCCAGGGTCTGGATGACTCGCTGGCGGGTACCATGGAGCCTCTGGATGCGGCCATGTCGGATCTGGAATTCGAAGAAGCCGCGCTGGCCTGCGAAAGGCTGGTGCTGCAGTTTGAAACCCCAACGGACACATCCAATACATGACGAGCAACGCGATGCACCAGGGCGATGTCCCCACGAACGCCCGACTGAAGGTGCTGGTGGCGGAGGACAACATCATCAATCAGCGCATGATTGTCGCGCTGCTGACCAGCCTGGGACATACCGGCATGGTCGTCAGCGACGGCGAAAAGGCGCTCAAGTGCCTGGCCAAGATGAAGGTGGACCTGGTCCTGATGGATGTGATGATGCCCCACATGGACGGCATCCAGGCGCTGACCGCCATACGGGCCAAGGAGGCCATCGAAGGCGGTCACCTGCCCGTCATCATGGCGACCTCGCACGATGATCCGGGCGAGGCCGCCCGGTACAAGCGGGTGGGTGCCGACGGCTATCTGGCCAAGCCCTTGGATCTGGATCGATTAAAGTCCGAAATGGGGCGGGTTTTAGCGCTACGCTAAGGCCTGTAGCGCTTGACCACCATTGGAGTTTCCCTCATCGCCATGCCTCCCGAATCCACATCTCACCGCGTCAGCAGTTTCTTAAGCCCCGGTGTGGCGCTGATGCAGCGTTTGCGCATGCCGGTCAAGCTGGCGACCATGGCCTTTATGCTCGGTTTGCCGCTGGTGGTGGTGACCTATTTCCTGCTATCCACCCTGTTCGATGATTATGTGACGGCGCGCAACGAAGTGCTTGGTGCGCAAGCGGTGGAGCGGGTGAGCGAGGTGCTGACCGATGTGCAGCAATTGCGCGGCGCCGCCCTGCTTTCCGGCAGCGCACGGCTCGGTGCAGCAGAGAAGCTCAAGGCGGATCTGGTCGCTGTAGACCAATGGATCCAGCAGCACCCCGGCATGCGCTGGGCCGGCAACTGGGCACAGCTGCAGTCGGCGTTGCAGGGCCTGCAGGCGCCGGTGTCGGATCGCCATTCCGCCTATGAGGCCGGTACCGGGGCCATTAACGGCATGCGCAAACTGCTGAGCCTGATTGGCGAGGAGTCCGCTTTGGTGCTGGACCCGCTGGCAACCAGCTATTTTCTGCAGGACCTGCTGACCCAGCGTGCCATCGTCTGGATCGAATCGGTGAGCACAGTGCGCACCATGGCCGAGTATTGGCTGCAGCAGCCTGAGGACCGCAAGGCCCATGTCGACGCGCTGATCGGCATGGCCGATGTGCTGGACTCCCAAGCCGAGGCCATTGCCTACAACCTGGACGCCATGGAACGTGCGGGCGAGCACCGGCTTCCTGCCGGTTCGCGCGAGGCGTTGGCGGCCACCGCAGCCCTGTCGGGCCAGGTGCGTGCGCTGGCTGGCAATGACAGCGCTCCGTCGGTTGCCGCATTGATCGCGGCCGGCGACAAGCTGCTGGAGTCCGGTCGACTGTTCCGCAAGGACGCATCCGAGAAGCTCAGCAGCCTGCTGCAGCTGCGCCAGGACAAGGCCTTTATGCTGGCCACGGCCCTGGGCGGCCTGGCGGTGCTGGGGCTGCTGCTGGTGAGTTACCTGATCCTGTGTTTTTCGGTGGCCACGGTGCGCAGCATTCGCGCCCTCAATGAGGCCATTTCCGAAGGTACGCGCGGCAATCTGGCGGTGCATGTACAGGTGCCGGGCAGCGACGAGCTCGCCCTTATCAGCAAGGAGTTCGAGAACATGCTCAACGTGCTCTCGACCCTGGTGGCCGATGTGCGCAGTGCCTCCAGCATGGTCACGCATGTGGGCGCGCAACTGGTGGAAGACGGGCATTCGCTGTCCGATCGCACCCAGGCCCAGGCTGTGAGCCTGGAACAGGCGGCCGCCAATGTCGGGCGGGTAAGCGACACCGTGGCACGCAACTCGGAGGCCGCGCAGGAGGTCAGCCTGATGACCAAGAGCCTGCATGCCGAGGCCGGAAATGCCAGTAGCATGATGGGCAAGACCGTGGGCGGCATGTCGGCCCTGCGCACCACGTCCGAGCGCATGCGCGAAATCATTGGAACCATTGACGGCATCGCCTTTCAAACCAATTTGCTGGCCCTCAATGCGGCCGTGGAGGCCGCCCGTGCCGGTGAGCAGGGCAAGGGCTTTGCGGTGGTGGCGGCCGAGGTGCGCAGCCTGGCACGCCGCAGCCAGGGTGCTGCCAGTGAGGTGCGCACCCTGATCGCCGAGTCGGCCGCCCGGGTGACCGATACGGTGCAGGAGATCGAGGCGGTGAGCCAGCTCATGACCAGCCTGG
>TBL_comb47_HYPODRAFT_10005772_pt1 | contig 13647 bp, 12 predicted proteins | sample TroBogypolimnion_40_FD_10682 | JGI IMG/M metagenome (IMG submission 10682)
GTCGGGCTCCTTGTCTGCGAACAACAGCGAGGCCTTGCGCGATGCTGCATTGACGGGACTGGGAATTGCCTTGCTACCGGACTTCAGCGCGCAAGCCAGCCTGCTCCAAAACAAACTGGTGCAGGTTCTCCCGCAATGGAAACCGGTAGGCGCCTTTGCTGAAAATATCTACGCCATACGGCCCTATTCGCATCACGTACCGCTTGCCGTCAGCGCCTTTGTCACCTACTTGCGCGAAGTATTTTCCAGCGGCTTCGCTACCTTCGTTTAGTTCAAGCGGGTGCGTCGGAGCGCCGGCTCATTTGCCGCCCATGATGCGGTTGAGCGCCGCGGTGTAGACGTGGTAATTCTTGTTGGCGGCATTGAGGAGTCGCACGCGCTCCAACAACTCGCGCGCCTCGCCGGCGATCTGGTGGCTCTTGCCTTCCTTGCTCAGCATGCCGATCAGCAGCCCGCACAGGTTGATCAGGATGACTTCGCTGTGGGGCAGTTTGTGGGCCGCCGAGCGCAGCAGATTGGCACCGCCCAACAGGTCGCCGCCCTTGGCCAGGGTGACGCCCTGGTTGTTGATGGCCACCACGGCATCGCGCGATTCGGCAATCAGCGCCTGGCCTTCGGCCGCCAGGCCATGGTCCTCGAAGAGGGCCTCAATGCTTTTGGAGATTTCAGCGTTTTCGTGGTTGTTCTTCACCACCTCTTGCAGCAAGCCGCAGGCCTTTTCCTTTTGGCCCAGTTTGAAAAAGGACCTGGCGACGTCGATGGCCACTTCGGCACTGACCTTGCCCGAGGCCTTTGCGATCAGCTGCTCGGCCTCTGCCATGGCCGCCTCGGCTTTTTCCGCTTGCCCCATTTGGTGGTAGACCGCTCCTTCGGCTGCGGCGGTCTGGATGGCGGCCTCGCTGTTGTATCTGAACTCTTTCTTGCTCAGGGCCAGCGTCTTGAGCGCCTCGGTGGGTTCGTTCTTGTCGGCAAACACCTTGGCCAGGCTGGTGTAGGCGCCCGGCGCCTTGTGCGGCGAGAACTCGCCGATCTTGATGGTCTTCTCGAAGGCCGCCTGTGCCACATCCAGCGCACCGTTGCGAAACGCCGCGTCGCCCAGCATTTTTTGCCGTGTAGGGGAATGGGGCGATATGCGCACCGCTTCTTGCAACACCTGCTCGGCCTCTTCGGACTGGTCCAGCATGGTGCAGGTTTTTGCCAGCCAGTCGGAGGCCTCCATATAGACCCCGTTGTCGCGCAGCACGCGCCGGAAAATGTCTTTGGCCTCCTGGTATTTTTTGTCGTGGAAGCAAATCTTGCCCATGCCGGTCAGGGCCCAGGCCACCTCACGCAGGCTCAGAATCGACTCGAACAGGGCCGCTGCCGCAGCATAGTTGCCTGTGGCCAGCAGCAGGTCGCTTTTGACCCGCAAAATTTCCTGCGGGTTGACCGTCTTGGCCTTGAGCTGCACATCGCATTGGGCAATCGCCTCGGCATAGTTCAGCGCCCTGACTGCCGCCTCGATCGGGGCCAGGGATTGCTTTCTGGCGATCAGTTTTTCCAGCCGGTTTTCCAGCAGCATCTGGTTGATAGGCTTGAGCAGATAGTCGTCGGGCTTGACCTCGGCGGCGCCCATCACCATCTCCTGCGTTTTTTCGGCCGTGACCATCACCCATACCGTGGACACCCCGATATGGCCCTTGAGTTTGGCCTCCTCCAGCACCTGCTGCCCGTTCGGGCCTGGCCCCAGGTTGTAATCGCAAATGACGATGTCGTATTTGCTGGCGCTGAGTTGCTGGTTGGCGTCCTTGCCGGTGCTGGCGGTGTCTATGGCGGTCACGCCCATGGACTTGACGAATTCCCTTAGCATGGTGCGCATGCCCTGGAAATCGTCAATGATCAATATATGGGCTTGTCGAAAAGAAAGTGCCATCTCCGAAGTGCGTCTCGTCGGCGATCAGGGCAGATGCAATACCAGGCAGCCGCCACCCAGACTGCCACCATTTTCAATCGTCAGCGCCCCGCGCAGACCGCCGTTTTTGTGCAGCTTGGCCACCCGGTCCGAAAAGTAAAAACCCAGGCCGGTGCTGCCAGACTCAAAGTTCACGGCCTTGTCAGAGCTTGCGTCGCCCTGCTGCAGCAGGCGCTCAGGATAGCCGCGGCCGTTGTCTTCCACCCGCAGTTCCAGCAGCTTGCCCTGCTGACTGGCCGCGATGTGGATCTTGTCGTGGGTGTAAAGGTAGGCGTTGTTCAAGGCATTGACCAGCACACCTTTGACCAGTTCGCGGTCCATGTACCAAAAGCAGTCGGGCGCGCAGTCCGTGGTGACGCGTATACCCTTGAAGTCCATCATGGTCTGGTTTTGCAGCACGGCCTCTTCGATCAGCTCGGACACGGCGTGCTCGTTGATGTCCACCGGGTAGATCGACTTTCCCAGCTTGTACAGGCTGAGCAGTTCGATCAGGTTGAGGTTCATGCGGTTGGACTGGTAGATCACCCGGCCCAGGTCGTCAAAGGTGGCGCTATCCCCCTTGTCCCGGCTTTGCATGGCAATCTTTTCTAGTGCGCTGACCTGAAGATTGAGCGAATTCTTCATGTCGTGGATCGAAGATGCGATCAAGTCGCTGAAGCTGATTTCGTCTTGCGCCATATCCCTTGGGGGCCTTGCTCAGGGGATTCGCTGCTGAAAGAGCGGACCCGCTTGAGCGCTTGGCCATGGTTGTGTTGGCGCTATGGTAAACCCGCCGGGTAGCGCTTTCAAGCCTGCGCGTGGTTGGCAGGGCGTTTGCCACGTAAATTCCCAAGTAATATGCGGCACGCATTCCAATACCAGACCATGACGACCGATACCACCATGCCCGCCACCCATGCCCTCCATGCTCCAAGCGCGCTCAGCCGCCGCCAACTGCTGGGCGCCGCCGCCACCGTCGCGTTGGCCTCAACCGGCCTGCCCGCGCTGGCGCAAGCTAAGACCGTGCTGCGTATTTCCACCCCGGCCGTGCCCGACGACTGGCACGCCAAGATGTGGACCGTGTTTAAAGACACGCTGGAAAAGAGTGCCCCCGGCGAATTTGATGTGCAGATCAACCTGAACGCTTCGCTCTTCAAGCAGGGCGCCGAGCCTACCGCCATGGCGCGCGGCAACCTGGAGCTGACTACGGTGTCGGCGCAGGACATTGCCAAGCAGGTGCCGGAGTTCTCTATATTTACCTCCGGCTACATCGTGCGCGACCCGGCGCAGCAGCAAAAAATCTTCAACGGCCCCATAGGCACGGAGATGTTCAAACGGGTGGCCGACAAGATGGACATCACGCCGCTTTCCACCTGCTACTACGGCACGCGCCAGATCAATCTGCGCGAGCTGCGCAACGTCAAGACCCCGGCCGACCTCAAGGGCATCAAGCTGCGCATGCCCGGCTCCAAGGAGTGGCTGTTCCTGGGCGAGGCGCTGGGCGCCACGCCCACGCCGCTGGCCTTTGGCGAGGTCTATCTGGGCCTGAAAAGCGGCACCATCGACGGCCAGGACAACCCGCTGCCCACCGTGAAGGCGGCCAAGTTTTATGAGGTGACCAAGCAGATCGTGCTGACCAGCCATCTGGTGGATGGCCTGTTTATTGCCATTGCCAACAAGACCTTGGCCGCCCTGTCGCCCGCGCAAAGGCAGAAGGTGCTGGCCGCAGCCCAGGCCGCATCGCACTACAACAACGACAACCGCATCAAGGAAGAGGCCGAGCTGGTTGCCTTCTTCAAGAAAGAGGGCCTGCAGGTCAGCACGCCCGATCTGGACGCCTTTCACAAGACGGTGCAGGCGGCCTACCAGAACTCGGACTACGCCAAGGTTTGGCCCAAGGGTCTGCTTGACCGCATCAACGCCACCAAGTAGCGCCCGTGACGTTGCTGCGCTATTTTCAGAGTGCCGCCCGCGCCCTTGGCGGAGGCCTGTTTCTCACCCTGTTTGTGGTCTTCATCCTGCAGGTCACCGCCCGCTTTGGCCTGAATAAGCCGCTGCCCTGGACCGATGAGGCCGCTGTGGTGCTGTACGTGTGGGTGATCCTTTGGTCGGCCGCAACCATAGTCCCCGAGCGCGAGCATGTGGTGTTTGACCTGCTGTGGAACAGGGCCGGAAAACGCACACGCCAGGCCATGCGCGTTGCCGGCAACCTGATGGTCGGTGGCCTGGCCGCGGTGGCCGTGCCCGCCACCTGGGACTATGTGCACTTCATGCGCCGCGAAAGCACGCCGGTGTTGGGCATTAGCTTTATGTGGGTGTTCATGCCCTTTGTCATCCTGATGGCGGCCCTGGTACTGCGCAGTGCCTGGGCGATTGTCGGCACCCTGCGTGGGCAGGGGCTGGGCACGGAGTTGCAGCTGTCATGAACCATGCACTTGGTGCGCTGGCCCTGGTGCTGGTGGGCGGCATGTTGCTGCGCATGCCGATTGGTTTTTCCATGCTGGCCTCCGGCGTTGCCTATCTGTTGGTCAAGGGCCAGGACATCGGCCTGGTGGCCGAGCAGGTGGGCAACGGCCTGTACAACAGCTATGTGCTGCTGGCCGTGCCCATGTTCATCTTTGCCGCCAACATCATGAATGCCGGCACGGTGAGCGAACGCCTGTTCGACTTCTGCCGCATTCTGGTGGGCCGCCTGCCCGGCGGACTGGCGCAGGTGAATGTGCTGGTCAGTGTCATCTTCTCGGGCATGAGTGGCAGCGCTATTGCCGACGCCGCCGGCCCCGGCCTGGTGACGATCCGCCAGATGCAAAAAAAGCCGGAATACACGCGCGGCTTTGCCGGTGCCGTGGTGGTGGCCGCCGCTACGCTGGGGCCCATCATCCCGCCCAGCATTCCGATGGTGATTTATGCCTTGGTCTCGGGCGCCTCGGTGGGCGCGCTGTTTCTGGGCGGCGTGCTGCCCGGCGCGCTGATGGCCATTTTGATGATGGTGGTGATTCACGGCATTGCCGTGCGGCGCAAGATGCCGCGCGAGGCGCGCATCCCGCTGCGCGAATGGCCCGACATCTTCTACCGCGGTGCCTTGCCGCTCTCCATGCCCATCGTGCTGCTAGGCGGCATTTACTCCGGCGCCTTCACGCCGACCGAGGCGGCCGCCGTGGCGGCCCTGCATGCGCTGATCCTGGCAGGGGTGGTCTACCGGGCTTTGAGCTGGCGCAGCTTCTGGGGCGTGGTGATGGAGTCCACACGCAGCAGCGCCGTGGTGACGCTGATTCTGGCCGGCTCCTTCATGCTGAACTACGCCTTCACCTCCGAAGGTGTGCCGCAGGCCATGGCCCAGTGGGTGGATGGCATGCATTTGTCGCAGCTTCAATTTTTGCTGCTGGTGAATCTGCTGTTCCTGGTGCTGGGCTGTTTTCTGGATGTCTCGGTGCTGCTGCTGGTGTTTGTGCCCATGCTCTTGCCCGCGGCCAAACTGCTGGACGTGGACCTGGTGCACTTTGGCGTGCTGGTGGTGCTGAACATGATGATCGGCCTGATCCATCCGCCATTTGGCATGCTTTTATTTGTCACCAAGGCGCTTACCGGCATCCCGATCGGCGAGATGATGAAGGAAGGCTGGCCCTTCCTGATCATGCTGCTGCTCTTGCTGCTGGCGATGACGGTGTTCCCGCAAATCGTGTTGTGGTTGCCTCAGACCATGGGCTATGCCACGCATTGAAATGCGCGCTTGAAAGGATGCTGTCATGAAAACGCTTGGTTCCACAGTGATGCTACTCATTTCGCTGCTGTGCGGCGCGGCCCATGGCGCCGATACCGCTCTGCCCAAGCGCGACCTGACGGTGGAGTTGCGCCAGATTGAAGAAGGCCGCGAGGGCGGCAGCAGCTATTCCGCCGGCAGCGCCGACAACAAGTTGTGGGAGCCGCAAGAACTGCAGGTGCGCAATGGCGAGAAGGCCCAGCTGCGCATGAATGACGCAATACCGATGCAGTGGACGCAGTCGGCCAGCGGCCAGAATCCCGCATCCACGGCAAGCGGCGGCGCTGCGCCCAGCGGCAACACCACCAATGTCAACGTCAATTCCGCTTCCAGCGTGAGCAATGCCCTGGTCTGGTTCGATGCCGGTCAAAGCATGTCGGTGCAAGCCAAATGGCCCGGTGGCGACAAGCCTGCGGTGGTAGAGATCGAGGTGCAGCGCGCGGCCGTGGACCCCCGCATGGGCGCCGACCTGCCCAAGCAGTCGCGCAACATGGTGTCCACCACCGTCACCGCGCCCTTGGATAATTGGGTGACTATTGCCGCCACCGGCAGGGCGCCCAGGGCCGGCAGTTACAGCAGCGAGGTGCAGGTGCGGCGCTTGTTGCAGATCCGGGTCACCGCGCCCTGAGCGGAGTTTCTAGCCTCTGTGCCCATGTTTGGCGCCCGTCGACTTCGGTCAGGGTTTGCGATATAGTGCGAATCAGTGCACAAGCAAGGGAGCCTGCCATGATGACACGCGAACGACGCAACCTCTGTCTATGGGGCCTGCTGTTTGGACTTGGTTCTGCCATGGGCCAACCGGTGCATGCGCCTAACGAAGCCCCAGCCCTGCGGGGAGGTGTGCCGGAAAATATGCCAGGTTTCTACGCCGCACCCGATGGTCGTTTCCTGGTTGCCGATCCGATTTATAAAAAGATACAAAGCTGTTTTGAAGAAAAGTTGAAGCGGCGCATGGTCTGGGTGGGGATTCCCACGGCAAGGCTCATCAACATGGTGGTGGCCAATGAGATAGACCTCATTTATCCCATGCAGTTCAAGCCCGAACGCAATGCCATCATGCAGCCCAGCGAATACACCGCGCGCATAGACCTGCTGCAAGTTGCACGCAGGAAGATGGACCTGACCGATACCCATATCCGTGTCGGTGTGCGTGTGAATTCACCGGAATATGCCGATATGAAGGCTGCTGGCTACAGCGACATCGCCGCGACGTCCGATTACGAAGCCTTGGGCAAAATGCTTTCTGCGAACCTCATTGACGTTGCGGTGTTGCCCAGCACGGTGTTTTCGGAAATGAAGGGTGTATGGGGCACAGGGCTTGTCATCACGGTGAGGACCAGCAGGGAGGTCGGGTTCTATTTGAACAAATCCGACCCCGCGAAAATACTGGAGCAGGTCAACCGGGCGGTGAAGGCTTGCCGGGTCCGTTGATACCGCGCTGTCACCCTTGGTCTGGCGCGCCGGCATCCAGCATTTCCAGCGCCTCTTCAAACGCGTAGATGCCGATGGCCGTTGCAACGGCTTGGGCATTCGGGATCAGGGCGCTTAGAGCGCTGGCATGGGACTCCCACAGCTCCAGCGCTGCTGAATCGTCCTCTTGCAACAGGGCCTTGATCTGCTGAAGCACTTTTTCGGAGGCGCAGCGCTCGGCATCCGTCAGGGTGGCTTGCGAGGAGATGGCGGATTGCAAAAATCCGGGCACTGCCCTGAGCGCTGCCAGCAAGTGGTCCAGTTGCCCTTGCGCCCGCATGGCTGCAGCGTGCACCTGCCCCTCTGGTACCCCCGTGCGCAAGGCGGTTTCCAGGTGTTCTGCGGCGTGCTGCAGGGCGCTGGCGCCCAGGTTGCCTGCCACGCCCTTGAGCGAATGGGCCATGCGTTCGGCGTCGGAGCGATCGCCGTCTTGCAGGCTGCGCTGGATGCGCTGCACCGCATCGGCCTGGCCCGCCACAAATTTCTTCAACAAGGAGAGGTAGAAGGCCGGGTTGTTGTTGGTGCGCTGCATCCCCCCATGCACATCCAGATCACTGGCCTTGCGCAGTGCCTGCAAGATGTCGGCCACGGACGCATCCATCGCCACGGCAGTATCGCCATCCATCGCCGCAGGCGCCGGCGCAGCCTGCACGCCCAGACCCGGGCGTATCGCGATCCAGCGCAACAAGGCCTGCCAGAGTGCTTCAGGGTTGATGGGCTTGGTGACAAAGCCGTTCATGCCGGCTTCCAGGCAGCGGTCGCGGTCCGCCCTCATGGCGTTGGCGGTCATGGCCACTATCGGCAGCGTCTGGGCGCTGTGGGTTTCGCGCAGCAGCCGGGATGCAGTGACGCCATCCATCACCGGCATCTGCATGTCCATCAGCACCAGGTCATAGGGCCTCTGCTCTGCCAGACGGGCTTCCACGCTGTTCACGGCGATCTGCCCGTTGTCTGCAACGTCCACCTCCAGGCCGACACCGCGCAGCATCTCGCAGGCCACCAGCTGGTTGATTTCGTTGTCTTCGACCAGCAGGATGCGTGCACCGGCTATTACGCCCATTTCGCTTTCCAGGCTGTGCGCCTGGGTACGGCCGAACTTGGCTGCAGGTGCGGCTGGCGCAGGGTCCATCGCATGCGTCACGGTATCCTCACGCACCGAGGCACTGACAGGTTTGCCCAGACGCGCGGTAAACCAGAAGGTGGAACCCTTGCCATAGGCGCTCTCCACGCCAATGCTGCCACCCATGGCCTGGGCCAGGCTCTTGCTGATGGCCAATCCCAGGCCGGTGCCACCGTACTGGCGCGTGGTGGAGGTGTCGGCCTGCGCAAAGCTGGTAAACAGGCGCCCGATTTGGTCCTGCGTGAGGCCAATGCCGGTGTCGCTCACCTTGAACAGCAAAACGATTTCGCCGTGCAATGCCTGCTGCACCGAAATGCCCAGGCAGATCTCGCCGCTTGGGGTGAATTTGACGGCATTGTTGGCCAGGTTGATCAGCACCTGGCCCAGACGCAGCGGGTCGCCCACCAGTTCCGCAGGAATGTCCGGGGCCACGTTGTACCGCAGTGTCAGGCCTTTGGCTTCGACCTTTTCGCCCATCAGGTTCACCACGTTGTCCAGCACGCTGTTGAGTTTAAAAGGGATGGCCTCCACTTCGAGCTTGCCGGATTCAATCTTGGAAAAGTCCAGGATGTCATTGATGATGCCCAGCAGGTGCTCACCGCTTTGTTTGATCTTCTGCAGATAGTCTTGCAGGCGCGGCGCCATCTCGTTCTTGAGAGCCAGCCCGGACAGGCCGATGATGGCGTTCATGGGGGTACGGATTTCATGGCTCATATTGGCCAAAAAGTCGCCCTTGGCCTTGGACGCCGCCTCGGCCGCCTCCACCGCACGCTGCAGCGCCTCGGCACTTTTTTGCTCATTGGCCTGGTAGTTGCGCAGGTTGGTTTGCATCACCGCTAGGCGACCCATGATGCTTTGCGCATCCAGATGCGACGGGTCGAATTCTGCAGCCAAATCTCCGCGGGCCACCTTGGCAATGGCCATTTGCACCTTGTCGATGGAGCCGCCCATAGTTGCCTGCAGCTTGGCGATGAACTGGTTGAGGCTTCTGGTCACCCGTGCAAACTCCTTGAACTCGGCGGCGGGCAGGCGCAGCGACAGGTCCGCGTCGACTGCAGCGATGTGCTCCAAGGCCTGGTCCAGCTTGTCCAGCGGGCGCAGCACCACCCGGCGCAGGGTAAGGGCCATGGCCAGCACCAGGGCAACGCTCAGTCCGGAAAACTCCGCCAGCAGGAGCAGCAGGTCGCGCTCCAGCGCCTTGTTGACATCGGCCAGGCTGATGTAAATCGTGGCCTCACCGATTTTTTTTATCGATTGTCCGGTTTCGTGCGTGAGCTCTATCGTGGATTGGATGTCGCTGGCGGGCGGGGTGTTGAATGGAATGATCTGGCCGTCTTTTTTGGCCTGCGCATACAGCACGCCTTCCAGCCCTGACACCTTGATGCCAACCACGTTGGCGGTGCCCAGCTCACCATCCACAATCTGTTGGGTAATGCCCAGGTTGTATTGCCAGACCGCATCTTTCAGGCTGACCGAAAGCCGCCCTGACATGGCGGTGATCTGTGCCTGCACGGCGGCCATTTTTTCTGATTTGTTGAGCTGGTAATTCCAGAAGCCGATGGCGCCGAAGAATGCGGCCGACACAAGAACCACCATCAGAGTGAACCGAAACTGGATGGAGCGAACCGGCTTCTCAAATTCCACTGTCTGGGCCTTCCCTTGCATCGACTGGGTACGCGACGCGGGGCATGACGCCCCGGATTTTATGTGCGTGGAAGTGTACTCTTAAACGCACATGAATCCACTTTTGCCTTGTGCATGAAGGCTCTGCGAGTCCACGCCAGAAATCAAACTAGCTGGCCTGCAAGGCCGCCAGCGCTGCATCGAGCGCCGCCGTGTCCGCCACCGGTTCCAGTTGGTCCGCCAGTGCATCCAGGGCCGAGGCCCCGTTTGTTTGCAACAGACCAATGCTGACACCAGCTGTCTTGGGTGATTCCAAACCGAGGCTTTGCAACAAGACGAGGCCCTTGGCGTCCGTCAGCTTGAAATAGAACTTCCCATCCTTCTCGCGGTACTGTTTGAAGCTGGGCAGGGACGACTTGGCCACCTTGGCCTTGTTCTGTGTGACGCCTACGGTCAGCGGGCGCAGGCCCACCGCATGGCGCAGCGACTGCATAAACGGTGTGGCAATGGCGCGCGCCTTTTTGGCGCCGGCCAGCAGGAGGGCTTCCACCTCTGCCGGGTTGTCCATCAGCTGCTGGTAACGGGCGCGCATGGGCGCGATTTCCTGGTCGATGCGCTCCAGCAAAATCTGCTTGGCGTCGCCCCAGGCAATGCCCTCGGCGTAGGCTTGGCGCAAGGATTCGGTTTCGGCTTCCGAGGCAAAGGCCTGGTAAATCTGGAACAGGGCCGAGCCTTCAGTGTCCTTGGGCGCGCCGGGCGCGCGCGAATCGGTGACGATGCCAGCGATGAGCTTCTTCAACTGCTCGCGGCTGGAAAACAACGGAATGGTGTTGTCGTAGCTCTTGCTCATCTTGCGGCCATCCAGGCCGGGCAGGGTGGCGACCGACTCTTCAATGGCGGCCTGTGGCGGCACAAAGTGCTCGCCATAGCGGTGGTTGAAGCTGTGGGCCATGTCGCGCGCCATCTCGATGTGCTGGATCTGGTCGCGTCCCACCGGCACATGGTGGGCGTTGAACATCAGAATGTCCGCGCCCATCAGAACCGGGTACATGAACAGGCCGGCCGTCACGTCGCTGTCGGGGTCCACGCCAGCGGCGTTGTTCTTGTCCACCGAGGCCTTGTAGGCGTGGGCGCGATTGAGCACACCTTTGCCGGTGACGCAGGTCAGAAACCAGGTCAGCTCAGGAATTTCTGGTACATCGGACTGGCGGTAAAACACCACGCGCTCCGGGTCCAGGCCGGCGGCCAGCCAACTGGCGGCAATCTCTAGCGTGGAGCGTTGGATGCGTGCCGGCTCGTCAATCTTGATCAGAGCGTGGTAGTCGGCCAGAAAGTAAAAGCTTTGCACACCCGGCGTCAGGCTGGCGCGCACCGAGGGACGTATGGAACCCACATAGTTGCCCAGATGCGGCGTGCCGCTGGTGGTGATGCCTGTGAGGAAGCGAACAGGCGAGCGAACGGGTAATGGCGTGGAACTCATGCAATCCAACTCAAAAAACGGGGAAATTAATGGATGAGCGCCGACAGCGGTGACAGCAACAGGTCAACCAGGCCAAAGGTCAGTGCCATCACCGGCTGCATCCACAGGCTGCTGACCAGGCCGCTGACGACCAAGGCCATGACGATGAAAAAGCCGTAGGGCTCAAGACGCGAAAACGCCATGGCCTGCTTGATGGGCAGCAGGCCGACGAGAATGCGCCCGCCATCCAACGGCGGCAGCGGAAACAGGTTGAAGGCAAACATCACCACATTGACCAGCACGCCGCCCTGGCACATCTTGAGGAAGAAGGGCTCGGTGATGCCGGAGCCATGCATCAGGTAGAGCATGGCACCCCAGATCAAGGCCTGCGCCAGATTGGCCCCAGGTCCGGCCAAAGCCACCCAGACCATGTCGCGCTTGGGGTTACGCAAATTTCCAAAGCGCACCGGCACCGGCTTGGCGTAGCCAAACAAAAAGGCACCGGAGGTGGCAAAGTACAGCAACAGTGGCATCAGGATGGTGCCCATGGGGTCTATGTGGGCAAGAGGGTTGAGCGTGACCCGCCCCATTTTCCAGGCCGTGTTGTCGCCAAAGTAACGCGCCGCGTAACCATGAGCCGCCTCGTGCACGGTGATGGCAAACAGCACCGGCAGGGCATAAAGGGTGACGGTTCGAATCAGATCAGCAATGTCCATACCTGCATTGTCTCAGACCACGGCTGCTGCGGTGCAGCAGGGCTTGTGCGCCGTCACCTAAAATCGGAGTATGAATCCCTCTGAGCTGTTCCAAGATGTGCCGTTCTGGCACCTGATCACCCGGCTGGGGGAGGCCGAGATATTGCTGCCCGCCGCCCTGTTATGCGCCGCCGCCCTGCTGGCCAGGCAGCGCACGCGCGGTTTGGCCTTGGGCTGGGTGCTGTTGCTGGCCCTGGCGGTGACCATCACCACGGCGAGCAAGCTGGCATTTATCGGCTGGGGACTGGGTTGGGCGGCCATCAACTTTACCGGTGTATCGGGTCATGCCATGTTTTCCTCGGCGATCTATCCGGTGCTGATGCTTACCTTGGTGCCAGGCAGGTCGCGGCGCCGGTGGCAGCTCTCGCTCGCCCTGGGCTGTGCGCTGGCCCTGCTGGTGGGCGTCAGCCGCATCCAGGTCGGTGCACATTCCCCGTCCGAGGTGCTGGCCGGCATGGTGCTGGGGGGCACGGTCACGGCGCTGACGCTGGTCTGGTTCGAGACCCGGGCTCTGTCGATTAATCCGGTGGTGCCGGCCCTGCTGCTGGTGTGGGTGGCAGTGTCACCGTTTCAATTGCATGCCTCACAGACGCATTCCCTGGTGACCCGGCTGGCCTTGTCTATCTCCGGACGTGCGGCGCCGTATACGCGCGCCGAGCTGTTGCGTCACAGCCGCCACGAGCGCACTTAAGCTTTTCGGTCTGTTCTGCCGCTGAGCTTACATGCCCAGCAAGGCCAGGTCGCCACGCCCCTGGCGCACGACTTCGGGCGTATCGCCGGTCAGGTCAACCACCGTGGTGGGCTCGTGTGGGCAGGCGCCGGCATCCAGCACGCCGGCAATCACCTTCTCAAAGCGCTCGCGGATGTCCTGCGCGTCGTTGAGCGGATGGACATCGCCGGGTGGAATCAAGGTGGTTGCCAGCAGCGCCGATCCGTGCAGCGTGAGCAGCTCCTGCAGCACCCTGTGCGCGGGTACGCGCAGGCCTATGGTCTTGCGCGAGGGGTGGCTGACGCGCCGTGGCACTTCCTTGCTGGCTTCCAGAATAAAGGTGAAGGGCCCAGGCGTGGCGTTCTTGAGCAGGCGAAATTGGCGGTTGTCCACCTTGGCATAGCTGGCCAGCTCACTCAGGTCGCGGCATAGCAGGGTGAGCTGGTGCTTGTCGTCCACACCGCGCACGCGGCGCAGCTGGTCGACGGCGGTCTTGTCGTCCAGGTGGCAGACCAGGGCATAGCTGGAGTCGGTGGGGACGGCCAGAATTCCGCCTTTTTCCAGCAGGGCCACGGCCTGCTTGAGCAGGCGGGGCTGCGGGTTTTCGGGGTGGAGTTCGAAGTACTGTGCCATCTTGTTCTTGTTGTTTTAGGGACTATCGGGGGCTATTGGATGCGGCTGCTGAGCAGTTCCCAGACCGGGGTGAGCTCCTTGTTGAGCAGGGGCAGGGTGCCGAGTTCGGTGTGGCTCTCGGTCGGGCTGTGAAAGTCGCTGCCGCGCGAGGCGGCCAGGCCGAACTCTTTGGCAGTGTGTGCGTAGCT
>TBL_comb47_HYPODRAFT_10005774_pt1 | contig 13646 bp, 11 predicted proteins | sample TroBogypolimnion_40_FD_10682 | JGI IMG/M metagenome (IMG submission 10682)
TAATATATTTTTCATCGTTCTATGTTTGAATAGATTAGGTTAAAACTGGTAGGCCAAACCAACACCCGCACCGTTTTTAATGGGTATAGGAAAAAGGTTCAAGGATTGTCCGATCGGTTTGCTTTTGGCTTTCTTTTGTTTGCCCGATTTAAGGATAAACTCCAACGCCGAAAATCCGGCAATCCCAAAAGCAATCGGGGAAACCAAATTGTACAGATCGACTTTTTTGATCAGGTCGGTCGCCTCGTTGCCAGCAGTTGTTTTGTACTTTTCGTAAGTCGAACCTGCCTGAAGATAGGTAAACGTACCGGCAGCCCCGGTCACCAAAGCAGAAACAAGCCAGATAGTTTTGCTCTTTTTGTATTTGTAATATTCTGGAGGATAGATACCTTTTGGATTTGGAGTCGGATTCTGAATTTGTTCAAATTTTACCTTTGGCAAGTTTAAAAACTTTTCGTCAAGGTAAGTGGTTTTCCCCTCTTCGATAGTTACTGATTTCGAAATAGATTGATATTTATCCAAATCCATCATAATCTGATAATTACCAATAAGTAAATTATTAAAGACATCTGGTGTTGTTTTTCCATAACCCTTGCCATTGAGAATTATTTTTGCACCCTTGGGATTTGTTTTAACATCGAGTGAACCGTAAATTGGTACCGGCTGGAGGATGATAGTTTGGTCCTCGCCCGGAACAACGTCAATGTCCTTTATTTCAGGATGGTGGCTTTCCTGTCGTGCTTCCACAGAATGGATCCCTTTTTTCAATCGCACCTTTCCGTTTCCAGTCTGTTTCTTATCAACATAAAGGGAAGCACCATCAGGAAGCTTAAAAGTGATTTCGGCAAAAGTCGGCTTTAAGGTAAAATCGACCGTAGTGGATTGTCCAACAGCCACTTTTACCATTTTCGTTTCAGGTTGGAACCACTCCTTTTCAATGGTGACTTTGTGTTCCCCAACCAATATTGCCTCGCTTTTGCAGGGTGTGGTTTGGAAAATATTTTTGCCATCGATAAACACTGTTGCCCCTGGTTCCGGTGAAGTGGAAACTTCGATAGTTCCAAAATTGGGTTTCAGCTTGACCGCAATCTCCTTTTTGGAATCTGAAATAACGACTTTGCCCGCTTCGGTAACGTACAATGGGGCTTCTACGCGATAAGTGTGGCTGCCCGGTTTCAGCTTAGCCTCGTAATTGCCCTTTCCTTCAAACACATCGTCGATAGACACACTGGCCTCTGTTGGTTCAGTAGTGATCACGAGATATTGGCTGGGAATATTCTCGACAATAGTCCTGGTTACCTTGCCTGTAGTTAATACCAATTCGTAAACATTGGCTCTTTCGATGGGAATTGCAAATTCGTAATTGCGCAAAACCCCTAATTCCGGATGGCTAATTGTGATATGGTTGGCTCCTTCAGGAACATAAAGCCAGTATTCGACATTTTTAAATTCTGAAGAGACGATATTCAACATACCGATGTCCCAGGTGAAACCAGTTTGACTTGTAACAACTTTGATAATGGCACATTGGTTGCCATTTTGGTCTTTTTTCGGAGCCACCACCCTTGCATCAAGGTCATTTTCAAGTAGCTTGAACGATTTGACGATAATTTGGTTCTGAGCATTTAATACATTGATAAANAAGTATATAACTAAGAATGGCAGGTAGTATTTCATATGTTTATAATTTGTTTTTTATTAGCCACATAGCTGGCCCCAATCTATCGGGGGAACTCGCCATGAGATAATCATGCTTCAGTGTGAGATTTGCTCTCATGGCTCGTTTCATTTGTTTATCGTATTTAAAAATTAGCTTTCGTAAAAATATTATTCAATTAATAATCAATTGCTTAGAATATTTATCAAAAACTGCCTAAGCCATAGATCTTACCATTGGGATCCTTATCAGGTTGCCAGGTCCGTACATGGATGACCGGTTTTTCGTAATCTTTCAAATCGACCATCAAAAAAAGGTAGCCTTTATCGCCATAAGTCGAGGAGAAATAATCCTGTTTGATCTGGATGCCATAGATCTCGTCGCCTTTGCCCGATTTGACGATGTTGCAATCTTCAAAACGGATATTGATAAATTCGTTGCTCAAAAATGAGTGCCTTAGCCTTTTCACAAAATCCTCCTTTGTCAATCTGTTGTATTTTATGATTTTATTGTTCAGATATTGGTTCTCACCAGTTTTGGCTATTTCCAGCACTTTGCCCACAATGATCAGGGCATCGTCGGCAAAAATGCTTTCGATATAGTCGAGGCGCTTTAAGGCATAAGCAGTTTTATAGTTCTCCAAAAAATCCAAGAGGACCAACTTGACCGGGATTTTCCATTCGGTATTCTCCACAATTTGTGTCAGGGCAATTTGGTTCAACCCAAAGGTGAGATTGGAAACCTTCCTTTCCTTGTTGAATTGGAAAATCACATTTTCGGTAAAATCGCGGGTGTTGTTCTTGAAATGAAAACCCATCGGCACCGACCTGCACATCACTTCCGATTCGAACGCGACATATTTAAACTTAGGGTCGCCAATGATCTTTGCATCACCATATTGCAGCAGCCTGACGTATTTTTCAAAAGCATCGGGCATAAATAAGGGACGTACTTTTTCGTAATTTTTGGCTTTGATCGCCTTGACGATAATCGCCATTAACGAATCGTAAGGCTGGGTATTGGCAACCTCTGACAAAATAAGATCTTCAAGCGTAGAAATTTTCCTGGTTTCGGGCAAGGTCTGTTTGGCCTGGGTGGGGGCAACCTGAACATTGAAATAACTTCCGCGAAAAGGGATGATTTCCAATTTGCCCATCACGTCCCTAAGCTCGTTGTCGATGTTCGTTTCGCCTTCGAATGCATATTCTGCCTTGAATTTGATTTCCTTTACCGCTTCGTCTCCAGCAACTTCTGCATAACCGATCCCATCCCTTGAACTATAAATGTTGGTCCAGTCCTTTCCTGTCCAATAAACGTAGTCGAAATTTTGGGCAGGTTTTTTATTGTATTGTATATTAAGGTTGTAACGTGTAAGGTTTCCATCTTTAATGCTGTTGATTATCGAAATTTTAGTCCCCGAAAAAATTGTATTGATTTTCAAAGGAAGGTAGGAGATCAGAAGCTTGCTTTGCCCTAGTCCATCAGTAAGGACAATTTTACCCCCGTTAGGATGGCTTCGAAGCAGGGTAAGTGCCCAATAGTAATAGCGCAAAGCATAAGCGATTTCGCCCGTCGATTCGAAATGTTCGCCGTTTTTTGCAAATTCGATGATCTTACGTTCCCTTTCGGTAAAGATGCTGTCAACGGCTGAACGTTTTAAGTACCTGAATATCTTTGCTTCCGGTTCATTGTTGATCACGATCCTCTCAGTATTCCGAAGTGTCGCCGATGAATAGGTATTGACTACCCCTTTAACCGTTTCGGTAAAATTTGATTTGCCACTGCTGACAATTTCTTCTTTCAGCACGGTAAAAGAACTTTGGATCTGTGTGGAAATCTGCCCTATAAGCATACCCAAAGCCTCCTGGTCGGCACGGTTCAATGATGCGCCGGTCCCTTCGCCCCAAATGTAATTTTGATTGTCTGCTTTGATTTGCTCTACGGTCTGTCCGGTCAGGGTTCCAATTGTTATCGACAACAATAACAACAGTAAGGTAATTTTCATTTTTCCAAGTTTGATTTCAACAAAAATAGGAAAAATAGAGTACAATATTCCGTGGAAATCAAAAGATGTTACAATTCACAGCTTTATGGAACACATAGGTGCATAAGTATAAGACAAATTGGTACATAGAAAATAAAGTTAACAGTCACTTATGCAAGTTCAGACCATCTCTTCCTCCACCCACTCCACAATATTTCTTTCCTCGCGCGAAAAGTTGATGCCGATCAGGGTAATGGGTTTGCCTTCGTTGAGATATGGTACGGCGTAGCCTTGTTCTTTGATCTGGAAAAGAGCAGTTTTGGCCGTTTGGTCCATCTTAAACTCGAAAATATAGATATGGTTGCGGTTCACAATGACCGTGTCGATGCGACCATTGTTCATGTGTACTTCATTGTGGATTTCTGCACCTAATAACCTGAAAATTGAATAAATAATGTTCTGGTAGTTCTCCTCCATATTGCTGCGGTTGGCATACGGGATGGCGGCAATATGGCTTTTCAGGACCTGTTGCATGGTAGCGGTATCGTTGGCAAGCAAAGCCATTTGCAGTTTAACTATTTCGGTAGAAACATCCTGTTGGTTTCGTTCGGTAAGCATGCCTACCAGATGATGTTCGAAAGCGTTTTGAATTTCCAGGTTTGGGAAGTTTAGCTTATATAAAGTCCTGTCGAACATCGATTTGCTGCTTTCAATTGTCAGGTATCCTGTTTGGAGCAACAAAGGTGCAGCCTGCATATTGGTTACATCGAACGAATCGAGCACAAAATCGGGAATATAGTCGTTGAAAGTTTCAAAAAAATCAATGTTTTGTTTCTTCAAGACCTTGAAAATGAACGTTGGGCTACCAGTCGAAAACCAATAATTCGAAAACTCCCCACCTTCATTGAAAAACATTCCCAACGAAACAGGATTATAAACGGTTGTAGCATTTTTGTGAAAGCGGAACCCATTGTACCATTTTTGAATTTTTTGGCGGTATTCGACCCCGTCAATTTTGTTTTTATCCGCCAACGCGTCTATCCGGTCGCCAAAGTAATGTTCCACTTCTTCCTGTGTATAGCCATACATGGTGGCATAGGCTTCGCTCATGGTGATATCGCGCAGGTTGTTCAGTTTCGAGAAAACCGAAACTTTGCAGAATTTGGTCACGCCTGTCATAAATACAAACCGCAGGTGCTCGTCAGATGCTTTAATGTTGATATAGAAGTTCTCCAATACCTGCCTTACCTCTTCTATATGAGGGGCATATATATTTTCGACCAGGGGTTTGTCGTATTCGTCGATAAGAATCACTAATTTACCAAGGTCTTTGGCCTTGTTGATAAGTTCGCCAAATAAATAGCCGGATTTTTTTTCTGATGAAAGTTCAATTCCTAGATCGTGGGCATTATCATGTAAAATAATACACAATCCTTTGTTGAGTTGCTCGGCTGACGAACAATCGGCTTTTGAAATGTTCAGGTTAATAACTGGGTACGTCTTCCAATCATAGGACATATCATAAATTTTCAGCCCTTTGAACAGTTCCTTATTTCCTTTGAAAATATTTTTAAGAATAGATACCGATAAAGATTTTCCAAACCGGCGGGGGCGCGAAAGGAAGAAAATGCCCGAATCGTCGGTAACCAACTGATGGAAAAAATCTGTTTTATCAGCATAAAATAAGTTTTTCTCCCTGATATTCTCGAAAGTATAACTGCTGGTAGTAATTGACTGGTACATACTAAACCGATTTATTTTGCTAAAAATCAGAATACAAAGATAAAGGGTTTGGGTGGGTTTTCAAAATAGTAACAATTATAGAGAACTCATACCCATTACCGAAAAGTTCTCCTGACGATCAGGCATTTTAACACCTTTTCAAATTATCCCCTCCCCATTTTTTCTTATCTTGCGAAAATTTTTTATCAACCATTCAAATGGATACTTTAAACATAGCCATATTGGGCTGCGGGACGGTTGGCGGAGGTATCGCCAAAATCATTACCGAAATCAATAACCAACTGTCGATCAGGGCAAAGACCAATATTGTCCTGAAGAATATCGTCGAACTTTGTCCTGAAAAGGCTTCCGAACGATTCAACATCCCCCTCGATTTGTTTTGCGGTGGCGGTAAGGACCTTACGGGAATTGAAGCCAATCAGTATATCAAAGAGATTATCGCTTCAAAAGAGATCGATCTGGTAGTTGAAACAATTGGTGGCAAGAGTGATTTTGTTTACAACCTTTGCCTCGATATCCTCAATTCGGGAAAGCACCTGGTAACAGCCAACAAAGCACTCCTGGCTGAAAGGGGAAAAGCGATTTTTGAAACAGCCGAAAAAAACAATGTAAAAATTGGGTTCGAAGCCGCAGTTTGTGGCGCGATACCCATTATCAAGACCATCCAGGAAGGCCTTACCGGCGACATCATACAATCGGTTTCGGGGATCATGAACGGGACCAGCAACTACATCCTCACACAGATGCAGAATGAAAAACTGGAGTTCAATGCTGCCCTGAAAATGGCACAGGAAAGTGGGTATGCCGAAGCTGATCCTCTTTTAGATATCAATGGTGGCGATGCCGGTCATAAACTCATCCTGTTGATTAAACTTGCATTCGGGGTCGATGTAATGAAAGAAGACCTTTATATTTCAGGTATTCAGAATATTACAAAAGAAGATATTGATTTTGCAAGTGAAATCGATGCAAAGATCAAGCTGATTTGCTATGCAAAAAAAGTGAATGGCGATATTTATGCAACCGTTAGGCCTATGCTCGTGAAAAACAGCAATTTCCTTTCTGAGGTTAGCGGGACAACCAATGCTGTACGTATCAACAACAAATATTCGGGAATTCATTTTTTGGTTGGCAAAGGTGCCGGTTCTATGGAAACCGCTATGTCGATTGTTTCTGATATTGTTTTCATCGCTCGTTACGGTGACAAAATTCAGAACATTCCGATCAGGCAGGAATGTAACCTGGCCCATCCCGGAAAATTTGTGTTTCCTTATCTGATCACTTTCCATACCGGGAATTTGCCGGGAACAACCGGGTTTATTGCCACTGCGATCGGTAACCAGGAGATCAACATCGAAACGGTCAGTCATAACCGACATTCTGGTGAAAAAGCGGTTTTCTCTGTCGCAACTACTCCCTGCACTTTTGGACAGATTGAAAATGCGATCAAAGAGATCAGGAGCCAAAAACCGGGTATGTTGTTGAGCGAGCCCAAGATAATGCCGATTTTGTATTAATCTTATTCGTACTTTTCGGAATCCAAAAAACCACAACTATGCGGACAAAATTAATTTTATTGATTTGTTTTTCAATTGGCATTTTTGCCGTTTCAAAAATTTCAGCCCAAGGCCCCTACAAGGCAACATGGGAATCGCTCGACAGCCATAAGATGCCGGCATGGTATGACGATGCAAAGGTAGGGTTAAGTATGCACTGGGGTGTTTATTCGGTTCCCGCATGGGCACCGCGCGATAAAGGGATCTCCTATGCCGAATGGTATGGGAACCGGATGAAGGAAAAGGGAAACCCAACGGTAGCCTATCACAAGGAGAATTACGGTGAGAATTTCACCTATGACGATTTTATCCCAAAATGGAAAGCCGAATCGTATAACCCTACGGAATGGGCCAAATTCGCGAAAAATATGGGGGCCAAATACATGTTCATCACCTCCAAACACCACGACGGGTTTTGTTTATGGCCAAGCAAATATACAGATCGGAACGCTTTTAACATGGGTCCGAAGAAGGATATCTTAGGAGAGTATTTTGCAGCTGCGCGTAAGGAAGGTCTCAAAGTTGGATTGTATTACTCTCTTTATGAATGGTATAACCCGCTCTATACTGGTAAGGATATTACTTATGCCGGATTAAAGAAGGTCAACAACTATGTTGATGATTACATGATCCCACAGATCAAAGAGTTGATCAGTTTGTATCATCCCGATTTTTTCTATTTTGATGGTGAATGGGACCATCCCGAATCATTCTGGAAAATGAAGGAAGTGGTGGCCTTCTTTTACAATGAGGCTGCCAAACGGAATCAGGAAGTATTTGTAAATGACAGGTTTGGGAAAGACGATCGTGGCAAACACGGCGATTTGTACAATGTTGAGTACAGTTACAACGATGGAAGTTTAGGTCTCCTCACCCATAAGTGGTCGTTCTGGCAGGGAATTGCAAAAACATTCGGTTACAACCAGGATACAGACATGGAAGACTGCCTGAGTCCCAAAGAGTTTATCGACAAAGTGGTTGACGGTGTCAGTCGCAATGGTAATTTCGACGTTAACGTAGGCCCTACTGCCGCAGGGATTATTCCTGAATATGAACAATATCCATTGTTAAAACTCGGCGATTGGTTAAAAGTGAACGGCGAAGCCATTTACGGCACACGGATCTGGAAAACTCAGGTTGAAGGGGATGCAAGGTTTACTTCCAAAGGGGATAATGTTTATGCGATCTTCCTTAAATGGGCCGGTGACGAGTTCAAACTCAAATCGATAAAACCGGTCGAGGGCTCAAAAATCACGATGCTTGGTGTTCCCGGCGACCTGAAATGGAAATGGGATGCTACCAATGGCCTGACAATCAATTATCCAAAAGAGAAAGCCAGACCATCTTTATGCAGTTATGCATGGGCTTTCAAAATAAAGGTTAAATAGGATATCAGTTTTTTCGGAATAGAAATAATCTATCTAAATTTGACGGCTCCGGTGCCCCGGTATTGGAACCGGTTTTTCGGGTAATTATTTTTAGTTAACTTGAAGTTTAGTTTTCCAGGATTTTTTAAAATATTGTTATGATCATATTATTCGATGTTATTGGCAACATGTCATTTTTCGACTTGTTGATGAAAGGTGGATGGTTGATGTACCCCTTGTTCACCCTTTCGCTGATCTCAGTTTTTATCCTTTGCGAACGCCTCTATTTTCTTTATACACAGAAAAAAATCGATGAGCCATTTCTGGACAAATTGAAGGTCCTTGTCAAAGAGGGTAAAATTGATCTGGCCTTGAATTTATGCTCGTCAGCCAATTGTTCCGAAACACGCATCCTTGAAAAGGGACTGCTTAATTTGGGTAAACCACTTCGTGACATCCACGATCAGATGGAGATGGAGGGTAAGCTGGAGCTTTATAAATACGACGGGAACATCTATTTCCTTGGCGTGATCGCTGGGGTTGCCCCTATGATGGGTTTCATTGGTACCATTTCAGGGGTTATCAAAATCTTTTACAACATTTCATTGGCTGATAATATTAGTATCTCCTTGATTTCAGGAGGATTATACGAAAAATTGATCACCTCTGGAGTTGGATTGAGCATCGGGATTATCGCTTATATCTCCTATCACTATTTAAACCACAGGATCAATAAGCTGATCCAGCAATGGGAACTTCGGGCCATTCGGTTTATTGACCTGATCAACAATGTTAAGTTATGAACATCAGGAACGATAGGAATCCACCGTTTGAAGTATTTTCAAATTCCTTCAGTGACATCATGTTCTTTTTGATGTTATTTTTTCTGATTGCCTCAACGATGATCACTCCCGGTATCGTCAAGCTGGTACTTCCCCAGGTCGATAAAACGCAGACGATGAACAAGCCTCCAAAGGAGATTGCTCTATCGATTACGAAAGATTTGAAATATTACATCAACAACAAGCAATTTGAATTTGCTGCCATCGAACCTGAATTGCAAAGGTTGAAAAAGGAAAATCCTGAACTCTTTGCAATTGTAAGATGTGACAATGCCATTGCAGTCCAAAACCTGATCGATGTATTGCAACTGGGGTCTAAAACCCAGGTGAAGATGGTGTTGGCCACAACACGAAAAGAGTTGCTCAATAAATAGTTTTTAAAATGGTTTTTAAAGTTCCCCTAAGTGAATTGGAATCGCGGCTTTCGCGGTTCAGACTGCGCATGGACCAGCGCAACCCTGATTGGCAGATTGTGGCGGTTTTCAGCAAAATCAATATTTATTACTTTACCGGGACTATGCAGGAGGGGGTATTGTTTATCCCCAAATCCGATACGGCAGTTTTGTGGATCAGAAGAAGTTATGAACGGGCTGTTGACGAATCACTTTTCCCCGATATCAGGCCAATGGAGAGCTACCGGGATGCTGCCGCCACGATGAAAAACCTTCCTGACACAGTTTATCTTGAAAAAGAGATTGTCCCGGTTGCAATGTTGCAGCGGTTCCTGAAGTACTTCCCATTTTCAAAAATAGAATCTGCCGACCTTCAAATAGGTGCGGTAAGGTCAATTAAAAGTAAATATGAACTTGATTTGATGATTGAATCGGGGAAAATCCATCAACGGGTTACCGAAGAACTCGTACCCGGGATGTTATATGAGGGGATGAGTGAATCGGAATTTTTCTGTGATCTTTATACCGCCTTAATCCGGGAAGGTCATCATGGGGTGGCACGCTTTAGCATGTTCGATACCGAAACGATCCTTGGACAGATTGCATTTGGTGAGAGTTCTATCTACCCTACTTCCTTTAACGGACCGGGCGGAAATTACGGAATGAGCCCGGCAGTTCCGATTATGGGAAACAGGGATAGGAAACTTGGTCGCGGTGATCTGGTTTTCGTCGATATTGGCTGCGGTATCGAAGGTTACCACACAGATAAAACGATGACCTATGTATTGGGAAAACAGTTGCCTGACGAAGCAGTTGAAATACATTTGAAATGTGTTGAAATACAGAATAATATTGCAGCCATGCTAAAACCGGGTGCGATTCCATCTATGATCTATAACGAGATTCTGAATGGATTAAGTCCAGAATTTATACAGAACTTTATGGGATTTGGTTCGCGCAAAGTAAAGTTCCTAGGTCATGGTATTGGACTGACAATCGATGAAATGCCCGTAATTGCCTACGGCTTTGATGAACCGATCCTGGAAGGGATGGCCTTTGCCATCGAACCCAAAAAGGGAATTGCGGGAATTGGGATGGTAGGAATCGAAAACACGTTTATTGTCTCGCCTGAAGGAGGGATCAATATTACTGGAGGACATCCTGGGTTGTTGCTGGTGGAATAATGCAGATTAGCCCTTGGGATGGATTATAATCCATCCTTACAATATGAGCCGAGCCTACGGCTCTGCCATGCACCACCAGTTTGCTGTTCTGTTATGTCATCTTGGGACGGATTAAAATCCATCCTTACAACATGAACCGAGCCTACGGCTCTGCCAGACGCCACAACATTGTAGCTCCGTAGGAACGGCCCATGTTGTAACCCGGGATTTCAATCCCGGGAAATGAATAGTAATCCTGGAAAAAAGTGCCTTCGGCACGATCCATATTTTGATTTTCGATATTACCTTTAAACCAAAAACCATGGCAAATACCTATCATCAAGTTTACATTCAGGCAGTATTCGCAGTAAAATATCGGGAAGCTGTAATTGATAAACAGTGGAAGCCTACTCTTATGGGTGTTTTGGGCACACTAATCAACGAAACTGGTTGTAAAACCATCATCGTGAATGGCATCGAGGATCATGTACACTGCTTTTTCGGATTAAAACCAACCGTTTCGATCTCCGAATTAATGAAATCCATCAAAGTCAAATCCTCAAAATACATTAACGATCACCGTCTTACAAAGGTACGGTTTGAGTGGCAGGTAGGATATGGGGTGTTTTCATACAGCCATTCCCAAATCGATAATGTCTATCATTACATCGCCAATCAGGAAGAGCATCACAAACACCAAAAATTTCTGGAAGAGTATAAGGAATTCCTCGATAGGTTTGAGGTTGATTATGATGAACGATACATTTTTGAGGAGCTGATATGACCCAGATTATTATATCGTGGTGTATGGGGGACGCGAACGTGGATGGATCAAAATCAATCCTTACAATATGAGCCGAGCCTATGGCTCTTAGACATAGCTGACTTTTGGGAACGGATTAAAATCCGTCATTACAACATGAGTCGAGCCTACAGCTCTCCGATGTGTCTCTACTTTGCAGTTCCGTAGGTTTGGTGGGACGGATTAAAATCCGTCCCACCAACATGAACCGAACCCACGGCTCTACTATGTGACTCCACTTCGCAGTTCCGTAGGAACGGCCCATATTGTAGCCCGGGATTTTAATCCCCGGGAATTGGATAACAATTGCAGACCCGGATTTTAATCCCACGAAAATGCCAAAACATCCCCAACCTAAAAAATGTTAAAAAATTAAAATTTCTCAATTTTTATGATTTATCCCCAAATACTGAAAAATATATTTATTTTTGTCGCTGAATTATAACAGTTTGAAACAATGAACAGCAATGCTTTCTATTTTTGGTTTAGTTATCTTGGCCTTCGTACGGAGACTAAACGGTAGAGTATTGCAAAAACAACAATATTAAATCACAAGAAGGTCTCCAAAACGGAGACCTTTTTTTATGATATTCAAATGACAAAATTATGAAGTTAGCAGTAATCGGACTTGGGTTGATCGGTGGATCAATGGCCAAAGACTTACGGAGAACAAGATTCGCAACCGAGATTATTGGTGTTGACAATAATCTTGAAAACGCAAGGGTAGCTCTGAAACTGGGTATCGCAGACCGGATAGAAAATATGGAAACTGCAGTAAAACAAGCAGATATTGTTATTCTGGCAATTCCTGTCGATCTGATAATCCAGGTACTTCCTGCGATTCTGGATACAATATCCCCATCAACAACGGTTACAGATGTTGGTTCTACAAAACGTGAAATTGCCGAATCTGTAAAAAACCACCCCCAGCGCGGAAATTATATCGCGTCACATCCGATGGCCGGAACTGAAAATAGTGGGCCAAATGCCGCAATTGAACACCTCTTTGAACGAAAAATATGTATCGTCTGCGATCAGGACAAGTGCCGGCCACAACATCTGGCACTTGTCGAGAAGATGTACCAGTCGCTTGGAATGCCGATTGCCTATATGAGCAGTGACGAGCAGGACCACACTACTGCATTTATTTCCCATCTTCCACATGCCACCTCGTTTGCACTGGCCAATGCTGTTCTTGCCATAGAGGACCGTAACATTATTTTCGACCTTGCTTCGGGAGGTTTTCAATCGACTGTGCGGCTTGCAAAAAGCTCGCCCGAAATGTGGGCCCCCATTTTCTGGCAAAACCGCGATTATATTACGGAAGCGCTTGAAGTTTACATCCATCACCTCGAAGCCTTTAAGGAGAGCCTAAAAAATAACGATCATAAACAATTATCAGAATTAATTGTAAGTGCAAATAAAATCCGTGGTGTGTTGGAGGGTGAGAATCCTTCCCTTACAAAAAACGAAGAGACAATTATTAAATTTTATACAAAATAAAAATCATGGTTACAAAATTAGACATCAACCCAATCAATCATTGGTTACCGACAATAGACAACCCACTGCTGATCAGTGGCCCATGCAGTCTCGAATCGGAAGAGCAGACAATGGCCACTGCCCGCGAACTGGCAAAAGACAAACGGGTCTTTGTCTATCGTGGCGGAATCTGGAAACCCCGAACCCGGCCGGGTTCGTTCGAAGGGAGGGGAAGCATTGCCCTTGAATGGCTTAAACAGGTCAAACAGGAAACCGGGCTGATGGTAGGAACCGAAGTGGCCAATGCCCAACATGTTGAAGAGTGTTTGAAAGCAGGTGTGGATGTGCTTTGGATTGGTGCCCGCTCGACGGCTTCTCCATTTGTTGTCCAGGAAATTGCCGATGTTTTGAAAGGGACCGATCAGGTGATTATGGTAAAGAATCCGGTAAATCCGGATGTGCAATTATGGATGGGGGCACTCGAAAGGCTTAGTCAGGCAGGTTTAAAAAACCTTGTAGCGATCCATCGCGGATTCACCCCGTTCAGTGAAACCAAGTACCGCAACTACCCTAACTGGAAAACAGTGATCGAACTCAGGCAGTTAATGCCAAACCTTCCAATTATTTGCGACCCAAGCCACATCTCCGGCAAGCGGGA
>TBL_comb47_HYPODRAFT_10005775_pt1 | contig 13646 bp, 18 predicted proteins | sample TroBogypolimnion_40_FD_10682 | JGI IMG/M metagenome (IMG submission 10682)
GAAGTGCTTCTTGCCATGCCCACCGAGGATGCTTGGTATGACTGCCGCAACCTGGCCAGCACCTTGGAATCTCGGTCATCCCTCGATGCCTTGATCCGCTCCACACGCGCCGCCCGCAACCGCGGTGCCCCCAACACGCTGGCATGGGTGGACGCATCGAACGCAGCGATTCAGGAGGCGCGAAGACGTGAATGAGCTTCAGCACTTCCTTGTTGCGTGTCCCCCCCCTCAAAGCCAGTCATGCCTCACACCATTATCATTCCCGAGGAAACCCGGACCAGGGCCGCTGACTATCTGGACTCCCTGCGCGCCGGCCAAGCCGTGGTCGGGCACCACTTGCAGGAAAGTCTCAGGGGCATGGACATGGATGATCTCAGCGCCGCCGCCTTCATTGATGCGCTCATCAACACCAAGGTGCCGCAAATCTTCGCGGAGAGCGCGGTGGCCGGCGATGGCTCGGACTGGAATCCCAACGAGCTTGGCATTCTCGGCGACATCTCGATCGCGGTGCCAGTGACCGTCTTCGACAACGGCAATCACAACGCGTCAGTGCCCCATGCGCAGCCCTTTCCCGGCACCCTGGTCTTCACACCCGGAGCCCTGTTGCGCAATGGCAAGGGACGTCAACCAGCCGATTGGGCGGAAGTGACCCCGCCTAACGGACAGCTTTGCCCGGAAGGATATTTCCGCCTGTACGAGCGCCGCCTGCTGCCGGTCTTCAAGCATGCGAATGACATTGCCAAAGCCCAAGGCAAGCATGCCTTCATCACCATCCCTGGTCTCGGATGCGGTCAGTTCGCCGGTCCTTTCCGAGGTCGACTCGGCACCGCGTTGCAGGCAGTGCTGGAAAATTTCCTAATCCGTCACGGCGCGACGTTTCCCAACGTGATGACAGTTTATTACGACCCCTTCAACGAGTGCACCAATGCCCGGCTTGAAATCCACGGCATTTCCCTGATGGTCCGCCCCTTGCTCCAAGGGAATCTTGCAAAATCCCAACTCTGTCCGCCGCAGGCCTATGCCGAGGACGGCGATGATTTCTCCGACTGCCTTATGTTCAGCATTGTCGCGTGGGATCATGTGTCCTGGCCGGGCAACGACTTCTTCGCCGGCAGCCGCTGCACCGACGACGGAGTCAAGGCCGCCGCCACCAGCTCGATGGCGGTACTCACCGGCATCAAGGGTCACTACGATCCACACCGCGGTGCCTACCTCCCGCCGCCTCCCTTCCATACATGGGAGGAAGTGGTGATGCAAAACAAGCTGCGGCTGTGACCGACATACGCAGGGAACGACACTTGCCAATTGTCGTGCCTTTGCCTCGAAGCAGAAGGGACTTGGGGGGGGGCGTGGCAAGTCCCGCCCCATGGATGCCCCTTCTGATCACTGGTCCACGCCGCGCCTCTCAATGTCCACTGTCTGAGGTACGGCTCATTGCTCGCACGCAAACAGGATGTATTCGCGGTCCTCTTCGAGCGTTTGGATACGTTCAAGTGGGAAGACGCAATACTGCCCGGATTTGAAATAGTCGCCAATAAACTCAAGGATTTGAGCCTTGTTCATGCGTGCGCCACTGGCACCCCAGTCGAGAACCCGACCTCCATACTTCGGACTCTCAAGCAGGTTCCGGGCTTCGACGCAGCCGAATAACCCCAGGCCTCCAAGGTCCAGGATGATCTCGGGGATGTTTCCGCTGAAGTCCCCGCCGTCCCAATGAAACTTGGGATCAGCGGCGTCACCGACGTATAGGTTGTAGAAGGACATGTTAAATGTAGGCCGCATTCTCCATCATTTGCATGGCGCAAGCGTGGGTCTCAGCGGCGAATTGACGGGCTTGTTTTTGGGAGTTCATTGTTGGCAGATGTAATGCTCGGGTTGGATGCTGGCCTCGCCCTGCCAGCGGTAGGCGACGAGAGGACCGCCCGTGGCAGCGGAGTGGTCGAGGCAGGCGACGTTGTGGCGCTCAGGGCGAGTGGGTGAGTTCGGCGGTTTGAGATAGTGACCAAAGAAGACTGGCCGCGCGTCTGCCGGGTAGGGGCTGAACATTTTCATCGCCGCGGGAGCGACGGGAACCGGGCCGATTTGGTAGCTGACTGGAAACACGAGATCGCTGCAAAGCGTGTCGCATCCCGGCGATTCCCACCAACGGGCGCGGAATTGGTCACGCCGCGTCCCCGTGTGGTCCGTGAAGAAATGGCCATCAGGCAGCGGTATCTCGATGCCTTTGAGAACGGCCTCAATGGCTTCGCCCTCGGGGTTTCCTTTGTAAGCACAGGCAAGGAGGAAGTCGTCGTCGGCGAGGCTCCTGCCCGCAAGGAGGGCAAGGTGGCCAGGGTGCCAGCAGGCGTGCACCGCCCGGAAGCCACCCAGGTCGAGCGAGATCGGCAATGATTTCAACCACGGCAACCAGACCGTGCGCCATTCGCCGGCCGGATCGGCATGGTCAGGGAAGTCGTCTAGCGTGCCCTGATGCATGCGCCGGTTGCGGCTGCCATGGATCCGCAGGGGTTTCCCGTTGGGGCCGATGGAGTGGAAGCAGATGGCGTTCAACTCATGGTTGCCCATTAGGCAGAGCGCGTCGCCGCGGTCACACATGGCTTTCACGGCATGCAGCGTGGCGCGGACACCGCCGGGAAACGGGTGGCCGGGCTTCGTGTCTATCAGGTCGCCGAGGAACAGGGCGCGGTGGGCGGGAGGGGGAGCGAATCCCTTGCCGTTCTTCGTGTAGCCGAGGCGCTCCATAAGGGATTCAAGTTTGACATAACGCCCGTGGATGTCGGCGATGATGTCGAAGTGGATCAGTTCTTTCATACGCCAACAGGTTGCCAGAAAAACAAAACCTTGCAATGGCAGAAAACGCATGTTATTTGACTTTGCAGTCATGAATGAATTCGACCGATTGTTCTCCCTATCAGGCCTATCACTGGACCGTCTCCGCACCTTCCTGCGGGTGGCCGAGGCTGGCAACCTTTCCAAGGCCGCCCAGGGTGATATCACGAAGCAGTCACAATACTCCCGTCAGATCAAGGAATTGGAAGCCTTCTTTGGCGTGGCATTGACGCGCCGGGTCGGCCGCCGTATCGAGATCACACCTGAGGGACGGCAACTTGCGCTGGTGATTCGTCGCCAGTTCAGTGAGATGGATGACTTCCGGGAATCCATGTCTGGTCGCAGTGTGAGCGTCCGGTTTGGTTCGCAGGGCAGTGTCATTGACTGGCTGATAGTGCCGCGTTTGTCCGGGGTTCGCGCAGCGCTTGGAAAAGCGATGGTTGAACTGGAGCAGATGCGCAGTGCCGAGGTGGTGCGGTCGGTGGAAGACGGCCGTCTCGACTTCGGAATCGTCCGCGAAGATGCCGTGCCTGCGGAAATGAAACGATGGCGGTTAGGAGTTGTCGGTTACTCCCTATTTGCAACGAAGGCGCACTGGAAATGGCAGACCTCGTTGGAGAAGCTAATTGAGAGAGTCCCCATCGCAGAACTTCTTTCCGGTGGACAGTTCACTGACCGCTGGCACCAGTGGCTCGCCTCCCGGCGTCTCGTGCCACAGGTGTTTGCCCGGGTCTCATCGTTCACCGACCTTGCCATGGTTGTGAAAGCTGGCCATGCCGCAGCCGTGCTACCTGATCTTGCAGCAATCGATTTTGATCCCAAACACTTCAACCAACTTTCGATTCCAGCCCTGCGGCAGCGGACGCTGGTATTGATAGCGAACGCCCGCAGTCTGGAACGATCCGGTATTGCGGCCAACGTCGCCGTGAAACTGACTGCTCTGCTCAAGCTGAGTTGAACCGACCTGAGCAGAAATACTTTGCAGACGCCTCGCAAACGAGGTTGCTGGAGTGTGGATTTTCCACCCGAAAAACAGTCGCATTTTTCAACAAATCAGCTCGTAATTTGCTGGCATTTTGCCCCGATTTTTCATTAAATTCGCACATGAAAGACGAGCTGCAATATTGGTCTCTGACAGAGGGAAGAATTGGAATGGCAGAGACTTTGAGCCCGAAGGTTTCCGAGGTCATTGCCGCGCTGGAGGCGATCCGATCTGATCAATTGCATCCATTCGTGATTCTTGCGACTCCTTGGAATGACTTTGGTTGTGAGAGTTACTGCCAGGCTCTTGCGGACGATGCCGGTTATGTGTGCGAAGTCCGGATTTACAGCGGCGAGGAATTCCGCCACAGCAGGTCATTCCTGCGGGACGCACAGGGCGGCCTCGGCGAGGCGGATGACCCGCAATTGCCCAATCTCAGCCAGGCGATCCGCATCTTCACCAGCTTCATCGCTGATGCCCAAAACCTCCCCACGGTGGACAAAGTGGAGTGGCTGGACGTGAGCGATGATTTTGAACGGGTGCCTGCGTGAGCGATTGTGGGTCCGCCCGCCGAGTCACACATCTTTCAGGAAAATCCGCGCCGACACGTGGAGCCAGTCGCCTTGCCATTCCTTGGACTCAAGGCGGGCAAAGAGGAATTTTCCGGCGTCCATCAGCCGGGCGAGGACTTCATTGCGGTCGCGGGGAACAAAGCCGAGTTTCTCGCCGCCATCGGTGAGGATGAGGATGGCGAGTTCGTCGTGTGGGTTGCCCGGTTGGCGGCGCAGGACGAGTGAAGCGCCCGGCGTGAGAGTGGGCTCGATCTGGCGGATCGGCACGTGCGAGGTGCCGGCGACGTGGGTTTCGATGAGGAAGATTTCCTTGGCGAAGGGCGCAGCCAATCCGCCACCGGCCTGAAGGTGGGCGTGCAGCAGGGCAAGCTGATGTTGCTCGAAGTGGGTGAGGGCGTAATCGCTCATGGTCGTGTCAGTGGTCGAGGAGTTGGTTGAGCCATTGCTTGCGTTCATCCCGAGTGGCTTCCGTGGTGACGATACGGGCATCGAGTTCCGCCTGCCGTGTGGCCGTGGCGACGGGATCATCGAGCACGGGCAATTGATCAAACGGCCACTCCTGGCGGCGTTTGGCCAGGGAGATGAGGAGGCGGTCGAGTTGGTCGCGGAGTTTCTGCAAGGTTTCGCGCAGCGTGCCCATCGAATCCGGGATGGGGACCGAGTCGGTGTCCCGGGTGAGTATCTCCAAAGCGGCGAGTTCATCGAAGTCGCGGAGGTCGTAGGCGGCGGTGACGCGGTGCCAGAGTTCGGCGTCGGCCGGCCTCTGCGACGGGTTCAGATCCGGGTGAAGGCGGCGGGCCAGCACACGGAACAGATCGCGGAGCTTGCGGGCGGTTGCCGTGTCAAGAAACTGCGAAGTCTCGAGCATGCCCCAATGGTGGGTAAGGTCGTCGATCTCTTCGGTCAACCTGGCCTGCCACTCTGCGAACTCCGCGTCGAGCGTGGCGTGAATCAGCTCATAGTCGATCTCCCCGCCAGAGTTGATCGCGGCCTGCACCAGATCAATCTCGCGCTTCAACCGGGCGGATTCGATTTCCGCTTCATGCAGACGGAAAAGTTGTTTGCTGAAGGCTGATGCATAGCGTCCGATTACCACCGATTCGGAGTCTTTTAGCAAATGAATATCCGTCAGCACCCCGGCGATTTGCGACTCCAGGGCATCGCGCCTTTCCAGCAGATCGTTCCATTCTGGGTGGGGAATCGGGAGGGATTTCGACATGGCCGATTAGGCACTAAATTCCCTGAAATTGCAAGCTATGTCTCGCAAAATTGGGCCTCGAATTTCAACAAGAATCCACCTTCCGGCAGGCTAGCGGATAGGGTAGTGGTGCAGGATCACCACGCGGCGGCCCGTGTTGCGCGCCTGTTTCTTCAGCCGCCTGCTCAGGTCAAATTCCTCCGACGCGAACCATTCGTGGCTGAATCCGCCGACGCTGCGGAATGCCGCCGCTTCGACGAAAATGAATGAGCCCGCCATCAGCGTCCGCCAGCGGCTGACCAGATTCCACAGACCGGCCGGATGCGACATGTTTTGTCGCACTCTCTGCGACACTCTCCGCTCATGATCACTCCCGACCCTGAACACCTGCCTCCTAGCCGCCAATACTTCCACCAGGAGATCACCTGCCGGCACGGTTGGCTGATTGAATTCGACGGTTACGCAGTGGTTGCAGCTCATCCGTGGCCGGACCTTCGGGCGTGGCACCGACCGCACAAGGGCGAGCCGTGGCAACCGGCTCATCTGGCGCTCCACGTGCGTTACCAGCAGGGTGCTTGGCACGGCGAAATGCTCAAAACCAAGGAAGTCGGTCGCAAGCTATCCCCCACCCAACGACCGATTCGCTGCCGCATGGAGGAACATCCGTTCATTCCGCGGCATGTCCTGACACGTCAAGAGGCTGTGGACCCCTTCTTGAGGGAGCTAATGTGCCAGAATGACGATGACCCCCATGGTGCCCTCGAATTCGAGGCGTGGTGGGCAAGTCTCATGGAAGCCAACAGCAAAGCGGTGGCCAAATACATCCAACAGATTCCCGCGGAGGCGCTCAGCGCAGTTGCGACGTTTCCCGAGCGGCATTGGAACTTGTTGGGTCTCGCCGCGCTTGGTGAAGACGCGTTGAGACTCATCGAAACCACGCCGGGGCTTGCCGCCGCGCTCGCGTCACCCTGGGAGTTTCGTGAGATTTCACCTGCTGCGGCGCATGGCGCCATTCGGGAGATGCTTGGAAAAAGGCAGATCGAAATCGCCGAGTGGCTGGGCTTTCCCGGCGTGGGGCGCTCGGTGGAAGTCATTCGCAAGTTGCCTCCACGCGAATGCACGGTGGCAAATCTGCTGAATCTCAGGAATCACATGGCGGCCGCCGTCCGCTTGCATCAGGTGCCCCGAATCAGCACCGCCCTGCTTCGCACGCTGGCCCGCAAGGGAAAGAAGGTTCGGCTGCTGGACGACTTTCTTGCTGAATTGGGGGCGTTGTCTGCTGAAACATCGGATCGCGATTCGGGAGATGATCGCTCAATCCTGCGTGACGTGCAGTGGATGCGCCGCCGCCTTGGCGATCGGGCAGTGATCGCGGTGAGATCACGCGAGCAACTGCGGCGCTTGCACGACTCGTTGTTGGAACGGTTCGGTCGCTCCGACCTGAGGATTCTGAACCGTCCGCCGCTGCCTCCGCCGCCCTTGGATCCGCAGTGCCCGTTCCTCGATATCGAACCGGTGACGATCGAGGAGGAGGTGTTGGTCGGGGCAGGGCTATTGGGCGGAGGCCTGGGTGGTTACATCCCGCGCATTCTCAAAGGCGAGCTTTACCTCTATCGGATACGCCCACCGGAGAACATCATCTTCACCCTGCAGCGCTGGCGGGACGGCCATTGGCGCTTGCAGGAAATCAAGCGCTGCGATGGCAATCGGATCGGTAAGAAAACCATGGACGCTGTCTTCGATTGGCTGGAGATGGCCGGAAAGTTCTGTACTATTCCCGTGGACGCCACCACCTTGGCAACCGGCAGCGGTCTGCTTCCACAGAACACCCTACCATCCTTATGACAGATCGTTACTTTCTTGCCCCAACCGGCGACAAGGTCGCGCTATCGGCCATGGAAGACCATGCCGACGTTGGACGCCGGGTCCTTGCCGATATAGGCATTTGTCCGAAGGATTACGCCGACATCTACGATCAGATGTTCCAACTCGGTTATACTCGAGTGGTGGAATTCCCCGATCGCATCTGCGCGGAGAACCTGAGCGTGCCCCTCACCCACTCTCAATTGGAGTTCTTGCATGCCCGCCGGTTGCACGGAGGGTCGACAAGGGAATTGCAAATCAACAACAGTCCCTTTGCTGAAACCCGTCGTTGGAATCATTTAACGATTTAGCGAGGCAAGTTTTACAGAGCAGGGAGCATGACGGTGTCCTGGCTGTCGATGTATTCGACGAAAGCTTTTGTGGTGAGACCGAAGGTTGTGCGCAGCAAAGCAAGGTCTGTCGGCGTGATCGACGCGGCTTTGGCCCAGAACGAGAGCACTGCGACCGTTTCTCTGACATCGGTTTGGACATTGCGCCACAGCCTGCCGGCCTTGTTCGCTTCGCGGACCTGACCCAGGATGCCCACCCAATTTTCCCGGAACTGGTCGAGGGTTGCTTGCGAAAGCGGCGAGGAGAAGGTGATTCCGTAGATTCTGGCGGTTTTCATGTCCTTGGCATTTCGCATTTCTTTAAGCCCATGGATGATTTGGATATGCGGGTGGGGCGAATGGGCCACGACTTCATCAAGGACGAAGAATGTGGTGGCGTTGCGGCTTGCCTGCCGATATGTCTGACCGCCGATGGTGAGCTTTTCAGGGTTGGTGGTGTAGCGCATGTGCTTCAATTATTGGGGGATATTTCTTGGTTCAGGCGGCGATGTGACCGGAAACTTCACTCACTGCGGTAAGCAGTCTGTCCCGCTGGCGTCAAGCCTTGTCAAGATCGGCTGTTTGAGCGAGCGCCGGACGCGTTGTTTGGTTGGCTGGAAATGGTGAAACTGTGCATGATGACCCCCTCCGCAGGCGGTCCATGAAACCGCTTCTCGTTAGCTCTCAAGAAACGCCAACTCCGGCGCGGTAAGCAACCGCAGGGCTGCGTTCATGGGCAAACCCGACCTGGCGATTTGTTGGGCTGCTTCGATGCGGTTGTATTCGGTCTTGCGGAATTCGACCACGCGAGCGGCGGAATCCCACAGCACCCATGCGGCGCGGCGATCCGTTTCGTGCCGGGGCTGGCCCACCGCACCCACCGTCACGGCGCAGGCCAGGTCGGCCGGAATCCTTACCCGTGTCTCATCCAACCACTCTAGGGCACCGGAGGCATCCGGGAAGATTCCTTGTTCATGGGTATGGCCGAAAAAGCCGATCCGCGACAAGCGTTCCCGCCGCAGAATCTTCAGCGTCCGTTCAGCCGACTTGGCGTCCGAGATGTAATTCCATGCCGGCGGCTCATCCAAGCTGGCATGCGAAACCCGCGCACCGGGAATGGTCACTTCGTAGGGCAATCCTGTGAGCCACTTCGCCATCTCATCGTTGACGGATTTGGCCGAATGCACAATTCCCGCGCGGTAATCATCCTCGGGACGCTCGCGATCCAAATTGATCCGGCCGCGCCGCAACAGCAGCCCCATGGCCTCCTCATGATTCCCCATCACGCAACAACCTCCCAGCTTGCGGACCCATTCCACACACTCCGCAGGCGACGCCCCGTAACCAACGATGTCACCGAGAAACACGATGCGTTCCGCTCCACTCGTCTGCACGTCGCGCAAGACCGCGGTGAGAGCCGGAAGATTGGCATGAACGTCGGATAGAATGGCAATTTTACTCATGGTTGTGATGATTCTATCGCCCTTGTCAAGCACGCTGTGTCATAGGATGAAATCCGGGGCAGAGGTTGGAGCGGTCGTAACGGGACACTCTCGCAGCCTACCTGCGACATTGGCTGCCACACCCCAGGGGAACATTCTCGGCGTCCGCAAGGCGAATCCCTCCGCCTACAAGAATCCTTCAACAAAGAAAAATGCAGTTGCTCGCTGCCGTCAGAGATGACCATGCTGCCCCCATGGCGAAGGCACCCCATGCAGAACCTGCCAGACTGTCGCGTCCGCAACACGAACGGATCTTCGCGCTCGTCCGCTTGATCCAGGACCGGCGCTACCCGAACGCATCCACCTTTGTCGAGGAGCTGGAGGTAGACCGCCGGACAATCCTACGCGATCTCGACTACCTGCGCGACCGCATGGGAATCCCGATCGAATACGACTCCAAGCAGCGTGGCTACTTCCTTTCCGGCCCGGTGGAAAACATGCCCTTGCTGGAGATGCAAGAGTCCGACTTGCTCTGGTTGTTCGTCGGCCAGCACCTGCTGCAACAGGCGGCAACCGACGAGCTTGCGAATCAGGTCCGCGAGTCGTTCCAACGAATCTCCGCGTTGTTCGGCAGCAAGATCTCGGTGCGCTGGGACCAACTCTCCGCCGTCCTCTCTTCGAAGGTGTCCGGTCTCGGCGCTGCCGAGCTGCGCACGTTCCGGGCGATCAGCGAAGGCTTGAGCCGCTGCCGGGAGATTCGTTTCGACTATCAGAAAACCGCCAACGCCCCGTTCGAGCGGCGTCAGGTTCGGCCCGTGCACAGTGCGTTTGTGAACAGCCAGTGGTATTTGTTTGCCAAGGATGTGGTCAAGAACGCCACCCGCACCTTTGTATTTTCCCGCATGAGCAAGGTGACGGTCACCGGGAAGTCGTTCGACGCCCAAGGCATGCCCGCCATCCCCGCACTCCTCGAACACGGGTTCGGCGTGAAGTATTCCCAAGAGGAACCAGAGGTCGTGAAACTGCGTGTCGCCCCGGAAATCGCCCATCTTATTAGCGAGCGCACCTGGCATCCCTCGCAGAAGATCACCAAACACAGCGACGGTGGGCTCACGCTTCAGTTGAAAGTCAACGCCTTCCGCGAACTCAGCAACTGGATCTGCTCGTGGGGACCGCTGATGGAAGTGCTAGGGCCTCAAGAGCTCCGGGCTAGGGTGGCAAAGCTGCACCGCGTCGCAGCACGACTCTATGAAAAATAGCGCAATCAATACGTGCGTCAGCCATGGTCATGCCGGCTACCGATCGATTCCTGTGCTGAGCGGTCCGTGAGATTGCGTTTCAAATCCCCTGGGACAACGGAGTACTTGGTCCTATCCGCCCTGCGAGGAGTTCCTGCATTCTGCCTGGCCCGATGATATGACCGTCCTCGGGAAAATTCAAGTCTTGCCAAACGTGAGCGCTGCCCGCTGTATAACTGATCGCCGTCGCCAGGCAAATCAAAGTATCGACTACGTCGTCGAGCATTTTGCCGCCTTGGTACGAATCTTCCACTTTCCAGCAAGCGCTTTTGTCTTTGAGTATCTTCTCGAGAACAATGGCGACGACCTGATTCTTCCAGAAGTCTCCTTTGCACACCCTCCCAAACGGCAAAAGAACCGTCTCAACAAGCGCAGTCACTTCCGTGGCAGTGAGGCGTTTCCCCTTCTGTTTCTTATATTCCTTCGCCGTTGAGGCTCTGACGTTGTCTGCAAACCAACCTAGACGCTTCGCTCCCCAGATAGCCTCGGCAGGAAAACACTCGATGATGAGCTTTTGGTGCTCGGAGTTTTCACGAGTCCACAGTTCAAAAGTGCTGCTGAGATTACTCAGCAAGGACATAACCCTGGGGGCAAGAGGAGCGCCCGGCTGAATGTTGGGATGCCACCCCTTCGCGCCCCCGCTAGCGTCGTCGATGATCTTCCGTTTGCAGTTCAGATACGTTTCACAGGCCCGTCGTTTGACTGTGCCCTTCGTCGGTATCGACTTTCTCACTGGCAGTCCCCTAAAGGCGGCCTGCAATGGCGCATCGACAGCCAAGACGATTTGATCCGCCTTTACACAGTATTGCTTGATCAGTTCGTTCAGACCTGCGGCAGTTTGCTCGGCATCGAGGTCATGATTGTTCAACTCAATTCGGAGGCAATCTACTTCTTGCACATACAATTCAGAATCTAAGAGTGCTACCGCAAGGAAATCGTAATGCGAACTCGGATCGTTCTTTGCCCCCCCAAACCATGCGATATCCAATCCGACGCATAGGGTCCGCTTCTTTTTGCGATAACCGGCTGGCGTCGGAAGAAGTGATTCGTCTAGTCTCGTGTTCTCACGGCTTTCCTTCATACAAGTCGCATCTTCCCAGTTAGTATTTCCTGAATCACGCCCTGCTTGAAGGCACCAGCCTTGTTGCGACGCCGACCGGCGAACTGTCGCTGATGTATTTCACGAACAGCAGGACTAGCACGTAATCCTTGTATTGGCTGGCATCCATGCCACAGCGCAGTTCATCACAGGATTGCCAGAGGCACGAGGAGAGTTCGGATTTTTTCAGGGCCATGAGTCAGGTGAGATCGGCGGTATTGGGGAATGTTCGTTTCCACGCTTTGCACGGGCGTGGAGGGCTCGGAAGAAGGTGACTGGGCGGCGGGCGATGGATTGGTCTGCCGCTCCGGCCAAGGCGCATTCGAGCCTAACGGAAGCGACTAGGGAAGCCAAATCTTGTCAGATCGTCGTTTTTCTTGACCGACCGCCACCACACAAGAGGCGGGCTGGTCGCGCCATGCGCGCCAGCGCTCTCCGGTTCAAAGCGCGCAAGGCTCAGGAGCGCCGTATAGGCATAGACATGACCGACGGGGAAGCCGGCATTGATTAAGTTTGAATACGCGCCCGGTACTGCCGTCACCGATAGGGAAAAGGTCCTCAATCCCTGCGGACCTCGACGCCGACAACGGTTACATTCTGCCTCCAGAAGTTCATCAATTCGGGTTAACAAATCCAGAGAATTCGCGCAATGGGCGAGCGTTCCCTGCCCTTGCATTTCAAGTCACCCCGGAACAACAAACGGGCGTTCTTGGTCCACAGGACGCAGCGGGATGGGATCGTGGCACCCAGAATGAGCTGGGGAAAGCTGCCGGTGGGCGCATGGTGCCATATGGAGCCTTCAATCCAGTGGACCTGTTCCTTCTTCATGTCGGCGGGGACTTGCTGCCAGGGGACATAATCCTCATCGTGCTCAATCCAGTCATCGTTCAGTGTGCACGGGAAATCATCCGTGATCCGCACGAGCGACACGTAGAGGATCTTGTTGTTCGGGCGAAAGCGGTTGTGGTGGTTGAGCATCGCGATCCAGTTGCGGACGTCGCGATGGGCCTTTTCCCAGGAAAGCACGGGGACCAGATAGCTTCCTTTGGCAAGGAAGGGCTTGGGCTTCTTGTGGAGCTTGATGGCGAGCATGGAGGTCTTGGGGTTGAGTGGCAGCGGCTGGTTTGCGGCTGAAACACAATCCTACAGACAGGGGTGTGCCAAATCGTGTCGCACCCGATTTAGAAATCGCCAATGGTCAAGCAGCCGGAATTGGCTTTTGATTACCGGATTTCACGAGGTGCCGACACGATTTTGCATTGAGGGTTCTGTTGCTCGAAGATGCGACGCGCCATGGTGGTGTCGCTGGCCTGGATGATGACGCGTTGAGTGATGGAATTGGTGGACGTTTTGAGGATATAGCAGATTTCAAATGAGCGCATGGTAGTATTGGTTGACGTTGGGATAATGCTTCAGGGTCGGCGTCCAAGTAAGGACGAAGTTTGGGGACAAATCGGAAGCTTTGCCTGCCGGCTTGGTTGTCCGAAATAGTCGCGGAGCTCTCGGCGCGGCATGGCCGCGGGAGGAGTTATTCGTAGGGAAATGGCCGAAGGTCTTTTGGCAGATAAAGCGGGTGGGAGGGCGAGCCGTCCTTGTTGATCGCGAGGGCATTGAGCCTGCCTTGCAAAAGCATCCTCACCACCTGTTCCCGTCCCAGATGGGCGCCATGGGTGCCCCACACGGCGACAATCAGGTCCGCATCGGCGGCCTGCGACACGAGGTAACCGTCGTTGCGCGGGCCGACGGGCTCAGCCGCGGCCTTCATCGCTGCCGGAGCGGTGTCGATCCACGAGAAGAGGTTCACGATGCGCACCGCGCCGAAGCCCCAGCGCTTTGCAAACGCGATGCACCGCCTCACCGTGGCGTCGGTCCGGTGGCAGTCCGCCTTCGACGGATTCAGACCGATAAAAATCACGCAAGGCCCGTCCGACCAGCGGTAATACCAATCGTAGCGGTAATGACCGCAAGAGCTGAAGACGGCATGGTAAGGAGCGGCGGGGAAGAATGTGGCGAGGGGCTGCATGGCAAACGAAG
>TBL_comb47_HYPODRAFT_10005776_pt1 | contig 13645 bp, 16 predicted proteins | sample TroBogypolimnion_40_FD_10682 | JGI IMG/M metagenome (IMG submission 10682)
GAACTCATGCTGTGCCCACTGGGCGGGCGTGTGCAGGGTGGTGCTCATAAACCGACCCGTGAGGAACCGATTCGGCGCGCCGCAGCAACGCCCACTCCCCCAATAAACCTCTATTTAGAAAACTAACTCAAGCACAGAAAAGATGTGGGTAAGGACAAGCCATGGATGGCTGGGTTGGGTTGGCCACAAACCGCCAGCCCCAGGTAAGGCGCGTCAAGGCTGGGCGGTGGGCGGTTTGGTGAGGCCGAGCCGCAGGATGATGTTTGTCAAGTCGCGTTTGATTTGGGCCAGATCCGCGGCCATGGCTTGACGGCGGGCCAGTTCGGCCGGGTCGGGAGCAAGCTGCTTGATTTGCTGCAGCAGTTCAGTGTTCAAGGCGGCAATCATTTGGCGGGTGCCGGCGGTGAGCTTGTCTTCCATCCGGGTTTCCTGGGCGGTGAGGGACTCCTCCAGGAGCGCATTGCAAAGATACAAGGTGTGAATCTGGTTGGTGTGGTATTCGTAGGCGAGCGCATGTTCGGCGGCGCGTTCGGTGGCGGCCTGTTGCAACTCGGACTCGATCTTCCGGTCCACCGTCAAGAGCAGATACAAGGTGTTGGTGTGGAAGAAAATCGCATCCTCGTGGGTCTTCTCGAAGTAATAGTTGTTGACCTTGTCCAGCAGGGGCGCGAGGGTGGAGAGCTGGGATTGAATGGTGGCGAGCTGGGCCGCCTGATTTTGCTGGAGCAGCACCAGCTTCTGCGACAGCAGGGAAATTTTCTCGGTGTTCAACCGGGTTTGTTTGTCGCAGCCAGCAAGGATCACCGTCCCGGCCAGCGCGAGTAAAAGGCAGATGTGTTTCATATCAAATCGGACCAGCCCCGGCTTTTCAGTTGCCGCCAGATGGCCACGCTATGGAACACGTTGCCGCTGGCTTCGTCAACGGGATTGTCCCGTGCGGCAAAGGCCCCAATGACCGGGAACGGGAAGCGGCTTTGGCGGAGGCCTGCCCGGCTGGCTACGGACGGGGTTTTCTGGCACCGGAAGCCGGCGGCTCCCGATCCGGCACGACGTTCCAAATGCCCGGGGCGGTCATTGCCCATTTCACGGTATCATCTGGTTCTTGGATTGGCGCAGCTGAAGCGGAGCGCTTCAGCTTGGGGGTGGCCGCGGCGTTTGTGCCGGGGGAATCAAAAGGAACCGTCAACTTCCGGGCGGCTTTGGATGGGGCACGTTTCATCGCGGTGATTTTGGCCTTGCTCGGCAATCCTTCACTTTTCCAAATGAGCGCTGTCGCTATGATGCCGGAGGCTGGATTGCAGCACATGAGTGATGGCGCTGGCTTGCTCCGCACGATGCTCCTGATGACTATGGGTCGCGCACAGGACAATTTTAACAGTGTCCAGCAAGACCTCCATGGAGACGGGTTTGACCAGCGCGGCGGCCAGTTGCAGCGTCGGGTGGAGGGCCAACTCTTCGGCCGGCAATTGTCCGGCAACCATGATGATTGGCAGGGTTATCCGGGCGGCGCGCAGCTTCTTGATCAGCTTGACGCCATTGATTTTTGGCAGGTCATAATCCGTGATGAGCAGATGGTAGTGGACGGCTTGCAGCTCCTCCAAGGCGGCGGCGGCATCTTCAACCGCGTTCACTTCGTAACCATGCTGGATCAGGACTTCGGCACTGGCATGGCGGCGGACGGGATCGCCGTCCACCAGGAGAATGCACGGGGGCGGACTTATCGGGGATTGGTTGGCGGTGTCGGCCACATTGAGCGCTCGGATGATGGAATCACCTTTCATGGCAAGTTCATCCAAGCATAAAAAGCTTTCGTTGGCAATGGGGTGTTTTACCTATTCCCGGTAAGGCGACGAGCGAGGATCTGACACGGCGCAGCCGCGGCTCAACGCATTTTCATCGGCCACTTTCACGGCAGCACCAGGCTGCGATAGAAGCGTTGCGGTAACGGGTTGGATTCGATGAACAGGAAGGGCGCGGCATTGGTAATGAGCGGAATCCAGTTGGCCGGATTCAGATTGGTCGTGGCCTGCACGACGTAGTTTGAGCCCGCAGTGCCGGAAACGGTGAAGTGGAACTGCTGCTTCGTAAAGGCGATCAGCGTGAGCATCGGGGCGATGGCCGGGGCATTCGTGGTCAGCACCACTTGGGTGACGGTGCCTTGAATGGCCAAGTCCGGCGCGGTGCTACCGCCCATGTCGTAGACATACCACTTGCCACCAGAAGCGGTGCCAGCGTAATTGACAATGCGGAACGTGACGTTGGTATTGGGGCCCACGTTCTGCAACGACGCAAACCCAGTAAGGTCAATCGCACCAATGGCAGCACCATTGTTGTTGGTTGAGCTATAATTCAGATTGGTAATGTCCGTGAACACGCCCGCACCAATTTGGTATTGCAACACACCATTGGTCGGACCGGTGCTGGAACGCCGATAATCGAACCGGCTAAAGGAGCTGTAGCTGACTCTGTAACCGGCATTTGCCGCAAGCGTAAAAGTGACGAACTGATTATATGCAATGGCTGTCGTTGCTGTGAGATTGGTAAACCCAGTTCCGCCCCAGCCATTCGCCGCGCCAGTGCCACTGGTGCCGACACCGACGCCGCGAGTCAGGCCGGTGACGGTCAAATTCGGCGCATTCGTGACCTGCGCCAAGGTCGACGGCCCATAATCAATCTGGCCGCTCACATCCCAGCCGATTAAAATGCCGGTGTAAACCGTGCCACCGGTGCTGGCGGGATTAATGATGGTTGGATCCGTGGCCATGTTAGCAATCGCGTCGCCCCCGCCGGACACCACGGCGGCATTGGTCACGATGGCCGGTGCGTTGGTGGCCACGCTCACGGTGACAAAGATGGGTGGATACCCTGCGCCCGCCGACAGTGCGTCCGAACGCGTGCAGGTGAGGGTGGCTAGGTTTGTAGTCCAACCACTGCCGTTGATGGCGGTGGCGGTAAGGCCCACCGGCAAGGTATTCACCACGCTGACGGTGCCGGTGCTGGCCAATGAACCGACGTTGGTGACGGTGAGTGTGTAGATGGCCCCTGTGTCGCCCTGTGTGAAGTTGCCGGCGTGGCTCGCCGCAATGTCCAGATCAACCGTTGACAAACCGGTCACCGCAAAGCTGCCGGAGCTCGTCGCCGTGCCGCCAGGCGTCGCGACACTGATCACACCCGAGGTGGCGTTGGTGGGCACGATGGCCGTGATCTGCATATTGGAATCGACGTAGAACGCGGAGTTCACGCCGTTGAAGGCGACGATGGAAGCGCCATTAAAATTGGTGCCGCTGATCACAACGCCGACGTTGGACAGTCCGCTCGTGGGTGTAAAACTGACAATCGCCGGCGGCGGTGGCGTGCCCAGATTGTCAATCTTCGCCCGGAAGGCCGACGCTATGGTGGCCGGCAGCGCCGTGAAGAAGTTGAACCCGGTGTCCAGTTCGATCTGATGGGCGGAGGTGACGTAGTTCGTCCAGGTTTTCGTTGCCGAGTTGGTGTTTGAAATCTTCAAGGCGATGACCCGGTTGGTGATACTGGTGATGCGGCTCAAGGCCGCGCCGCTGTTGGTTGGAACCACAACGACGATCTTCCAGGTGTTGTCGGCGATGACCGCTTTGCCGCTGGGAATGCGGTTCGTGCCAAAGCCGCTGGGTCCGCAAATGATGAGCAGTTCGTTGTTGGCCAGCAGTGAACGGCAGTAGCCTTCAAACGTCCCCCACACACCCGAATTGTTGGTGCCATTCTGCGCCATGATGTTGGACATGAAAAAGACAGCGTCATTGTCCGCCTCGGTGTCAGTGCGGTCTTCCGAGGGACACAGGTGGCCACGATTGATACCGACCAGGCTGTCGCCGTCGTAATCACCGGAGGTCACCCGGTAAAAGTTGGGCGGCAGATTCGTATCGGTAAAAAAAATGGTGGAACGGGTAGCCGAGCCCACATCACCGGCGGTCAAATCCCAGCTTGCCCAGACGGGTTCACCCAGATTGTCACTGTAATCGAGGGCTTCGACGGCGCGCTGGACGAGGTAGTGGGCGTGGTTGTTGGTATCGGCGATGGCACCACTGGGGTTGCCAAGCGGCATCTGCAGCGCGGCGTCAATGAACGCCCGCGCCTGAAAAACCAGGCACTGGCTGCAAACCACGAAGATGATAACCGTCCCAACAAACCGGTTCATTTAATACCAAATCTTTCGTTATGGAATTAAAGCTCATACAACAGGTATCGGTTGAATTCCAATTACGGCCTAATTTCGCCTATTTTCTACTCAAGTCCAGAATTTTATCAAAGACCCTGCACTGCCCGCAGCGGTGCACGGGAACCGAACAGGACAAACCATTCCGGCGCCGATGTTTTGTCGACCACGGTCGGGCACCGGAGATTTTGAACTGCTTAACAGTTGATTTCCGGCGCGAATCGTTTTTAATGACCGCCGCTTTTACCGACATGAACATCCACGAATACCAAGCCAAGCAGTTGCTCGCCAGATATGGCGTCGCCGTTCCATTTGAAATCCCCGCCAAATCGCTCGCCGAAGTGCGACCAGCGGCGGATAAAATCGTTGCCGCCGGCAGCGCCAAGGTCGTCGTCAAATCGCAGATCCACGCAGGCGGACGCGGCAAGGGCACCTTCAAATCCGGTTTCCAAGGCGGCGTGAAAGTTACGTCATCGGTGGATGAAGCCGTGGGCGTCGCCGAAAAAATGCTGGGCCAGACGCTGGTGACCAAACAGACCGGCGCCGAGGGCCGTCTGGTGCAGACGCTGCTGCTCGCAGCCGGCGCGAAAATCAAAAAAGAATTTTATCTCGCTGTGCTCCTCAATCGCGAGACCTCCCGCCCGCTCATCATGGCCAGCACCGAAGGCGGTATGGACATCGAGGAAGTCGCCGAGAAGCATCCCGAAAAGATTTTCAAGGAAACGATTGATCCCGCCGTCGGCATCATGCCTTATCAGGCGCGCAAGATTTCCGCCGCGCTCGGCCTCAAAGGCGATCTGTTCAACGCGGGCGTGAAGCTCATCACCGGCGTTTACAACACCTGGTGGGAATGCGACGCCGCGATGGTCGAACTTAATCCACTCGCCGTTGTGGAACTGGCGGATGGCAAGGAAACTGTCATGGCACTCGACGCGAAAATTTCTTTGGACGACAACGCGCTGTATCGTCACAAGGATATTCTGGAGATGCGCGATCTGAACGAGGAAGCGCCGCTGGAAATTGAAGCCAGCAAATTTTCGCTGAATTACATCAAGCTCGACGGCAGCATCGCCTGCCTCGTGAATGGCGCGGGTTTGGCGATGTCCACGATGGACATCATCCAGCATTTCGGCGGCAACCCGGCGAACTTCCTGGACGTGGGCGGCGGCGCGACCAAGGAGCAGGTCACGGCGGCGTTCAAGATCATTTTGAGCGACCCGCATGTGAAGGGCATCCTCGTGAATATTTTCGGCGGCATCATGGACTGCAACGTCATCGCCACCGGCATCGTCGCGGCGGTGAAGGAAACCGGCTTGAAACTCCCGCTCGTCGTCCGGCTGGAAGGCAACAACGTCGCCGCCGGCAAAAAGACGCTGGCCGAATCCGGTGTGGCCATCATCACCGGCGATTCCATGGCGGACGCGGCACAGAAAGTTGTGAAGGCCGTGGGCAAATGATAAATTGCCAGCATGAAAAATCGTATGGGGACATTTTACACAAGCTGCCGGATCGGAAATCATTTCGACCGGAATAAAACGATTGAAGTCGCGAAGGTGCTCGTGGATACCGGCGCGGAATTTAGTTGGATCAAAGCCGGCACGCTGAAGAAGGCCGGCGTGAATCAGGAAAACAAGAGCTATCGTTTCGTCACCGCCACCGGACAGGAAATTACGCGGCCCATTGGTTTTGCCGTGATTCATGTTGGCGATGCCGTGACAACCGACGAATTCGTATTCGGCGAACCCGGTGATTTGGAAATTCTCGGCGCACGCACGCTGGAGGGCATGAACTTGCGCGTTGACCCGCGCGCGAAAAAACTTGTGGCGGGCGGACCGATTCTGGCGGCGGCGCAGAAGGTGGTGAAAGCGGTTGGAAAATAGAACGGTGAAACTAAAACTTTTTTTATTTTCAGTAGGTTTAAGCTTCTTCATCTGCTGTCTTCTTGCAGGTGTGCTTGAACCCACTTTAGTTGGTTATTACCGAGTCTCTAATCACTACAACGGGCAATTACCCAGCGTTACAAACTGGTTTTTAATGTTGAGTCCTTGGTTCATATATTTAGGTCTTGGTGGGCTGATGTATCCGACATTTGTGTTTTTTCGTAAAACTGTGGCCGCAGAAGAGGCACTGAATTATTTCGGGATCATTTTTATGGCTCACGCCGTTCTGTTTTGCGGAATGGCTGCGTCCATTGTTATGTTAATGGCTGAATCTATTCTCAAACCGGCATCATAACGCTTATGCTCAAGGTCACCGAAATCGCGTTCAGTTGCTACGCCGTCACCGACATGGCGCGGGCGCGGAAATTTTATGAGGACGTGCCGGGCATGAAACCAACGACCGTGGTGGATTCGGAACATGGCCAATGGGTGGAATATGAATTCGGTCCGTATGCGTTGTCGCTTGGTTCATCGCCGATGTTCAAGCCCAGCCCCGACGGCTGCTCCGAGGCGTTGGAAGTTGAAAATTTCGACGACGCGGTGGCGCAGCTGAAAAAGCACAATGTAAAATTCCGCATCGAGCCACTGACCACGCCCGCCTGCTCCTTGACCATGATCTACGATCCCGATGTCAATTGCAATTGCATTCACAAGCGGAAGGCAAACTGAATCATGTCCAGCACCCGCCCCAGCGAGGATTTGGTTTTGAAGGAGGCTTCACCGGTTTATGCCATGAAGGCCGCCGACAACAGTGCCCATTTGCAATTGGAGGATAGCCTGGCCTTGACACCGTGGGATCGGATGCTGGCGAACGACGACATCGTCAACTTTGGTGATTCGCTGCGCGCGGCGATGGAGAAACACCATGCAAAATCTCGCTGAACTGACCCGTCGACTGATCGCGGCGCAGGTGGAATTCGTGCTGGTCGGCGGTTTTGCCGCCCTGGCGCACGGTGCGCTCCGATCCACCCGCGACGTGGATGTCTGCTGCCGGTTTTCCGAGGCAAACCTGATGCGGATTCAGCACGCGCTGGTTGGTTTGCACCCGGTTCACTTTCCGCGGACTGATTTGCCGCTGCAGCTGACGCCGGAGTTTTGTGCGGGATTGAAAAACTTGTATTTGAAAACCGACCTCGGCAGACTGGATTGTCTGGGTGAAATTCTTGGCGTGGGTGATTTCAATGAAGTTAAAAAAAATTCTGTCGAATTGGATCTGCCATCAGGCAAATGCCGTGTCATTGACATTGACGCGCTGATTCGCACCAAAGAAGCCATGAACCGCGACCATGACCGAATTACGGTCAAGGAATTAAACGAAATTAAAAAGCGCCGCCAATCAAATTAACCAAACATTTCAAACCGAAAATTCTCCATGTCCATCCTCGTCACACCCAACACCAAGGTCCTCGTCCAAGGCATCACCGGCAGCTTTGGCGCCAAACACGCGCAACTCTCCATTGATTACGGCACGCTCATTGTCGCCGGCGTCACGCCCGGCAAGGGCGGCCAGTTCTTCGAACACGGCGGCAAAAAGGTTCCGATTTTCGACACCGTCGCCGACGCGGTGAAACAAACCGGAGCGACCGCGAGCGCGGTGTTCGTTCCCCCGCCCTTCGCCGCCGATGCGATTCTCGAAGGCGCGGACGCCGGACTCGAACTGGTCGTTGCCATCACCGAGGGCATTCCCGTGCGCGACATGGTGAGGGTGAAACGGGCGCTGGAAGGCAACCTCAAGACGCGGCTCATCGGGCCGAATTGTCCCGGCATCGTCACGCCCGGCGAAGGCAAAGATTCGCACGGCGGCTGCCGCATCGGCATCGCGCCCGGTTACATCCACAAGAAAGGCCACGTCGGCGTCGTCTCGCGTAGCGGCACGTTGACTTACGAAGCGGTCTGGCAGCTCACCTCGCGCGGCGTCGGCCAATCCACCTGTGTTGGCATCGGCGGTGATCCCGTAAACGGCACATCGCACCTGGATGTCATCAAGCTTTTCAACGAGGACCCCGACACGCATGGCATCATCATGATCGGCGAAATTGGCGGCAGCGCGGAAGAGGAAGCCGCCGAGTGGATCAAAAAGAATTGTAAAAAACCGGTCGCCGGATTCATCGCCGGAGCCACCGCTCCACCCGGACGCCGCATGGGCCACGCGGGCGCGATTGTCAGCGGCGGCAAAGGCACCGCCGAGGCGAAGATCGCCGCGTTCAGGGCTGCCGGCATCGGCATCTCGATCACGCCGAGCGAAATGGCGGACACGCTGCTCAAAATGATGTGACATGTGGCGCGTGACAGGTGACAAAGACGGACATCGCGCGCTTGACACTCGTCACCCGACACCTGTCACTTGTCACTTCCATGGGCATCGTTGATTTCATCCTGAATCTCGCGTGCTTGCTGCTGTGGATCAAATGGCGTTCGCTGCCGTTCGATCCCATCCACAAAAGGACGCCCGCCACGCTCGTGGGCACGCTGCGCCGCGCCGCGCCGTCGTATTTCCGCCGGTGGCATTTGCTGGTGCTGATCACCCTCCTGTTGCTGAGCCGGGCTGGCCTATACCGTTTGCTTGGCCCGGCAATCCATTGGAAGGGCCGGCTGGATTTGGGCGTCATCGCGCTTTCCTTCCGCAGTGATCTGTTCCCCCGCATGCTTTGTTTTTCGATCTGCAGTTTCGGCCTTATGCTCGGAATTTTCTACGTCTGCCTGCTGTTGCTTTCACTCCTCAACCACCAATCCGACAACGCTGGTCCCATCCACCAGCTGGTGCGGATGCCTCTCGGTGGCATTGATGCCTGGCCGCGCTGGGCGAAAATCATATCGCCGTTCGCCGGCACGGCGTTGGCTTGGTGGCTGGCCAGTTGGGTATTGGTGCGGCTGGAGATCATGCCTGGCCCGCTCTCCGCCGCGTATCGCCTTGAAACCTCCCTGGTCATCGGTCTGGGCAGCTATCTCGACTGGAAATTTCTTGCCGTCGCGCTGCTCTTGCTGCGATTGCTGAACACCTACATTTATTTCGGGAAGCATCCTTTCTGGAATTATGTGAACACCACCGCGCAAGCCCTGCTCGGCCCGTTGCGGAAAATTCCCCTGCGCGCGGGCAAGGTGGATTTTGCGCCGGTGGTGGGAATCGTCTTGGTATTCTTGGGGACAGAAATGGCGGAACGGGGGCTCGTCTGGCTCTACGCGCGGCTGCCCCTTTGAAACCGGTCAGTCGGCTTTCGCCTTGGGCAGCTTGACCGTGACGGTCGTGATGGAACCTTTGGTGCCTTCAATCGTCAGCGAACCGCCGTGCAGTTCCGCCAGCCGTTTGGAGATGACGAGCCCGAGCCCCAGCCCCTGTTGCTCCTGCATCTTGCGGTCGAACTGCATATAGGCCCCGATGCGCCGGATCTGCTCGGTGGAGAATCCGCGGCCCTGGTCGTGAACGGAAAACTCCACGCCGTTGAAAGTCTCGGCCAGCGTGACCCGCACCGGCGCGCCGGCCTCGGAAAACTTGAATGCGTTCTGCACGAGTTCGTTCACCACCTTGGTGAAATACTCCACCGACATCGGCACGGGAACATTCGCCGCCTCGACCTTCAAATCGTTCCCTCGTTCGGCCGACTCGGCCTGCGCCCTGGCGATTTTTTCGACGATCGCCGCCGGCTGCTCCGCCCGCCCGATCCGCAGGGCGTGGACATTTTTCGGATCGGCGGCGATCAATTCCAGCTGCGCATAGATCAGAAAGTTTTCAATGAGCCGTTCCAGCCGCTGGCTGGAATGGAGTATTTCCTGGCCCATCTCGGCGACATCATTCGGTTTGAGCGTGGCGGCGGAACTGGCGAGCAGCTCGGCATTAGAAATGATGCCGTTGAGCGGCGTGCGCATCTCGTGCGGCATCATCAGGCTGATGTTGTCGCGCAGGTGGCGGAGCTTGCTTTCGGCTTCGTCGCGCACCGTCTGGGATTTTTTCAGGCGCGCCTCCACGGCGGCGTAGAGCACCTCGATGGTGAACGGCTTGGGCAGATAATCATCCGCGCCCAGCTCCATGCCGTGCCGCATCCCGGCGTTGTCGGCGAGGCCGGTCATCAGGATGAACGGAATCGCCGCCGTGGGCGCTTCGGTGCGCAGCGCGGACAAGGTCAGGTAGCCGTTGACCTTGCCCATGTTCACATCGCAGAGGATCAGGTCCGGCAGTTCCGCGCGCGCCTTTTCGATGCCTTCCTGGCCGTTGTGCGCCTCCACGACATCATATCCGCGCTGCCGGAGCGCGAGCTGGATCATCTCCCGCAACCACTCTTCGTCGTCAATGACCAGGATCTTTTTCACAACAAGTCCTTCGCCGGCCTATTTCCGGCCTTCCAAGGGAATATAATTATTCACCGTGCGGCCGGTGTAAATCTGGCGCGGACGATAGATGCGGCTCTTCGGCTCATCCATGATTTCCTTGTAGTTCGCGATCCAGCCCGGCATACGGCCGATGGCGAAAATGACCGTGAACATTTCCACCGGAATCCCGATGGCGCGCATGATGATGCCGCTGTAAAAATCCACGTTCGGATACAGTTTCCGTTCGACGAAATAGGAATCCTTGAGGGCCGCCTCCTCGAGTTTCTTCGCGATGGCCAGCAGCGGATCGTCGATGTGCAGTTTCGCCAGCACCTCGTCGCAGGCCTGCTTGATGATTGTGGCGCGCGGGTCGTGGTTCTTGTAAACGCGATGGCCGAAGCCCATCAGCTTCTTGCCGCTGTTCTTGTCCTTGGCCGCCGTGATGAATTTCGAGCCGTCGTCACCCGACTTGTGGATTTCCGCGAGCATTTCCAGCACGGCCTGATTCGCGCCGCCGTGGAGCGGACCCCAGAGCGCACAGACGCCGGCCGCGCAGCTCGCGAAGAGATTCGCCTGGCTCGAGGCCACCATGCGCACCGTCGAGGTGGAACAATTCTGCTCATGATCCGCGTGCAGCAGGAAGATGAGGTCCAGCGCCTTCACCACTTCCGGTTTGATCTCAAAGTCTTCGTATGGCATCGAGAACATCATGTGCAGGAAGTTCGCGGTGTATTTGTAGTTCTGCTTCGGATAGATCAGCGGCAGCCCCTTGGATTTGCGATACGAATACGCCGCGATCGTGCGCACCTGCGAGAGCAGCCGCGCCACATACACGTCGAACTCCGAATTCTTGCCCCACTTCCAGTTCATCAAGCCCTCGTCGAAGCAGCTCGCCGCGTTGATCATCGCCGAGAGGATGGCCATCGGGTGCGCCCCCGTGGGGAAACCCTCGAAATGGAACTTCATGTCCTCGTGCAGAAATTGGTTGTCCGTCAGCCGGTCGGAAAATTTCTTCAGCTGGACGCGGTTCGGCAGATCCCCGTAGATGATCAGATACGCCGTCTCGATGAAATTGGATTGCTCGGCCATCTGCTCGATCGGAATGCCGCGGTAGCGCAGAATGCCCTTGTCGCCGTCGATGAACGTCACCGCGCTGGTGCAGGAACCGGTGTTGCCGTAGCCGTCATCGATGGTGATGTAATTGGTGTTCGCGCGCAGCGATGAAATATCCACTGCCTTCTCACCCTCACTGCCTTCGATGGTCGGCAGCGTGTAACTTTTTCCGTCCAATTCCAGTTTCGCTTCTTTGCTCATGGCTCCTTCGTGTTTGTGATGGTTGAATCGTCGCACAAATTTGCCGGTGAAAGGAAACATTGGCAAGCCGCGAAACTCAACTTTCGCAAAAAGTCTGGCGCGGGATTCCTTTTCATGGCGAAATGTCCGGCCTATGAAACGCTGGGCTGTCCTGACGGTTCTCCTTTACGCACTCGCGCTGCTGGTGCTGACCCTGCCAGTGCTGCTGCTCGCCTTCGCCAACTGGGGTCAGCGCGACACACATATCGGGCTGCGCGAAGTATATCAAACTTATGCCAACTGGGCCTACTGGGTCTGGCTGGCGGTGCTGCTCGCCGGACAGGCGTTGCTCCTGTTGCTCCCGATTCATATCGCCGAACGCCGGCTGCCCGCGCGGCGGGCCCTCAAAATCCCGGTCCTCGTCACCGCATTCTTCCTGGGCAATCTGCTGCTGGCCGGACTCTTCTCCCTGCTCAGCGCCATTTTCCTCGATGACAGTTTTAACGTCTTCCTGTTTGTGGACCGGATCGCGGATCGATTACGGTCCGCACCCGTGTCCGGCGGGACCACCTGGGGCACTGTCACCAGCCTCCTCCTCCTCATGATTGTCTTTTGGATCATCTGGGGAATCATTTTCCGCCGTGCCACCCGCGCCGACGCACCCGACGCCCTCGTCCGGCGTTGCACCCGCTGGCTGCTGCGTGGCAGCATCCTCGAACTCCTGATAGCCGTCCCGAGCCACGTCATCGTCCGCCGCCGCGACGATTGCTGCGCGCCGGCCGGAACTTTCTGGGGCATTGCCACCGGCATTTCCGTGATGCTGCTCTGCTTCGGCCCCGGCGTTTTCTTCCTGTTCGTCGAACGCTGCCGGCAATTGCAGCCCAAACCGGCAGTCACGGACAAACCAGCCGGTGCTGGCACGGTTTGAAGGGTAGAAAAACATTCGCGCCGTGAAGATGATCCCCGCAACCGGCCATGAGTGGTTCGCGCTGCTTTTGTTGCCGTTCAAGGTCTTCGTGCCGGGCGGATGGTTGATGCTGGAGGTCACGAGAGCCTTCATCGGTTATCGGATGGACAATGCTGGAGACCTCGTTTCCATTGTCATAAACGGCTACGGTTTGTGTTTTATCATGTTGGTTCTCGGTGCGATGATTCAGTATTCGACCGGGCCACGCCGGGCGTATCTTTCGACCTGCGGGTTCATCGTGGCATTATTTGTCTTTGTTTTTTTGACGTTCCCTTATTTGGCGCATACCTGAGCGAGTGAGCCGGTGACCCAATTGGGAAACAGGCTGCAAATAACAAATCCGCTCCGCACCGCCACCCAATCCGCTGCCATCGCCGCCATCGCCGCCCCGCCCGCGGCGAGGGACGATCAGCCACCGGCAGTTGTCCACCAACCGCGGCGGCGGCGTATCAGTCATCACCGTCTGCGGTGGCACAAACGGTGTTTGCCCCAAGGAAATTACCGTCTGCCGGATGGAAATCCTCGTTCACTATCCAGAAATCCTCGTTCGCTGATCGGAATTCCCCGTTTTCCGTATGGAATTTCCCGTTCGCCGTATGGAAATCGCCGTTCGCCGTATGGAAATCGCCGTTCGCCGTATGGAAATCGCCGATTGCTGATGGGAAATTGACGTTTTCCGTATGGAAATTTACGTTTGCTGATAGGAAATTGTCGTTCGCCGTATGGAATACGGGCATTCCGACACCTCATTCGGGGGCGGATTTATGTAAATACGGCTGGTTGACAACGATTTCTGTTCAAATGGTCAAAAAGCGACAGTTTTCCGTCTGGCAATTGCGGTAAAATGGCCGGATTTGGCTGAAGCTGGCTTCTCTGCCGGCAGGGCTGGCCAGCGCGTCGGTCCAAATCATGCGGCGATGCCGTCTCGCCACCCAGCCCCAGCCGCCG
>TBL_comb47_HYPODRAFT_10005777_pt1 | contig 13641 bp, 10 predicted proteins | sample TroBogypolimnion_40_FD_10682 | JGI IMG/M metagenome (IMG submission 10682)
TTTAACGACTTCTAATTTAAACGTGGTATCAAATACTCGACGTTCTTTATTCATAACGATTTCCCCATTTTGATTGATTAAGTATATCAACCTATCTGGGTGTCTGTTTTTATTAGACCACTACAAGATAGGTTTAGCACCCAAGTAATGGCACAATAGCAGTAACTCAGGAAAGCGCAGAGTAAGCTAGCTTACTCCCCCCGTTGTAAAACGGGGGCTAGGGGGGATTTAAAATCAAGCTACAGTGCCCATTCCTGAATACTAACTCAAGCTAACGCAACACACTAAAAGGTAAAACATGATCACCGGTGAACTCAGAAGCCAAGTCGATAAAATATGGGAAGCATTTTGGACAGGAGGCATTAGTAATCCACTCACCGTCATTGAGCAGTTCACTTTTTTATTATTTTTGCGTAGGCTAGATGAACAACAACTATTAGCCGAAAAGAAAGCCAATATCGTCGGCATTAGCCTGCAAAATCCTATCTACACCGAGGCACACAAAAAGTTTCGCTGGCATCATTTTAAAAACCTAGAGCCAGAATCCTTATTTTCGCTATTTACCCAACAGCAAATCGACAGCGATAACCTGACCACCTTTGAGCACATGAAGCAATTAGGCACCGAGGTCGGCGTGTTTGCTAGCTTCATGAAGGGCGCGACCTTTATGATTCCCACGCCTAGACTGTTAGACCAAGTCGTGCAGATGATCGATAAAATCCAGATGGATGACAGAGACACTAAAGGCGATCTCTACGAATATTTACTGTCTAAAATCGCCACGGCCGGCACTAACGGCCAATTTAGAACGCCCCGCCATATCATTAAAATGATGGTCGACATCATGCGGCCCACTCAAGAAGATACCGTCTGTGATCCGGCCTGTGGTACAGCGGGCTTTCTGGTAGCGACCGGTGAATATGTGCATGAAAATCATAAAGACTGGTTTAATGAGCCTAGCTTTAGAGCCCATTACAACAACGCCATGTTCACCGGCCTAGAGTTTGACAGTACCATGTTACGCATCGCTGCCATGAACTTACAACTGCATGGCATTGAAAACCCTAAGCTGATTGGCCGCGATGCCTTAAGCGAAGCTAATGCCGAACTGCGCGATCAGTTCAGTCTTATCCTGGCTAATCCGCCCTTTAAAAGGCGCGTTAGATCATGACAGCGTGGAAAGCTCGCTATTAAAAACCGTTAAAACCAAAAAGACCGAATTACTGTTTCTGGCCTTAATGCTACGCATGCTCAAAATCGGTGGCCGCTGTGCGGTGATTATTCCTGATGGCGTGCTGTTTAGTTCATCTAATGCCCATAAACAACTACGCGAAACCTTGCTCAGTAAACACAAACTGGAGGCCATCATCTCCATGCCCAGTGGTGTGTTTAAACCTTATGCCGGAGTCAGTACCGCCATTGTGGTGTTCACCAAGACCAATAACGGCGGCACCGATAAGGTCTGGTTTTATGATATGAAAGCCGATGGCTATAGTTTGGATGATAAACGCAGCCCTATGACTAACAACGATATTCCCGACATCGTCAGCCGTTTTGCTCAGCGTGATCAAGAGCATGAGCGTAGTCGTACCAAGAAAAGCTTTTTAGTGCCATTAGCCGAGATTAAAGCCAACGACTGGGATTTAAGTATTAATCGTTATAAAGAAGTCGTTTATGAACAAGTGGGCTATGAGGCTCCAGCGCAGATTATTGGGGATATTGAGCAATTGGATGAAGAACGCTCTCAAGCCTTGCGCCTATTAAAGGAACTATTGGGATGAGTTGGCCTGTGGTAAAGCTTGGCGATATTTGCGATTTATTCAATGGTTATGCCTTTAAATCTGCTGATTACATGGATGAATCCAACACACTGAGTTGCCGGATGAGCAATATTCGGCCTGGTGGTAAGTTCGACATTGAATACAATGCTAGGTATTTACCGGATGATTTTGTTGAAAAGTATGAGCAATTTTTATTGAAGGATGGGGATGTAGTTATCGCCATGACAGATCTTGCAGACTCACCAAAGATTTTGGGCGTACCTACTATTATTAAAACTAATGGTAGAAAAATCTTACTTAATCAACGTGTTGGGAAATTAATAATAAAGGAACGCAATAAAGTTCACTTTCCGTATTTGCAGATTGCCCTTAATTCTTCAAAAGTTAGATCTATATATAAGCGTTTTGCTGGTGGAGGATTACAAATAAATTTAGGTAAGGCAGATTTGTTAAGTGTTGAAATCCCACTCCCACCGCTAGCAGAACAACAAAAAATTGCCAGTATCTTAGACGCAGCGGACAGCCTAAGACAAAAAGACCACCAACTGATTGAAAAATACACAGCCCTTAGCCAGTCATTGTTTTTGGAGATGTTTGGTGACCCTGTTAGTAATCCGATGGGGTGGCAAATGGGTACTTCAATACAATATTGTGAATGTATAGTACCTGGGCGTGACAAACCAAAAAGCTTTAGCGGTTATATTCCTTGGGTTACTACTAATGATCTAAACAGATTAACTTATACCAGTAAATCTAAAAAAGATATTGGTCTTACAGAGGAAGAAGTTGCTGAGGTTCGAGCAAAAATAATTCCAGAGAATAGTGTGATTTTGACATGCGTTGGGGATTTGGGTGTTATATCTATAAACTCTAGTCCAGTTGTTATTAATCAGCAGTTACATGCGTTTCAATGTGATCATATAAATATATCGCCAATTTTTATGATGTATGTGCTTTCATATCAAACACCTTATATGTATAAAATGGCATCAAGTACAACAGTGCCTTATATGAATAAAACAGTTTGTAATAATATTCCGATGATTTATCCATCAATAACTCTACAAAACCAATTCGCCGAACGTATACTAGCCATCGAAGCACAGAAACTGTTAGCCCAAGCCAGCCTACAAAAATCAGCAGCCTTATTCAACAGCCTGCTACAACGTGCCTTTAAAGGCGAGTTAACCACTTAACCCCTAGCAGCCTCTAGTTCCCACGCGCCGCGTGGGAACTGAGTGCAGACGCGCCAGCGTCCCGAAACACAACGCTAGCGCGTCGCCCACGGCATTCCCACGCAGCGCGTGGGAACGAGGACAAAAACAACTAGCCCTAGCCAGCCTAGAAAAGTCAGCAGCCTCTAGTTCCCACGCGCCGCGTGGGAATTCAGTGCAGACGCGCCAGCGTCCCGAAGCGCAACGCTAGCGCGTCGCCCACGGCATTCCCACGCAGCGCGTGGGAACGAGAGCTGTACGTGGTAACGAGGGCTATACGTGGGAACAAGGACAGCTAGCCCTCGCCAGCCTAGAAAAATCAGCAGCCTTATTCAACAGCCTGCTACAACGCGCTTTTAAAGGCGAGTTAACCACTTAACCCCTAGCAGCCTCTAGTTCCCACGCGCCGCGTGGGAACTCAGTGCAGACGCGCCAGCGTCCCGAAGCGCAACGCTAGCGCGTCGCTCACGGCATTCCCACGCAGCGCGTGGAAACGAGAGCTGTACGTGGGAACGAGATCTATACGTGGGAACTAGGGCTATGGTAGGGAACTAGGACTGTAAGTTAAGTACTTATCGGCTTTATGTTATAAATTAAGCTATACTTGAAATAAATGTCTTGTTCCCACACCGTCTGCGGAAACGAGAAAGATAAAACATTGACTAAACAAGCAGGAGTCCATCATGGGTAGATCTCGCTATAGAATTTACGATCAGCAAGCGCCCCACTTTTTAACCTGTACTATAAATAATTGGATACCACTTTTTACGCGTCCTGCAACGGTTCAAGTTATTTTGGATGCCTTAACCTATCGACAAGAACACCGTGATCTGAGGGTTTACGCTTATGTTATTTTGGAAAACCATCTACATTTAATTGCACAATCAGAAACATTGCCTGCAGAGATAAGCAGTTTCAAATCTTGGACGGCTAAACAGTTACTTGAAGTACTTAAAGTGCAAGGCGCTGAACGCATACTCAAGCAACTGGCGTTTTATAAAAGAGCGCATAAAACAGATTGTGACTATCAGGTTTGGGAGGAAGGTTCACACCCTCAGCAAATTCAAAGTGATGAGATGATGCGGCAAAAAATTGAATACATACATAATAATCCGGTAAAACGAGGTTATGTTGATGATGCCGTGCATTGGCGCTACTCTAGTGCTCGCAACTATGCTGGGCAAGAGGGTCTTTTAAAAATAGATACAGGTTGGTTTAACTGAACTTGACGCTGGCGCGTCGCTCACGGCGTTCCCACGCAGCGCGTGGGAACGAGGACATAGATTGAAAAGTCAAATTATTTTTAGATGATCAAGTGCTTAGCATTGAACAAGTGAGTCATATTGATGATTACAAACTTAAGTTGGTGTTTAATGATCAAGCCAGTCAGGTGATTGACTTCAAGCCATTTCTTTCAAAGTCACTTAACCCCTTAATCAGAAAATATTTGGCACCTGAAGAATTTGCTAAGTTTGAAGTCGATGGTGGTGATTTAGAATGGAATGATTATGACCTGTGCTTCCCTATCGATGATTTGTATGAAAATAGAATTTAAATAAATTATGAAAATAAACTCCATACGCATACAAAACTTTAAAGGTTTCGAAGATAAAGAATTTTCTTTCGACCCCCACATGTCTGTACTGATTGGTGATAATGCGTCTGGAAAAACCAGCGTTCTGGATGCGCTGTCCTTTGTGCTGGGTACTTTCTTTTTAGGTATTGAAGGTGTCGCCTCTAGGCCTTTAAAGAATCATGAAAAGCGAAAAGTGATTTTCTCACCAGAAAGTGTTGAGATTCAATTGCCGTTTAAAATCAGCGTTAATCAAACGCTGGCCGGACAAACATTTAATTGGTATAGAGATACTGTAAAAGAGTCTGGGGGCGCAACCAGTTATAAAAATGCTCAGGAGTTGATTGAACTCGCTAAAGCGTATGCACAAAATGTTAGAAGCGGTGGTGTCGATCCTTTACCGCTACTTGCTTACTACGGCACGGAACGCCTTGCGCAAGAGCAACATAAAAAACTGGCTTATAAGAAACAAGGCTCTCGATTTGATGGTTATGACGGTGCTTTAGATCCTCGTTCTTTTCGGCGTCAGTTTTTAGAATGGTTTAAAACTTTTGAGGATTCTATATTAAAGTTTGATAAGAATGACGCCCTTTATAAAGCATTTACAGGGGTTATTACTAGCATGGTGCCTAGTTGGACCAGCATTCGTTTTAGTTGGACGGCGGATGATATGCTTGGGCAACTGGATAATGGTCAATGGATGTCATTTAATATGCTCAGTGATGGTTATCAAAATATCATACGACTTGCGGCAGATATTGCTTATCGAGCCATTACGCTTAATCCCCATCTGGGGGCTGATGCTGTCAAGGAAACTGAAGGTGTGGTGTTAATTGATGAAATCGATATGCACCTACATCCGTCATGGCAAAGAAATATTATTGCCGACCTTAAAAGAACCTTCCCAAAGATTCAATTTATTGTCACAACGCATTCGCCTTTTATTGTTCAATCATTACGAACTGAGGAGTTAATTAATTTAGATGCTCAGGTAAACGAACCTCCATTTACTAAAAGCATTGAAGAAATTGCAGAAACCGACATGCTAGTTGAAGATGTTAAACGTAGCCAACGATTTCTTGAATTGCAAAGATTAGCCTCAGAATATTTTGATTTAATCGAACAAGGCAAAACAGCGGCGACCGATAGTAAAACCGACGACATAAAATCTCAGTTAGATGAGATAGAACTTGAGTTTAGTGATGATCCTGTTTATGTGGCATTAATGAAAGCGGAACGAAAAACAGGATTGAGATAATGCGCCCTGTTGATAAAAGCTTGTTTCAGGGCAATAAACAAAGCTACATCCCTTATGGTGATGCAAAAGATGATTTAATCAAAGCCATAGGTGAATTTTGTAGTTACTGTGAAAGACAAGGTTTTCGCTCAGCTTTGGCTGTTGAGCATATTCAAGATAAAAAGAGCTTTCCTGTTTTGGAATCTAATTGGAGCAATTTTTTATTATCGTGTACCAGTTGTAATTCTGTAAAAGCCACAAAAGCCGTGACTGACTGCTTATTGCCTGATCGGGATAATACCTTTGATGCTTTTATGTATTTGGAAAGTGGCTTTATTCAGACCAAACCTGATCTTGATGATGTTTTGAAAGATCAAGCCCAAGCTCTTATTAATTTAGTTGGCTTAGACAGGATTCCTGGTCGGCAAGGCTATTCTGGTAAAGATACGTTGTGGCTAAAACGTAAAGAGTGCTGGGTGTTAGCAGGTCGATATCTACAGAAATATCAAAATAATAACTGTGATATAGAAACAATCATTGATTTGGCTTTAGGCTATGGATTTTGGTCTGTATGGATGCAGGTATTCGAGACTTATCCTGATGTGCAAAAAGAACTGATTAATGCGTTTACAGGGACTCAGAAAAAGTTTTTTCAACAAATACTCAATCTATGAGCAACTTCAACTTCATTAACACAGATTTTCCCGAGCTCTATACCGATGCTATTGAAGCTGAGAAGTTAGTCTTTATTTCTCCGACTTCTACGGCGGTGTTTTGTCGGAGTACCTTTGAGAATGGCGTGAACTGGCTTTATGATCATGATGCTAAATTAGTCCGGCCTTGGCGCTCTGATTTAAGTACCTTGATACATGACCCTAGCTTTTGTGGTTTGTTTAACCGCACTTTGTTTGCTGAACTTAATCTAATTCGTAAAACCGGCAATGCCGCCGCGCATGGCACTAAGATTAGCGAACCAGACGCTTTGGCCTGTTTAAAATATTTGTTTAGGTTCTTACGCTTTCTGGCGATTTATTATGGTAAATCCACGCCTGATACGCAGGTGTTTGATGAGGCTTTAATTCCTAGAGCGCTTGCGCAAGCGCCCGATCCGCAGCAACTTATTGCTGATTTAGAACACAAGAATAAGGCTGCTCGTGAGGCAGAACAGGCTCAAGCGCAATTAGCCCAAGAAAATAAGGCACTGAAAGCTCAGCTTGAACAGCAACGTACTGAAATTGCCGCGCGTAAACTTGAACGAGAACAATCAGTCGATGCTAATACGGCTATTCCGCTGTTAGTGTCAGAAGCTGAAACCCGTCGCCGTTATATTGATCTATCCTTAAAAGAATGTGGTTGGAATAATTTGCGTGAGGGTCGTGAATTAGAATATGAAGTCATTGGTATGCCGCTAAGTACTAACCCCAGTGGTAAAGGTTATGCCGATTATGTGCTATGGGGTGATAACGGTTTGCCGCTGGCAGTGGTTGAAGCTAAGAAGACACTGACTAATCCTAAGAAAGGCAAACATCAAGCCGAGCTTTATGCCAACTGCTTAGAAGCTATGCACGGGCAACGGCCGGTTATTTTTTATACGAATGGCTTTGAAAGTTATCTCTGGGATGATTTATTTTGCCCTGAGCGGGAAGTCCAAGGTTTTTATAGTAAGGATGAGTTGCAACTGTTGATAGATAGACGCTCTAGCCGTACCGATTTACGTAACTTTAAGGTGAATACCGATATTGCCGGACGACCCTATCAATTAGAAGCCATTAAACGCGTGGCTGAAAATAGCGTGAGCGTTACTAAACAGGGTGTATTACGCAGTCGAGCCCGACAAAGTTTATTGGTGATGGCTACAGGCAGCGGTAAAACTCGCACGGCTTCTGCCATTGTGGATATGTTGACTAAATGTAATTGGGCTAAGCGGGTGCTGTTTTTAGCCGATCGTAATGCTTTAGTTACGCAAGCTAAGACCGCCTTTAATGAGCATTTACCGCATTTATCGGCGATTGATTTAACCAAAGAAAAGGAAGATAACGGTACGCGTTTAGTGTTTTCAACTTACCCGTCTATTATGAATCGGATTGATGGTCTGTTATCTTCTGACCTAAGCTTTTATGGCGTGGGGCATTTTGATGTGATTATTATTGATGAGGCGCATCGCTCTATTTATCAAAAGTATAAGGCTATTTTTGATTACTTTGATGCCATGCTGATCGGCTTAACGGCAACACCTAAAACCGAAGTGGATCATAATACCTATGGTTTATTTGGTATTGAAGATCATAACCCGACCTTTGCTTATGAATTAGATAAAGCCGTTACTGAAAAATACTTGGTACCTTTTAGGGCTCAGTCTGTGCCCTTGAAATTCCTACGAGAAGGCATTAAGTACAAAGAGTTACCGGACTCTGAAAAAGAAGAGTATGAGCTAAAGTTTGGTGATCCTTCTAGCAGTGATGCACCCGAGGAAATTTCTAGCGCGGCTTTAAATAAGTGGCTGTTTAATACTGATACCGTGGATAAGGTGCTGAATCATTTAATGAGTTCAGGCATTAAAGTGCAAGGTGGTGATAAATTAGGCAAGACCATCATCTTTGCTAAGAATCATGAGCATGCCATCTTTATTGAACAGCGCTTTAATAAAAATTACCCTGAATATGCTGGTAAGTTTTTACGAGTGATTGATAACTACGAGAGCAAAGCTCAGAGTTTATTAGAGCTGTTTGCTGATAAATATGAAGAGCATGAGCCGCAAATAGCGGTATCGGTGGATATGATGGACACCGGAGTGGATGCGCCTAGAGTGGTTAATCTGGTTTTCTTTAAGCAAGTTAAATCGGCCACTAAGTTCTGGCAGATGATAGGTCGAGGTACAAGGCTGTGTTTAGATTTGTTTGGCCCGGGGCTGCATAAGAAAGAGTTTGCTATCTTTGATTATTGCCAAAACTTTGAGTTCTTTGGGGTTAATCCTGAGGGCATTGAAGGCAATCTCGTTAAAAGCTTAACGCGGCAGGTGTTTGAAGCTAAATTAGATATCGCTTTATTACTCCGTGAGAAAGCAGACAGCACCGATGAGCAGCGCGTGCTGGCGGAAACCTATGTCAGCGAGTTACAGCTATTGGTAGCTGGCTTAGATATTAATCGCTTTGTGGTTAAAGCTAACATGCGCGCGGTGGTTGAATACAGTGATAAAGCTCGATGGCTGAACTTATCTAATAGTGACATGCTGGATATCAATACGCATTTATCCACGCTGATATTGCCAGATAAAAACGATGATGAGCTGGCTAGACGCTTTGATGTATTAATTTTAAATTACCAACTGGCTTTATTAACAGCGGCCTATCGCACGGATAGTTATATCAATAAAATCTGTAAGACGGCTAAAGCATTGCTAAAGAAACAGAATATTCCTGCCATAGCCTTGCAAGGCGCTTTGTTAAATGACTTACAAACGGAACTCTTTTGGCAGGCGATCACTGTTAATCGCTTAGATACGATTCGTGTGGCGTTACGTGATTTAATTAAATATTTGGATAAAGAACAGCAGGTTAATGTCATTACCTCGTTTGTAGATGACTTAGATTATGAGGGTATTAACGATCATGACTTAGTGCCTAACTATACTAACTTACAAAGTTATAAAGATAGAGTGGAAGCCTATATTCGTAAGCATAAAGATCACTTGGTTATTCATAAGCTAAAAACCAATAAGCCTATCACTGAGATGGAACTTGATTTATTAGAAGAACTTTTATTTGATGGCAAAACCGTGGGCACGAAACAAGATTATGTCGAGCATTATGGTGATAAACCGTTAGGCGAGTTTATAAGAAGTATTGTTGGCTTAGATATAGTGGCTGCTCAAGCGGCCTTTGCGGACTTTATTCAAGCAGGAAATTTACGTGCTGATCAAATGACTTTTATTAATCAGATTATTCAGTATTTAACCACGAATGGCACGATTGATAAGTCCCTGTTATTTGAAGCGCCTTTTACCAATCTCCATGACCAAAGTTTATTTGGCATATTCGATGATGTTGCCGTGGCTCAGGTGATTAAGTTAATTGATGTAATTAATCACAATGCCTGGGCAGTTAGTGAGGTCGCTTAACTTGAGTCATTAAGTGTCGGGCACAAAAGCTGTGCCCGATACAAAGTAACTTACCTAAAAATCCTTACCGCTTTGAATTCGTCTTACCGTACTTACAAGTAAATCAACTTCATCGTGAGTATTGTAAAACGCTAAGGAGGGACGAACTGTGCTTTCTAAACCAAAACGACGCAAGATCGGTTGTGCGCAATGATGGCCGGTGCGTACCGCAATACCCACTCGGTTTAAAGCGACACCGATATCTTGATTACTATGACCTGCTAGTACAAACGATAACACGCTGGTTTTTTCAGCAGCCGTACCAATCAAGCGTAAGCCAGAAATACTGCGCAGCGCATCCATCGCATACACTAGCAACTCATGTTCATAACGGGCGATATTATCAATGCCTATTTTTGACACATATTCCAGCGCAGCACCTAAACCTACCGCATCAGCAATATTCCCAGTACCGGCTTCAAAACGAGCGGGTGCAGGCTGATAGATGATTTTTTCAAAGGTCACATCTTCAATCATGTTACCGCCGCCCTGCCAAGGTGGCATGGATTCCAGTAGCTCGGCTTTACCATACAACACACCGATACCGGTAGGACCGAAGATTTTGTGTCCAGAAAACACAAACCAATCGCAATCCAATGCCTGTACATCGACGCGTAAATGCGAAACCGATTGAGCACCATCAAGCAGAACTCTAGCGCCAACGCGATGAGCCATGTCGATCATTACTTTAGCAGGGGTAACCGTACCTAAGGCATTAGATACTTGCGTAAATGACACCAACTTGGTTCGCGCAGTCAGCAACTTTTGGTACTCACCTAGCAAAACCTGACCATCTTCATCAACGGGCACTACACGCAAGATCGCACCAGTTAGGTCACAAAGCTGTTTCCAAGGCACGATATTGGCATGATGTTCCAGCCAAGTAATGACGATCTCATCACCCGCTTTGATGTTTTGCTGACCCCAGCTTTTAGCAACTAAATTAATCGCTTCAGTCGTGCCGCGAGCAAACACAATCTCCGACGAAGACGAGGCATTCATAAAATGCGCAACGGTATCCCTAGCTTTTTCATAAGCATCGGTAGACCGCGCCGCCAGTTCATGCGCTGCTCGGTGAATATTAGAGTTCTCGTGTTCATAAAAATACGAGACTCTATCAATCACTGATTGAGGCTTTTGTGTAGTAGCCGCATTATCAAACCAGACTAAAGGATGACCATTAACCCGTTCCTTTAGGATTGGAAAGTCACGGCGTACTGCTTGCACATCAAAGGGAGGATGAGCCGAATTGAGTGCTGGGGCATTAAAGCCGTCAGATTTTAGTTCATCAAGAAAATAGAATGATGAACTAGAACTCGCGCTAACAGGGACTTTAGGCGCCGGTACAAATAGTTGTTGTAGTTCGGCTTCACCCGGAAAACCATAGGCTATAGGCGTAAGTCCCGCAATCAAATTAGCGTCAAAACCAGAGAAAACATGATCAGACTCTGGAACGCCCGCCACACTACGGGGAATCTCTGTTACCGGCGCACTTTTAGCAAACAACTTTTGCAAATGAGCATCCGAAACCTGTGGTGTGATGCTTGGATTTAACGCAGCTACAGCAGGAAGATTTTCGGCTGCCCCAAAGCTAGGAAGACTAATCCCAGTAGGCACACGCGAAACCAGCAACTGCTGCAATTGCGCTTCATCAGGCAAGCCGAAATCATTCGGCAAAATACCTGCAAGTAAAGACTTATCAAATCCAGCTAAGCTAGACGTGGTATTCGGTGAGTTATGATCGAATACCGAACCCGTATCCAGACTATCAGGCACGCCCTGATAAGGAGACTCAGACTTAGCAAAAAACTTATGCAGCTCAGCATCCCCTGGCAAAGCAAAATCCTGCACACTTGCTGAAGAAGCTAAGGGTGACGTCAAACCACTAGGTATAAAACCAGAGACCTGCCCCAATCTTGAGCCATCGCAGGGTAATGCAGTAAATAGCTCATTAGCCAATTTTGTTAGGTGCTCGATATCTGGCAATCCGGCATTCTCAGTAAAATCTTGCTGTGCAAATTGAGTCGGATCAACGTTACTTGTATTCATGGTACTTGCCCACTTCAACATTCTCAAGCACGCCTAAAGCATCATCAGTCAACACGGCTATTGAGCAATAGAGTGAGATCAAGTAAGAGGCAATCGCTTTGTGATTAATGCCCATAAAACGGACTGAAAGCCCCATGCTAAGTTCGCCGGTCAAGTTAGGTTGATAAAGACCCACTACACCTTGACGACTTTCACCGGTACGTAATAACAAAATATTACTTTTACCATTAACAACTTTAACCTTATCAGAAGGAATGATAGGCAGGCCGCGCCAAGTCAAGAATTGTGAGCCAAATAGAGTAACCGTAGCAGGTGGTACACCGCGACGCGTACATTCACGACCAAAAGCCGCAATAGCTAAAGGATGCGCCAAGAAAAACCCAGGCTCTTTCCATACGCGTGAAATCAACTCATCCATATCATCAGGTGTAGGTGCACCAGTACGTGGTTGCACTCTAAACGCTGGTGCGACATTGTTCAACAAGCCGTATTCAGCATTGTTAATCAACTCGCTTTCTTGACGTTCTTTAATAGTTTCTATGGTTAAACGTAGTTGCTCGTGGATTTGGTTATGCGGACTGCTATATAAGTCTGAAATACGGGTATGCACGTCCAATACGGTATTTACCGCATTCAAACGATACTCACGACCCCATTCTTCGTAATCTACGAAAGTTTGCGGCAATTCTTTCTCATCAAGACTAGAGCAATCAACATGAAGATCGCCTACATTCTTAACTTTGTTTACTCTATAGATACCAGCTTCTAGTGGTTTCCACTGTAATAAATGTACCAACCATCTAGGAGTGATAGTTGATAACATAGGTACGGTTTTGGTCGCATTGGCAAGGGTACGTGCGGCAACATCGCCTAATGCGGTATTAGCTTCATGGATATCTGACATGATGTTTTCCTATTATAGTGAGTGAGTAATAAATTAGTAACGCTAGTGCGTCATATTAAGCAACGCCAATGCGTTACTGGTTGTGTTCCTATGCCTGAGCATAGGAACGATTAGAGCAAAAATCGTTAAATGCCTCCGCCATCATGAAATAATTCACTGCGAGCACTTGCCTGAGTGATATTGCTATAAGGCCCTACGCTATGAGTTAGCCAAACATTACCGCCTATGGTTGAGCCCTTACCTATGGTGATGCGTCCCAAGATAGTTGCACCGGCATAAATGACGACATCATCTTCAACAATAGGATGTCTGGCATTACCTTTTACTAAGAAGCCGTTATCGTCTTTCTGAAAACGTTTCGCACCCAGCGTAACAGCCTGATAGACTCGAACACGTTTACCAATGATGGCAGTTTCACCAATGACCACACCCGTACCATGATCTATAAAAAAACTCTGATCGATTTGTGCGCCCGGATGAATATCAATACCGGTAGCAGAATGTGCCAGCTCAGAAATCATGCGAGCTACCAGGGGCGCACCCAGTTGATAAAGGATATGTGCAAAGCGGTGATGCAAAATGGCCGTAATACCCGGATAGCAAACCAGCACTTCATCAGGGCTACGTGCAGCTGGATCACCTTCATAAGCGGCTTGAATATCAGTATCTAACAACGCTCTGATTTCTGGCAAGCGCGATACAAATTCACGGGTAATCGTCACAGATT
>TBL_comb47_HYPODRAFT_10005778_pt1 | contig 13641 bp, 11 predicted proteins | sample TroBogypolimnion_40_FD_10682 | JGI IMG/M metagenome (IMG submission 10682)
AATGAAATATGAGTGCCATTGATTGATGAAAGTACATGGCGCCAGTTGCTTTCGATATTTGGATCTGTTTCAGCAAGTTGCACTTCATAACTTCCTGCACCTGCCAATTTAGCAACATGTATATCTAGACAACCACTTTTAATGCCCTGAGTCACTCGAAAATTCTCAGGTGAAGGTAAGGTCTCATTATTAAGATTTTGTGGGCCTAGGTCTTTACGCATGTCGTAACCAGAGCTCATTAAAATAGTTAAATCACCATCAGCCACTAATTCTAAATAAGGGACTAAACGCTTAAGTTCAGTAGTCAATGCTTCTCTAGCGTTATTGCGTAGTGTTATTTTTATGGTGTCGTGAGTAAGACTTGCCTGATAACAATCTTGGTAGTTCTTATAGGCAGCGCTAAGTTGCGCTAACGTGATAACTTGTGCTGCCCACGGCTCTGGGTAGTGAATATTAGCAGTTAAGGCGGTTACAATGACACCCGCCTTGGTAAAGAAGTCCGCTTCATTTAGACGAGCGAACGCCGTTATAAGCTTAGCTTGCATAGAAATACTCCAAAGGTCGAGGGTGGTGTAGCAGAGATGATTAACATCGATATGTCAGTAGCACTTGTGTCGTATTTTTTACGTAAGCTGATTCAGAAGATTAAGCTAAGTGCTTGTTTAAATAATAGTGACTCAGTGCTAAATAGAAAAGTTATGGTCTGACTATAGGCCTTTGCAAATAAAAGTCAAGAAGACGCTAATTTATTTACTAGAAATACAGCTAACATTTAACTCTAGCTAATGAACAAGGCAAGGTTAATACTCGAGTTAACTCAGAAGTTTATTAAACTTTAGCACAAGTTTAGGTATTGTATTCGGACTGCTTGGTCGCAAGGTCTGCCGAATTAGGTTAAGTTTAGGAAAAATGACTTATATATCTTAAAAAAAGTATGAGATAAACTTGATTGTAAGCTACAAATTAGCTATCAGCATGGACGCTGGTTAGGTACGGTGATCAGGCGAGTCAAAGACAATTTCTAAACTTTTGTAAAGTTTTAATAAATCCTAGGAGGCATTGCTGATTTTTTTCGCAATAAACATTGGTCTATATTGTTTTAATGTGAATTAGAGTGGGTAATCCTAGTGATTTCTTATGCAATAGTCGTAGGCCGGAATAAGGCTTTACGAGCGTAGCGAGCAAAGCGTTTCCGGCATAGGCAGCAATCCTGTGCCGGAAACGCCATCATGCGCTACGCTTAGATGGTCTTATTCCGGCCTACGGGACTGAAAAATATTGCTTGGCTTCAATTATGTTAGGAAAAGCTGGAGTTGAAATAACTCATGATTTTGAAGTGCAAGCTTCCTAGAATGGCATAGATTTGATGGGTTTTACTTTGTTCTACCCATCTTACGATTGTTTACTGGCCGAATCAGCCTTATTATTTTAATGTTATGAGCTGAAAACTTAAAATAATATGCACAAAATGATACAATCAATAAGATTCAATTCTAATCCAATGCGATACTCATCTGAGTAATAATAATTTAACTCAGCTAAATAACAATAGCTCTGATCTAAAACAGCTTCACGTTGTATTTAAAACAACTTATGTATTGTTAAAACACATAATCGCTGTAACTTTTAAAATGTTGTAGTCTTTTCCTTTATTAACCTTGTTTATGACAGAACGTTACGATTTACATAGCCATTCAACGGCCTCTGATGGTGCTTTATCGCCAACAGAGCTTGTTCAACGCGCCTCAGGCTGTGGTGTAACGGCCTTGGCATTAACCGACCACGATACCACCTCGGGTCTTCATGAGGCTCAGCATCAAGCTGATTTGGTGGGTATGAGGCTAATTCCAGGTATTGAGCTTTCCACTAATTGGCAAAATAAATGTTTTCATATAGTGGGATTAGGAATAGATCCTACTTATGAGCCTTTAGCAAATGCCACGCAATTTTTGCAGAGTACACGTTTAGAGCGAGCGGAAAAGATTGCCTTTAAGCTAGAGAAAAAGCGCATACCAGGCGCTTTGGAGGCGGTCAAAAAAGCGGCAGGTGAGGGCATGATTACCCGCAATCATTTTGCTGATTTTTTATTGTCACAAAATCATGTTTCGACTCAACAAGAAGCTTTTGATCGTTATTTGGCAGAAGGAAAGCCGGCTTATGTCTCGACAATTTGGGCTGAACTTGAAGTTGCAGTCAATTGGATTACACAGTCAGGTGGCGTGGCTGTTTTAGCTCATCCTATGCGTTATAAACTCACCACTAATTGGATGCATCGATTGTTAATGGTCTTTAAAGAAGCAGGTGGACAAGGCTTAGAGGTGATTACCAGCCGAATGAATCCAGATGAGCTAAGGCGCGTATCAGATTATGCGAAACGCTTTGATTTAGCAGGTTCTGTAGGTTCAGACTTTCATAATCCCGAAAATCCGTGGATAGAATTAGGTCGATTGCCCGATTTACCAAATCATATTAAGCCTGTTTGGGAATTGCTTAATTAAGGAGCGTGGAATGAATTGTAGGCCAGAATAAGGCCACCCAAGCGTAGTGTGTGGTGGCGTTTCCGGCACGAATCGCTCCTACAATAAAACCTTGCTCCACTTTATAAGAGTACACAATGATTACCCACTATGTCACATAGCGCCAATATAATATTAGAATTACTAATCACTTGCCGCCAACCTCACTCATAAAAGGTTTATAAATTATGAACTCAGAAGCAGATTTACTAAATTCACTTGATGATGCTCAAGGTAGAAATCCTATTGAATTTCCCTTTGGATTTTATATCGAAGATAATCAACGGGACACTAATGGCGGTAGTTTCTTTTGGTATATGACTAAAAATGAGCTGCAACATGCTATCCGCAATGATTTGATTGATGCGCTAACTGATGGTCAAAGTAGCGATATACAATACGTTAAAGATGAGATTGCTGAGCTTTTTGAAAGTAGTGAGGATGATGATTTAATCAATCATTTGAATGTCATTTTAGCGGAGCTAGAATTACATTTACAGTTTTTAGGAAGTTTTGAAGAGCTCTGTAAAGGCAAAGATGAGTGGGCTAAGTTTTTTAGAGAGTCTTATCGTGAAGAATGTATGGAAGATATCGAGGGTATGCCAACTAAGAAGTTACAAAGCCCAATCAAGTATAATGAACAAGAAGATTTTGCAGAATTTGTAGCTGAATATATGGTTTGAGGTACTTTAATGACAAATGCAAGTCAGAGTAACCTGACATTGGGGCAATTGTCACATTACTCATCAATAATTAATGAATTTTTGCTGAATGCCTGCTAATGACGCCTTCGAGTACTACAAGTAAGCGTTCAGGATCAAACGGCTTATTCAACCATCCTGTCGCACCAGCCTCGCGTCCTTGTGCTTTAACACCATTATCAGATTCTGTTGTTAACATTAAAATAGGTGTAGTTTCATATTCTGATAAGCTACGCAAATTTTCAATTAACATTAAGCCATTCATACGTGGCATGTGTTGATCTGTTAAAACTACATCAAATACTTGTTTTTGTGCGATTTCCAAGCCCTCTACGCCATCTTCCGCTTCAAAGACAGAATAGCCTGCCATTCTGAGGATATAGCTTAGCATTTCACGAAATGACCGAGAATCATCAACAGTTAGGATAGTTGTCATTGTCTGTGCTCCATAATTACATAGATTAACAATGATGTGTTAATCATGAGGATATTTTATTCGAGTACTTGAAAGTGTCAATATAAATAACACAGGGAAGGAACTTTAATTAAAGTTAGGGGTCTGGAGTCCGTAAATCTAGCCTAAAGTTGCTTGTAGAGGTAGATGCTGATGTCCAAAGACTGGTAGGTCGGGTTAGCGATAGCGTAACCCGACAATTCGTAGCTCATATCGTCGGGTTAAACTATCGCTAACCTGACCTACATGCTTTACCGCTCTATATATATCTGTAGATAGTGACGTAGAGCCAAGATACGATAAGGTAATAAAAAAATTATTCGATCAGTTTTTTAATAGCGGTTAATACGCTTTCGCCTCTAAAAGGTTTAACGATCCAACCTTTTACGCCAGCCGCTTTGCCACGTTCTTTCATACTAGGATTACTTTCTGTAGTCAACATGATGATGTTGACAGTACTATTACCTAATTCATTACGGATTTTCTCAACCATAGTTAAGCCATCCATATTGGGCATATTAACATCACTCAAAATTAATTTGATATTAGGATCGCCTTGTAGTTTGACAATGCCGTCTTTGCCATCAATCGCACTAATAAAATCCAAACCATTTTCTGTTAAAAACTCACCCACTTGATCTCTAACGGTGCTTGAGTCATCTACAATTAAAATTTTAGCCATTTATTAAATCTCCGTACTTAATGTTATTAAAATAATTCTAACTCACCAGAGTCGATAAGATCATCCACAGTCGTTTGGATTTCCTCAAAGAGTTCTGGAGTAAAATCTAAGTTAAAAATAAACCATTGGTAAATAGAGCAAAACAATCCTGTTGCTTCGTCTAATAATGTGTATTTAAAGCATAATTGAGGGTTTTCAGAACCAAATGAAATATATTTGTTTTGATGATTAATAACCAAAGGTACTTGGGTGACTGAGCGATTAGCACGGTCAACATCATCATTAATAAATCGGTTTTTAAAAGAACCCCAAATCAAATTAGTCACTTCGCCTAGTAGGTTATTTAATTCTCTAAAAGGAGTTTGTGAATATTGCAGTCCTACATCACTAACCACTAAGCTATCTAAAATAGATTCCTCAGTTTGTAGCATCATATAGCCACGGCACCAATTACTTTCTAGCGGAATCAAACTAAAGACTTCACCAAAAATAATACGATCTCTTACAATATAAGGTGCATTAGCGGTCACAGTTTGGGCTTTAAACTGACTTTGTAATGACTGAACCGAAATTTCAGTAATACCTCTAATCAAGGCATTAGGATAGACAATGCTAAAGATATAATCATCGATAAATTTGCGTAGCGGAGATAAGTCATCAATAGTATAGCTATCAACAAAACATTTAGCTAAATTATCAGATTGAACATTAGAAGAGTCTGATTTTCTACGTAAAATTATTGGAAGTTCTGGTCTGGTTTTGCGAATAAGACTAGCTAGTTCTATGGTTTTTTCCAAAGATTCTGCATAATCTTCGGCCATAAAAATGCCGCCTAAATCTACATAAGAATTTAAGGTTCTCAAAACATTATTAGAATGAATTCTAAGTCCAATAAGGCCGTTTTCATCGCAAAACTGTTTGATGGTATCAAAATGTTCAACAGCGTTATCCAATATTAAAACTTTACTGACTAAATCTAAATCATCACTCATTTTTACTTCCCTTTGCTAGTTATTGTTTAAAAAAAATTAAAGTTACAGCATTTGTAGTTCGCCGGTAATTTCATCCGCCTTAGATTTGTCTACAGAAAAATCAACATTTCCAAAATTACAAATACAAAGAGTTGCATGTAGCACTAAGGATTGATTGATAGTAATGCGATAATGTTTGATGTAACCTGGATTAAGATCAGTTATAAAATCTAGGCATGGCCTAGTCAGTACATACGGCGTAGACATTCCAGAATAAGTATAATGATCATTTAAATGACGATTCATGGCGCCGCAAGCCAAATTACAAAATTCTAAAATTTGATCAAGAAACTCATTATTTTCATTATGTTCTTCGTCAACTATTGAGCCGTTAGCGAAATATTTTATTGTCGATTCGTTAGTGTCAAAATGCAGTAAGGTCAAGAAGCGAAAGCTAGTTGAAGTAATAGTTAAAACTGAAAATTCTGCCTCAGTAATTTCTTTATGGTCATCTATAACGTCTATTTCACACATATCATTATAGTAGTCACAAAAATTGGTAGTGACTGCAGATTTAAAAATATGCGCAAAACTACTTTGCGCTTCTTCACTAATCATAAATTATTTGACGGGGCTAATGATGCTGTTTTTTAAATTTTTACTGGTGACATGTATACCAATTAAAGCAGAGGTGATCATTTTTCCACCGGCTTGTATGTCCTGAAAAGTCGATGTAGTGATTAAATCATTTTTGTATAAATTTCGACTGTAATCTCTAGAAAGATCTTCTGAAACATTGGCTAAATGTCTAATTTCTTGCGCCACGACAGCAAATCCACGACCATTTTCACCTGCTCTAGCCGCTTCAATAGCGGCATTTACAGATAAGATAACGATGGTTCTTACGATAGAACTAAATCTGTCATTTTGGTCATGCATGGCTTTATTTTGAATCATTAGCGAGTTCATGTCCTCATGCCAACGTTCAAAAATATCCGAAAATTTAGTAATCTCAGCAATTTCATTTGAAAGGTTATTAACTTTGTCTTTAAATTCGCCGCGCTTATTAAGGATAGACTGTTTGAGGGCTTCAAACTCTGCATTATGTTGTTTTTGAGTTTGATAGTTATCAATTAATGCTTGTTCTTTTTCTTCCCTGACTTGAGCTAGTTGATTTTCAAGATATGTTAATTGTTCTTCTTTTTCGCTCAATTCTTGTTCGTGGAAGTTTTGTTTAGTCTCAGCTTCTATTTTAATTGAAGTAATTTCTTGCTGATGAGCTTCTGATAATTTTTTGATTTGCTTGATTAGCTCAGCATTTTCTTGTTCTAGTTGTTCGAGTTTTATATTATTTTGCTGTAAAAAGTCATTATTGTTTTCAACTTCCAAAGGCTCAGCTAGTTCTTGGCTTAATAATTCAGGATGTATCGCATCGTTATTGAGAGAGTCTATATTTACTTGCAACTCAGCTTCTAGTTCATTAACCAAGACGCTTTCTGCTGCTAGTTTTTGTTCGACATTCCGATGTCTTTTTCTAGTAAATATATTCAAAGGCTTAGCTCTCGTTCTGTTATCTGTAAGAAGGCAGTTTATTGTTCAAGTATCTATTTAAAAAAACTTGATATTTGATCATATCTCGCAAGTAACGTACATATTGTTTGTTTAGTAAACATTCTATTTGTGTTACTAATGTAAAAAAACTTAAAAGAGCTATCAGGTGGGTAACTGATAGCTCAGTTTTATTTAGGCTGCTTCAACGATTGTCTCATCAATGGCTACAGCGAAATCAGCAGGTAGATAAACAGATGTTTCTATAGTACGTTGCGCAGAGCCTTCGTTGTCATCGGTAAAGTTGATTTTAACAAAGCCTCCTTCTTTTCTTGCAAAGCCCGCTACAGCATCCATACCTACGCCACGACCTGATATATCAGTTAATTTATCAGCAGTGGTAAATCCAGGTACAAAAATCATAGCAACGGTATCTTCATCACTCAAAATTTCATCAGCTTTTATTAGGCCGCTAATGATGGCTTTTTCGCGAATTTTATTAAGGGAGATTCCGTTGCCATCATCTTTTAAGGTTATTTTTATATAGTTATCTTCGCTGTTCAAAGAAAGATCAATACGGCCTTGTGCGGGCTTGTCTTTTGCTAAACGTGCTTCAGGCATTTCTATACCATGATCTAAACTATTTCTAAATAAGTGAGTAAAAATGTCAGTAATGACACCTAAATGAGCTACTTTTAGTTGTAGGTTGCTGTCGTGAATGACGACATCAGGATTTTCTTTACCTAAGTTTTCAGCAATAGCGGGTAACGACTCAATAATGGTAGCAAATGATTTGCTTAGAGAGTCTGTGCCCAGTTGTTTTAAAGTTTTATGGATTTTATTTTTGGTAACTATTAATTCATGGATGTTCGAGTGGTCAGTTTTTTCTAGTAACTCCATGGCTTCTCGAATTTGTTGATAATCGACCATCAATAAATTTTGGATAGTATTTTTACTAGCCGATTTTTTTCTACCTAATTTAATTTCATTGGTTTTAGCATAGCGCTCAATCATGTCACGCACATTAGCTAAATCTTCTAATAAGCTGTCTTGATCCCATGCTATATCTGAGTGAGGTTTACGTAGTTCATCATAAACTGATTCAGTGACATGAACTTTATCGGTTAAATTCTTTAAACCGTAGGTTCTAGCATTACCTTTAATGGTATGCATGTTTCTAAACATCGCGTTAATTGCATCTATACCGCCATTTGGATTGTCGCGTATGATATTTTCAATTTCGAGTTTATAAGCGATAGAAGAGGCCATGAATTGGTCAAATTTATCTTCAGTAACGCCTAGTATTTCACCAATGATTTCTAATTCATATTTTTGTTCTGCAGATTCAGCGGCTAATTTACGTAGTTCAGTGACATCTCTGATGCAAAGTAAAATTTGTCCAACGACATCTTCATCATTGATCACCGGTGCCCAACGTAAATCAAGAATTTTCTTTTTGCCACTAGGCATTACTTTTTCAATTTCATGAACTAGTAAGTGTTCGTTAAATTCAAAGTTCATGGCATCTTCGCCTATACAGGCTTCAGAGATAGCGCCAATTTGTGCAAGAGTATCTGCACCTAAGTTACTATTTTCAAAAATTAATTTCATCATGTTTTGATTAGCGATATCTTTAGTCTCAAGGATTCTTTCAAGATAGGCTGAATACTCTGGGCTAATGATGTTTGCGCTATCAAAGCTTAGTAAACCTTGAGGCATGTTTCTCAGCATGGTTTGTATGTCATTAATTTTTTGTTTAACTATTTCTGATGTTGCGCCCAGTTTTTCTACCATTAAATTAAACGATTCAGCCATACTGCCGATTTCATCTTTTTTACTAGCATCCGCTCGTAGAGATAAATCACTGGTATGTGAAATATCAGACATGGTGCCTTCCAAATTTGATAGTCTTCCTAAAAGTTTACGACTTCCACCTATGCAGCCCAATATTTGTAATGTGATTAATAACATGCTGACGCCAGTAATTATGAAAGTCAGTCTTTCGTAGAATTCATATTCAGCAGTAAGTTGTTTTTCAATAGTCAATAATTGCTCTTGTAAACTTTGTATTTGCGCATTGACGTTTTCTCTGCCTTTTATTTTGTCCTGTGATACGTGTATAGCGTTATCTAGGTCTTGGCTATAATGACGTGCTAGAAAAGGAATTTCGTTCAGTGATTCGGTTGCTTTATCTTCAGGAGCGACTTTTTCAGGTTCGGCACCAAAAGACATGACATCGGCAACTTTGGCTGGTTTCATAACTCCAAGTAAAGGTAATTTTTTTATTTCCTCAGAAGCCTTCGCTAGTTCTTCTAGTGGTTTGGTAATATTGTCAGTAGACATTTGAGTGCGCGAGCTGAAAAAGCTTTGTCTGGCTCTAGCTACGTTAATTAGAGAGGCTTGCGCCTCGCCGACCACTTTAAGATATTGCTGTTTTTGGGGTTGTGCGGCTTTTTGAGCTTCTTTAACGTAGGCTAATAATTTTTGCAAATGTGCAGACAGTTGCTTTTCATTATTAATTAGCAGAGCTTGTGGGTCAGCTAATTTACCCGCGTTCATTAATTCGACTAAAGTCTTTTCTTGTAAATCATTAATGAGGGATAAGAAGGGTGCCTTTAAAGAATCGGATAGATTTTCTCGACCTTCTACGTCTGTTTTAATTTGTGTTAGTGCCTCTTTAACTCTACCAAGAATGGTAGCGTCTCCGTTAAGCAAATAACCTAGGATGGGTTGGCTAACATCGGTAAATATTTTGTCTTTTTGTTGTCCAAAAAATTCGACGGTAGAAAAAGAGGTATTTAAGTGTTGTAACGACCAACTGACTGAGCCGATAAAAACTAAAATATTAATGGCAAATGTCAAGCTGATGATCTTAGAGATTTTTTTAATTGTCATTTGATGGTTTTCTTTATCTTAGGTTTAAAAACAAAATGTTTACTGAAAATTAAGAGTTATTGATAGCGCGCTAGTCTTTGAATTGAATAACTAAAGATAAATAATAAAAAAACTAGAGTTGTTGTGTTGCTGAGATTTTTAACGGCTGCTTCTCATTAATCATCTCTTTACTAGGTAATAGAGCTAATTTACCTGCATTGTATGACAGAAATATTACAGTACTCAAGCTGGATGTTAGTCTGAGGGTTTTTTTGATGCGCGGCAATTTTACAGATTCATGCTAAGCGTCATGTAAAACAAGCCTGTGTAAAGTTTGATACCCCACTTTTTAACTTCTAAAACAAATAGAGCAATGATAAATCACCTTTGTTCTTGTGATTGAATTCGTTAATAACTCAAATTATGTTTAGAAATTATGATGTCCTTGCTTATTAAGGTGATAATTGATGTTACAAAATAGTTCTGTTGTTGCTAGGCTTAGTTGTTTTATTGTTACTAGCGCATATTGAATCCCTTGATCTTGAACAGTGCCTATTTGTTTTATAGCAATGAAGGGGGGGGCATAAATTTCATTTTAACGATCTTTAGTATTAATACCAGTTACGAAAAACTTAGTAATTGCAGAATTACTCTTACAAACTTTGATGAAAGTTTGTAGTTGCTTGGTTTTTGATTAGCACCTTTAATAAGTGGCTAAGTTAAGATTGCCGGAACATTTGTTATTCCTATAGGCATGAGTTCTCTTCTGATAATTTACTATATTGGTATTAATGCAATTGAAATTAACACTATGCTGAAGGCTGTTAGGGTTGAATTACATATCCCATTTAGAGCATATGAGGCTGTGAAATCCTTTTTAATATCATATAAAATAAAGACTTATATAATTAAAAAAGTTGTTCTAGCGTTATTTTCATAATACTTACACTGTCTAATAAGCAATACGCTCCTACTGTGATTGTTACTTTTAGTTGTGAGCAGAGCTGTATTATAGATAAAGTTTTGTTTCTTTAGGTGGAGTTGCTAATTTTAATGTAAGAAAAAAGAGGGCAATAATGCCCTCTATTCTTTCTAATCATCTAATTTTTAAGTATTAAAATTTAAAATGGTCTATTTAAGATGGGCTGCATCGGTTTTGATGCAGATTAGTGATTAAAGTACTATGTTTGCGTAACATATTGTTTATAAAAAATTAAAGGTACATTAAGAGGCTAATAACATTAACTACCTTTAATAATAAGGAAAGAAGTAATGCGAAATGATAAAGTCTATATGCGAGATCAAGCGACCCACCAAGTCGAAGAAATTATGAATTTTTACAAAAATAAGCCTCCTAAGACTTTATTTAAAGGGATTAAATCTTTATTCTCTGACATCATCAACAAAAAGCGTCGCTCCGATAACAGCGGCTGGAGCAATGATAATGTTGATGATCGGTATTGATAAACCTAATGCCGCAATTCCCCCAAAGCTTAATGCGCCCCAGCGTATGCTTTTAATAAGTTGTTTTTGTTCGATGAATAATATTCCTGCGTTTTCTAAAGGATAAGCCATATATTCTAAGCTCATACTCCAAGCACTGAATAACGCCCATAAAAAAGGTGCGAAGACATTGAGGCCAGGAATAATAGAGAGTATCAGTAACGGAATCGCTAAGCGCAGGATATAGCCCACGCGTTTAGTTTCCGCCAACAATACCTTAGTAAAAGGCTGTTCAATAACAGCGATAGCCTCAGGTTTGATCAGTGCTAAGGTTTTAGCGGCTAATTTGCCGTAAAAAGGTGAAGCTAGAAGATTAGCTAATATTGTAAAGCTGAAAAAGCCAACAATAAAAAAGCTCACAAAAAATAATGGCCATAATAACCAATGTAACCAGTGTAGCCAACTCGGAATAAAGGCATTAATTAAACTATCGATATAATAATAACTTAAGGTTAAAGCGGCGCTGTATAAAACAATATTGATCAAAATCGGGATCAATATAAAGTTGCGTAAGTCTTTACTGCCTAATAAAGCGATACCTTTAAATAAATAATTGGCAGCGATTATGGGGTTGTTGCCTTTGTTAGAGAATTTCATTTTTTAACCTTGTAAACATAGTAGAGTTAGGTTCATAACGACGTCACTTTTTGTGACAATAGTAGTCATTCGATTAGCGCCGACTATTATCTATTTTATCGTACCAAAGGTCATTTCTTATTGCTCGAACGCTCTGTGCATAGGCAGCTAGACAAAGTTTCAACAAAGATCTGTAAAGTTGATAGCTGCTATAGGCTGTGAAAGTATTCATTAGTTATGAATGTTCTTTAAAACCTCAGTATTTGCCCACAGTTTTAAGGATTAGAAAAAATGTTTCGGCTGTAGGGGCGACAAATTCGCCGCGTTATATATTGCTCTAACCGACATCGGCATTCAAATTATCAACATTAATGCTAAAATTATCACATTAACCCTTTTAAACCTTACGAGTATTTTATGACCGCTCCAGAAGCTCTATACGAATCAGCATTAACCTCTTTAAAACTTCGTGCTCGCGGAAAAGTCCGTGATATTTACGATATCGATGAAAAGCATATGCTCATTGTAACGACAGATCGGCTTTCTGCTTTTGATGTGGTCTTACCAGATCCTATTCCTGGTAAAGGTCGTGTTTTAACGCGTATATCCAATTTCTGGTTTGATAAATTGAAAACAATTATGCCTAATCATTTATCAGATATTACATTAGAACAGGCTGTCCCTGATGAAGCAGAGCGTGCACAAATAGAAGGTCGTGCTATCGTAGTTAAGTTATTAAAACCCCTTCCAGTAGAAGCCATTGTGCGGGGTTACTTAATTGGTTCAGGCTGGAAAGATTATCAAGTAACAGGTGAAATCTGCGGCATTAAATTGCCGGCTGGATTACAACAGGCCCAGCAATTGCCTGAAGCGATCTATACACCATCAACTAAAGCTGCCGTTGATCAACATGATGAGAATGTAAGCTTTGAGCAAACCGTTAGTCTATTAGGTCAAGATTTAGCCGAGCAAGTCCGTGATGCTAGTTTGAAGTTGTATAAAATAGCCGCCGAATTTGCCAAAGAGAGAGGCATTATTATTGCTGATACTAAGTTTGAATTCGGTATCGATGAAAACGGGGTCTTATGCTTAATTGATGAAGCCTTAACCCCTGATTCCTCAAGATTTTGGCCTGCGGAACAATATCAAATAGGCATTAGTCCACCTAGTTTTGATAAGCAATACATACGTGATTACTTAGAGACTTTAGACTGGGACAAAACTGCCCCAGGCCCAGTTTTACCCAGCGAAGTCGCTTTGTTTTGTTCAGAAAAATACCGAGAAGCAGAGCTTAAATTGACCAAAGATTAGACCAAGTCCTACACATATTTGTGGTGACACCAGATCATGTTGACTGAATAATTGAAATAACTCACTGACGTTACGCAGTAACTGCGCTTTACTCTCGTTTGCCGCGCCGAGTACCGCAAGTTTCGTTGGGTTTAGCCCTTAGGGTGCGGCATGGATGCCTCGCGTCGGTAGGAGGGCAGTAAGCCCTCTCTCGACCCATAGGTATCTACACAAATAATTGTTAGCATTCCCACGCAAGAACGATAACATTGTGGTGAAGATGGTAGGGGCGTATTGCATACGCTCTTATAAAATAAGCTCTATAACATATAGACTTTCAATGTTGGGCGTATGCATACGAGACTGTGAAAGTATTATGACTTTAGCTTCCTCCTGTGTAAAAGGCGGATCGAGGGGGATTTTATTAAGTCATAGATTATTGATATTTAATAATAATTTTTTAATAGATCAAATCTCCCCTAACCCCTCTTTGCTAAAGAGGGGAATAAAAAGAATACTTTCACAG
>TBL_comb47_HYPODRAFT_10005783_pt1 | contig 13634 bp, 28 predicted proteins | sample TroBogypolimnion_40_FD_10682 | JGI IMG/M metagenome (IMG submission 10682)
TTAGATTCATCTATAATAAGAATATGAATATTATCAAACCCCTGGAGTTCCTGGCTCATCCATTGTTTTCGAATGACTCCAGAGATAGGTTTAATATTATTCGTCCTGCACAAGACCGCATCTTCAACGTCCCTATTGCAAACAATTACATATAATTTATCGCATAGAGCATGTGCGGTAAGAATACTTGTAATATGTCCACGATGAGGCGGAAGAAATTTTCCGATGAATATTCCAGTTGTCATTCAGCTTCCTTATACCAAATAACATGACCATAAATAGAATTGATGAAAAATGCAATCCACATAATCAAAGTAGGTAATGCCCAAGGGATAGAAGTGTGATCTACCCAAATAACAGAAACCCACATGATGATACTAACTACATTCACAGCAAACCATAAAGGCCATTGTTCTGCATATCGCTTAATCAAAAGAATTTGAGCTACAATCTGTAAAACTTCAGTAAAGGAATCAAACATAGGACCAAGATAAGGAATATGAAAAGCCTGATCTAATGCCTTATAAATGGAGACATTTCGCTTCATATCTTTAGTAAACCAATTATCTACAGACTGAAGGAAAAAACCAAATCCAACTAAGGCAATTAAACTAACTGCAATCAAAGATACTATCTGCAATAGAGTCATTTTCTTCATTCGCACAATACCAGTTTCTTTGGTGCGAAGATTATTGCGCCAATAAAATAGAATAAAGAATTGGGTTGGTACAAAGAAAAACCAATTAAGAAGCCAATCACCATAATAACCAGACTTCCAAGCTACATAGCCATATGTAACCGCATTGACAATACCCCAAAGATAATTACTAATATGTCCTTTAGCGCACAAAACAACACACAGAACACCGGTAATTGCACTAATGGGAGAAATGCCCCAATTCAAGATAATACTTTCAGACTTATCCCAATCTGTTCCGGTAATAGAAAAAGCAAGTGTAGAAGCAGTAAGAGCAATTAGAAATAAGACAACCCAAGCTCGTTCCATTAAATTCATACTCTTGTAAATATTTTTACAATAGTTCACTTAGACTCCATTGTTACTTTCTGTATTAACGTTTAAGGGGCAACCGAAGTTGCCCCTTTTCTTCAAAGCTGCTTAATTGATTTCTCTTTATCAAGAGTAACCGAGAAATTATAAGTTCCGAGTTTATCTGCAATCTTTTGTCGAATTCCAGGAGCAGTTACGGCTGTAAGCGCGTAATTATATTCTGAAAATCGTTCACGAATTACAAACTTCTCTTTATTGTAAATTCTTGCAATGTATCGTTTAGCATTTTGATCAAAATCTTCAATGATTGCTACTAAACGAATTATTTCATTGACTGGCTTTTTTATTTCTATTTTAAAAGTGCGAGTGGCATATAAAATATCATATTTTGTAGAGAGGGTAATAGTTTTTTCTTTTACTAACTCACTCAAAATTAAATCAATATTTTTAATAGATGGATTACCACCATTGCACCACTTATTCACTATACTTGGATTGATCTGAGTTTTATCCCAAATCCAAGTTTGAACTTCTTTTAGATCGTGCATCCCTTTAGACCGGGAGAAGATCTGACGAAAAGTAAGTCCCGGATTACTGTCCCACCACTTCATACTAACCTCCTTTGAGGTTGGCTACTTTAGCCAAAGAGGGTAGCGTACTATGCGCTACCCTTTTTTTAAATGATGCAATCCTTTTTAAAAAGGAATATCCTGATCATCGTCAGTAGACCCACTACCGCCATTATTATCACTATCCATGGCATCCCGACCAGTAGGTTCGGGATCGGGGGCATAAGAACCACCATTATCGCCACGTTTACCACAGAAGTCAAAGTTCTCCATTTTAATACTGGTAAACCTATACTTCTTACTAGAATCATCCTTGTCTGCAACATCCTGGTATTCGACCTTTCCATCTACGAAAAGTTCCATACCCTTCTTAATAAACTTGGCAGCATTTTCACCCTTCTTACCCCAAGCGATGATATGATGCCATTCAGTCTTTGACTGCTTTTCACCAGCGGGATTCTTCCAAGTTTCGGTTGTAGCTAAAGAAAATCTACAATAAGATTTATCACCACTTACGGTTTTTAACTCAGCATCCTTACCGACAAAGCCATGTAAAAAAATGCGATTCATACCCATTTGGGTATACCTCCGTACGTTGTCTCTTTATTCTATAAAGAGTCATTTGATGAGTTTATTTACCGTTAAACTCTTTACGTTGATATATCACGAAGCTATATCGTTTGGTAATAAAATTTCTCTAACATAAGTCGAAACGTCTTTTTTAGCCTCATCGGCTTTTTCTTCGATCTGTTGTTTTTCTTCACGACTTACGCGACATGTTAAAAATTCGCGCCGTACAACTTTAGCTTTCATAAAGCACCTTCTCAATATGTGATAAGTATACCACATACTAAGAAGGTGTGCAACGATATTTCTACTGCTAACTTCTATAGATTAATTAGTGTTACCACTTAAAACTATCTTCGTCTTTTTCGAGCGGAACAAAATTCATATTACCACCATCTAGGATTATTGTTTATAACAATGTTCTAAGCGGTGATTAAGGGGGAGATTTATTCGTACTGCCTCCTACATAATATTAAAAAAAAGGATTACAAAACAAACATATGTTTGCCTGCATATATATTATAACAATTTATTAACATTTTTTGCGTTTTGTGATATACTATTAACTGGAGGATTTTATGCAACCAAATTTTATTTATGGTGGTAGCGGAATTTTACTTGGATTAGCAACTGGAATTCTATTTAGTAAAATACTAAAAATAGAAGATGTGAAAAATGCAATAGAAAAAGGTTTCATGACATGTGTAACCACTAGTGCTAAAGCTGTAGATGCGAATGATAGTTCTGTATCACATACAAGAATTATGAATCTAAGCTGGTGTTATTTTGCAATGTTCATTGTTGCATATACTGTTGTAAAACAAGTGCCAGTTCAACCAGCTATCTTAATTTTTATGGGTGCTGCCATGGGTTTCAATATGACTCAGACAGTTGCTAATAAAATTCAAGAAAGGAAAGCAAATGCTGAATAATATTAAATATTATCTTATTACTATATTAGCTACATTCTTGGTAACATTAACAGGTATGTATTTATGGAATAAAGATAAAATTATAAAATTAACAGATCAAGTTGCAAGATTGGAAGTTCAAAATGAAGAAATAACTCAACAACTAAACGTTAATGCAATTCAACTTAAAAAAGATACGGATACAGCAGAAAAATTAAAAACTCAATTAGTTAAAAGTGACAAAGATTTAGAATCGGCTAAAATAACTATTGCTTCTTTACAACATGTTCAACCTGTGGCACCTATTAATAATGATCAAGAAGCAATAGCTAAAATAACAGATTTGTATCATGATGCAACGACCACATTCCAGGATGGTCGTTTTAGAATCATGGCTCCAACCACCTATTTGATTTTAGGTGATGCTGAAAATTGGAAAGTAAATGCTCCCATTTTAGAAGATAATCTAAAAGAATATAGAGCAGGATGGGATTCTGCTTTGATATCATTAAAAAGTAGAGATGATTTAATTGCGCAAAAAGATATAGTTATTGATGATTATAAACAAAGAGATGTAATACATGAAGATTTACATAAAAATGATAAAGAACAAGTAGTTAAGCTTAATTCGATGTTGAAAAGTTCTGAAAGTAATGGTACTATTAAAGCTATCGGTGGATTTTTAACCGGGATTACTCTTTACTATTTAAAAGATAAACTTGGGAAGTAAGAATGGATTTCATTAAACTAATAACAGATCTAATCCAGAGAAATGGGTTGTCTTTTGTAATAGTATTAATGTTTCTTGCATTAATAACAGGTATAGGTATCTTAGGATTTAAATGGGGATTAAAAGTTATAGATCATATGCGTATCAATGGAATTGGAATTGATCAAGATGATTTAGCAAATCATGCAGTATTTCAAACAATAAGAAAAAATATTAATTATGATATTCATAATTTAGTTATAGGAGAGAAATTAAGAGAAGCTATTTTTCGAGATTTCTTAATGTTTGTATTCGCATCTACTAGAGATGAATTACAGAATTTTCTTAATCGTGGTAATTTAGATAAGATGGATGATAGTCTTTATAAAACAAGACTATTGGAAGCTGTTGATTCTATGATTAAGAATTATGAAGGTAAAGCAATAGCAGAAGGTATACCGCCAGTTGTTATACAAAAGTTCAATGATTGGCATAATTCAAGAATTACAATGCTTTATGATTTTTTAAATGATATTTGTGACTCTCAGGAATTATTTGATTCTAATATTGCAAGAACAAAAATAGTATTTGATTTTTTTGTTCACCTGCTTAATCTTACAATAGTTGATGCTAGAAAAACTCTTGTAACTCTCAATGGGCAGCTTGACCCTGTAACTTATAAGGGGATATTTTCTGAAAAGCGATAATTGGGATTCAAAAATGTCTTTAAATTATAAATGCGAACAAACTAGATATGGTATCTTTCTATCTTTTAAGGGCCGTATTTGCGCTCATGATTTAGAATTTTGGTTTAATAAACTCTTTAAAGAAATTGACGATATTAAATTAAAAAAATCGTTTGGCATGATAATAGAATTTGATGAAATTGAACCAATCTGCGTTGAAGCTGCCAGAATGTTTGCCGCAGGTCGAGCCTTTTTAATTGGAAAAGGTTTGCACAGAACTGCTATTATTTTTGATAGTAGTGCTAAAATAGTAGATCTAATGAGAGCCTTTAATATTATAGGGCAATACAAACTTCAGCGTATGATATGCACAATGGCTAATAAAGATGCTAATCAAAAAGCAATTGATTGGGTAGAGAATGGGATTGAGCCATGAGTTTAATTAAAATAGCTTATGATAATAGTAATAAAATTGATGCCATTAAATTAGTTCGTGGCAATAAAGATGCAATTATAAAAACACAAATTACACCTTTAGAGAAGGTAATTAAAAATGGGACTTGTTAAATTATGTATGGTAGTAAGTGAAATTAGCGAAGATCCAAAAGATCCTCGCCTTTTACCAGCTACCGAAAGACAAAAACCTCAGATGAGAATTAAGCCTAATAAAGCTATACTTGATTGGGGAATGAAGAAATGAGCCTTGTTAAAATAGCTCTGTTAACTATTGAGGGTGGTCCTCATTCTAATTTACCTAATGCTCTGAATGGTCGTAAAGGTGGACCACATGGAAATATTCCTTTTGCTAAGGGAATGTTCCCTAAATTAGCTTCATTACCTCAAGGTCCACATCTTGAACTTCCTATTTCGCATTTAAAGGAAGATCATAAAGAACTTAAAGAACTTGAAGATGCTGGTAAAAAGATTAGCAGAATTGCTAAAGATATGCAAAAGGAAGATGCAGAAGGAAAAAAGAAATATTTTGTTCGGAGTGAAAAAGATGAGCATTGTTAAATTATCCTATGATCTTAATGACACTAACAATACCGGTGTCGATAAATATTTTGCAGAAGCCTATAATAAAGGAAGAGAAAATTTTCTTTCAAAAAGAACTAAATTAAATAAGATTACAACAAAACAAGCTCTTATCTCATTAGGATTAATATCAGCTTTAGGTGGTGGATTTTCTTATGTAAATCATAAAAGAAAAAGGCGTTAAGATGAGCATTGTTAAATTAGCAGACGATCTTTATAGTAGACATTATGATGCTCAAAGAGCATATGATTCTATGATGGCTCCAGCCATGGCTTCCACTACTGGACCTTATGGTAAAAGTGCTTTAATTGGTTTGGGTGCTGGATCTCTTTTAGGCTTATTAGCTAAAAAGAAAATTCCAGGGGCAGTTATTGGTGCGCTTGGTGGAACTGCTGTTGGACTTGGTATTGCTAGTGCTATTCATAACGGAAGGGCACATGAAAAAGCCGCAACTGATGATCCTATGTATGGTAATAAAATAAATGAATTACATGCTTTATCTAGATATCTCGATAATCAGGCTAGAGAAGATGAATATCGGCGCGAACAAGTTAGATCATTTTATCGGGAGAGATAATGAGTTTACTTAAATTAGCAATTACAAATTATGATGTTATGAGTAGAAGAATGCAAAGACTAAGAAGTGATCCATCTGAGTCGATTGCTCATTTAATGACAAGAGATCATGCGCCATTAACTCAATTAGAAAACAATAAAGTAACTCATAGGATTAATTCATTGGTTAGAAATGGAGTATTTGGACAGCAAGCCGGTAAACTTAAAACTATCGATCCGGCCAAAGTTGTTGAAAGATTTGAAAAAATATTTAAAAAATAAGAGAGTCTTATGCCCTGGTCATATCCTGACAACGTTCCTCCATCAATGAAATACTTCAAGCCTTCTATTCAAAAGAAGGCTATTCGTATTGCTAACCACGTTCTTGAAACTAGCGGTGATGAAGGTATGGCGATTAGCACTGGAATAAAGAAAGCAAAACAGCATAGTTTAATTAAAATGGCATCATGGAAAAATGTAGTTATCAATAAATTACATAATGCCTTTAAACATAACGATCCAAATGAGATAAATAGAGAATTTCAAAAGATGGTAAAGAAATTGAAAGGGCAAAATGATGGGTTTAATCAAAATCGCCACTAATAAAATGACAAAACTTTTAATGAATGGTAATTTATTAGACTCTAGTATTAATAAAATAAAACAATCTGGAATTTTAAGATCGGAAAAACAATTAACAAATGGTTTAAATAAGGGTACTTCAATTTTAGCTAAAAAAATGAAATTTAAAACTTATGATATTAAAAATTTAGGTAATGCGCCCAAATGGGTGAAGGAAAATAAAAGACTAGGACCACATAATTACACGGAAACAATTATAAAAGATAGTGGAATACCAGATAAAAAACATCATGCATATATTATGTATAATAAAAAAGGTAATTTAAATGATGCTATTGCTGGTAGGCATGAACTCTTTGAACATCAAGAAGGTAAGCGTATTAAATTGAATCGCATAGAATCTAATAATTTTATTTCCGAGAATGCTAAGGGTAATAAAAATGGTCATATTATAGATGAAAATGAACGAAAAACTATTGGTAGGCATAATACATTAGGAGTTCTAGGAAAAGAATCTACCGAAATGTCAAGATTATTTAATAAACCAGAATCAAGAATGAAAAATAGAATAGAAGAAGGTAAATATCTTGAAGCAATTACAGGTAGAAAATATGGATTATCTTATAGTAAAAAACATTTAAAAATGTTAGATAAGTATAAATAAGGATAAGATATGAGTTTAATAAAAATAGCTAAAGAAAAAAGTTGGACTCAAAAACATCCATTATTAGCTGGTGGTATTGCTTTAACAGGTGGTATTGCTGCTGCCGATATGGGTATTGGTATTCGTAAGAATTTACTTAATAAAGTTCCATGGCATCATGAACTTGGAGAACATGCTAAAGAAGGTTTATTGTATGGCTCTATTCTTAGTGCTGCTGAACCAGCTATTCTTCATGGCGCATTAAGACATAAGGATGAACAATGAGTCTTATTAAATTAGCTAATGCACTCACTGAACATTGGGCCGATTTATCTAAAGCTAGTAAAATTTTAGCTGGTAAAGCTGGTATGGTAAGATCAGATCGTAAATCAATCATTGGTAGTATAACTCATAATAACGTATTAAGAAAACAACTTGAAGATAAAGGAATAAAAATACATTATATGACTTCTAAAAAGATATTTCCGCAACCAGGAGGTATGCCTTTAGATAAAAAGAATGCTGCATTAGTTAATCTTAAGAATCCACATGAAACATTAAGTAATTATTTATCAAATGTAGGGTTAGATTCAAAAATATTAGGAAAAGAAACGTCTCATCAAGGAAGATTTGTAAATTCACAATTTCATCGTCATGAATTAAGAGAAATTATACATGGTATGAAAAATATGGAAAAATCTAGCGATCCAAAACAAATGGCAAAAGCAACAAAATTAACAACGGCTTTTATAAAAAAAGATAGTTTAGGACCTAAACATGTAGCAAAGTTTGGTCAAAGAGTACAAAAATATAATAAAGTTATTCAAGAATTAGATGATAGAAAATTTCTTGGACACCATTCTAAATCAATTCCTCTTAATGACATAAGAGAATCTAAATTAGCCCCTGGAAATTTAGGACTACCAATGTTAAGAATAAGAAAATTAGAACATCCATATCCAACACTACCAAAAAATATAGAATAGCAGGTGCTTTAGAAGGAGCCATTCTTTCTCCGGTTGAAATGGGTATCATGCATAAAGTATTTAAAGAAGATAAATAATGGGACTTTTTAAATTAGCTTCATTAGAGAAAAAAGCTTTTGATCCAATGAGCATTATGCATGGACTTATCCATGGTGGTGCCGCTCTTGGACATATGGCTGGATACGTCCCGCACGACTGGTTACAAACTGCCGGGAATTTGGGTGACAAATTCTTAATGGCTAAAGCTGTCGGTGCCGGTATCTCTGGTATGAGTATTGGGGCTAATTTGTTAGGTGGCGAAAAAATGCTTCTTCGTCCATCGAAAAGTGCTACAAGTAGAAAAATGTTAGCAGATTCATTAATTGCATTAAAGCGTGGTTCTGAAGGTCAAGCATTAGCCGGTAGATCGCCCTTGGGATTGTTCGCTTGGAGTAATCCAGAAATGCATGCAAAATTAATGGCAATGAACCAAGTTAATAAAATTGGCTTTAAAACACAAGGTATTCATAAAGTACTATTTGATGGTAATAAATTAAATCCAGAAATATTAAAAAATACACTAGAATCATCTGGCGATATCAAAGATGCAATTCAGGGGAATCTAGAAGCAAGAGCGGCAAGATCATTTGGTTTACAATTTGCTAGATTGCGTAGAGGCGGAATGAGTCAAGAAGAAGCTGCGCTAAAAGCTGGACGCTTTAGTGCTAAATTATCTTCTAGATTACAAAACAAAGTTCAACCAACTATAGAAAATTTAAATTTAGCACACGAATATCATGGATTACTTTCAGCAAATAATAATGCAGGTTATGGACATTTAACCAATGCTGCTAAAGATGCCGAAACTGTTTTAAATAGACCAAAATATTTAAATTATTCTAAATTAATGTATCGTACTCCAAAAGAAAATTATGACTCAGTTGGTAAATACGTTGCCAGAGGAACCCAATTTGCTTTTGGTCAAAAACCCAAAGAGGTTGGAGTGGGTCGTTTCTTGCAACATGGTTTTGGCGAAGTTCACGCTCCGATTGAAAGACCGCCACAAATTGAAGCTGGTAAATTTAGGGAAATGCTACAAGCTAAAATGCCACATCAAACTTTACCGGAAACCATCACTCCAGAGCATATTAAAAATGTAACTTTAAATCTTCCTTCCATGAGAGAAGATTTGGCAAATTCGGTTAAACAAAAAACAACAGAATGGGGTAGTAAAATTTTTGGTTCTGATTTTAAACCAGGAATTGCCCCGGCAATAGCGCCACAACCGGGATTATTTGCCAGAACAATTAATAAAGCTAAAGATGATGCCGTTAAAGCAAAAAGTAACGTTGCTCAAAAAATAGAAAATATTAAATTTAAAATGATGCCAAAAGAACAACGGGCAAAGATATTAGATCAAAGAAAAGCAGAACAAATGTTACGATTTGGAAAAAGAAAAGATCTTCCCGAATAGCTAAAAAAAAGCCCCACTCAATCAATGGGGCTACTTGATTACTTTATTGCAATAAAAATAAAAAGTTGCAATAATACCGCTACATGCAAGAACCAAAAAAAACATATCTTTTAGAAATCTGAAAATTTTCATATTTATCTCCAGTTAAGAGAGAGGCTCAATTGAGCCTCTCTCTATTTTTATCAGTCGCGCCCTGTGGGTTGGTTAGGCGGAATTCTCTTAAGCGGAAATCGGAAGTTCGCATTATGCGGTCAATCAGATATACAAGGTTCAAGGTTCTCATTATTCGGAGTTCCTTTAGTTCTTAGTATAACCCCTTCAGTGGGATTATCGATTTAGACAATCGATAACAGATTTGTTCATATGCAACGAGGTTCCGGTTCCTCTACTGTTTGAAGGCACAGTGCAAGCCTCACCCACAATCCAGCGCGACCTACTAACTACTGGGTAACAGCATAATCCGCCATCACGCTTCCGTCAACGTCAAGTTCGGTCGTCCAGTTTGCCTGCTGGATAGCCGCATCCACCAGACGAAGCTGGCGGCTGTAGAAATCGTATTCCGCAGTCACCTGCGAAACCGTGAGCTTCGGAACGGAAGCCACGATATCATCAATACTGTCCGTAATCTGCTTACGAACAGCTTTGACTTCGAAAAGCGCACTTGCCTTAATGGCGGAAAGCAACTTCACCTTTCCATCCAGTTCCTTACGGCGAAGAAGGGCTTCAGCCAGCTTGATCTTGATTCCCATTGGAATCTCCTTTGAGTTGTTATTTTTTAAATGTAATGGATAAGAAAAAACCCCCAGATTTCTCTGGGGGTAAATGCCGAAGCATTTTGTTAGACGTTGGCGTGACGCTCTCGCCAGTTATCCTGCTTTTCCTTTTCCGCCGCCTGTTCCGCTTCGATCCGTTCCATACAGAACGAGTGTTCGAGCTTCTGCTTCTTTTCGATCTCCATGGAGATCACGGGGGCGACTTCCCCGATCAGGGACTTGAGGGTGTCCAGGATCAGCTTGCCGTTCTCGGCAAACTGCTTGAGTTCCTGGACGTTGTATTCGACCTCGATGGCTTCGATCTTGAATTCGAACTCCTTCTTCGCCACGATGGTCAGGTTCTTCATACCATACTTCATGATCTCTCCATTGGAGAAAGCCTCACTCTGAGGCAGTTGATTGAACAAACACAACCCGGCGTACGATCCGGGTATTGGGGCGCTCCCCTGCCGTGATAAGCGGCTACGTTCTCTATTTCAGAGAATACGGTATATATGAAACGATGATTGGGTATCAGAGGTAATTAATCCAGCTTTAGCCCACCCACATCTTAAGGACTTTCAGCTTTTGGAGAGCTATTTACCATCCATTATATTTATAACAAAAATAAGGTCATTTTTGCAACTTCCAAGCTATACGAGCTTGGTGACAAACTATTACGTTATCCACTCTTTCGAAAATGCCATGTAATTTAACTAATGCTAAATCACGTTGACAAAGAAGCATTTTCTCTTTTAGTTCTTCAAGCGAATGAACAACCCGAATTGGATAACGTAAAAACATCATAGAAGTTCCTTAATCTTTTCAGCATAGTAAATAGCTTGGTTAGAGCTACTACGGTAAAAAATGAAATTGCCAAGTGAATGACAATTATTGTATTTAATATGATTATACAAGAAAGCATAATCAATGTCCATAGCCCGAGCAACAGCAGCCAAACTGTAAAACGAATCACTCTTATTATTTTTCTTGTTATATACAATCCACTCATTATGAAGTTTATTCGCTCCCGCATTTGGGGCTTTATTCGCCGGAACATCACCAAGCTTCAAAGATGGACGATTTAATTCAGTAATAGCTTTAGGCATAAAGATTGTCATAACGTCATTACGATATGGAATCTTTGAACCAACAATTCGCTTTAAAACATGTGCATAAAATCCTTTAGTACCCTTTGGAAACTGTTCCCTAAGAAATGCTGGAAGATGAGTTTCTGGAAATTCAACTGAATTGTTAGGATCTGCCTTGAAAACTACTTTGTACATAGAATCCTCGTAATACTGTTATAGACAAATTTTTCTTGATTAGCTACTTCATCGATTTCTATAATAGTAAAAATAATAGCCCATGCATCTTCATAGGTGACTCTAAATTTACGTTTATCCTGAACTACAGACATTAACTTACGACTACCCACAAAAGGAGGAACCCACTTGAGCATTTGCTCTAAAGTGGGTTCCGGTCTACTAGGGGAAGTTTTAAAACCTTCTACACCTAATGCGCGTTTACTGATACTCATTACCCCAATTTGCCTCTCTTTCGCACTCTGCTTTATAATATGCATCAACTTCTTCTTTAGAATCAATCTGTTCCTGAGTGCGAACTAATCCATGTTCTTCATAACATTTTAGATTACCATTTTCGCCGCATTCAGGGCATTCGGGACAAATACAATCAGAAGGATCTAATCCACAAACATCGCATGGAGGATCTGGTTCATCCCCTGGAACCGAATTACATCCTGGTGGATAACTCCATCCAAAGATTCCCATTTAAGTCTCCTTATGGTGACAGCTTATTCCACACTCTTTGCAGGAATCCCAGAGTAGACCCCAGCCGTTCATATCATCGTCTGTTTCATTTAAAAGTTTGCAACCGCCGATGCCTGTCTGGCCCTCTGCAACGATGCCGATATGGTCTGGTCGTTCATCCTCTGGAATTTCAATCCAATACCAAAATGGACATATTGTACGCTTTAAACGTCCAATGGCACGAAGGCAAGGATCTTTAATATCTTCATTATGATAAGTATAGCAATAATAGGTATCTTGGGGAACAAGTTTTCTAACATCCCCATATTGCTGAAAATTCTTTCTAACTAAATTGCGAACATATTTTTGAGCAAGAATTCTACGATTATCGCGCCTCTTGCGATGATCTTTTTTACTTAAATTTATTAAGTTTTTAAGTGTATTGATTTTGTGAATATCACGTAGTTTCATAGCTTCCTTACGGTTTTTTGGCATTTTGTACAAAAGAAGTTTTTACTGATTTCAATAAAATCGGTGGGAACTGTTCCTCCCACCGTTTCATTTGGACAAATCAAAGCGTAAGCATCTTTTGAGATCTTCTTTAAGGTATGATAACCCGTCAACTCAATCGTATCTAACATCTATACCAAATGTCCTTGAGGCAAGCGCATAAATATCTTCAGTACTAATTGAAACTGGTTCTTTATCTTTACAAAAAGCCTGTGCATAACCAGACATATAACGTTGTTTCTCATGACCTACTTCAAAGGTGATGAAAACTTCGTTATCTTCTAAATAGGGCAGAATATCAACTTGTGGATCAAGACGCTTATCTTCAAATGCTGTTTCTTCGTTGGTATAAATATAAACATTAAAATCTTCATCTGGAAAAATTACACATAAATTATCTTGTATTGGTTCAAGGTTTAGACCTGAAAATCGATCAAGAGACTTTTTTAATCCTTCAAGATCTTTTACTTTAAAACTATTAGATCTAGCCCAAGTTTCATAATTAGCCATGATGAGATTGGCACTCCACGGCAAGGTCATGAATCCAATGAGTAGGATTACTAGTCCAATGAGGATGATTAAGTGCATTGGCACAATCCTGAGCTAGTGAAGATGGTTCGGTATAATTACATTCAATCTCATTAATCCAACCGTATTTCTTCATCCAAGCTCTTGCAGGTGGAAAAAATTCTTTCCTTTCAAGATCGGCAATAACATCATCGAGAATAATTTCAATCTCGTTAATAGCATATTGCTGATCATTATTATAAGCTTCTAAAGATTGAACTAATTCTAATGCACGTTCAAATCTATTGATTTGCTGGCTCATTTCTTCCTCAGAATCATCTTCAAATGAGTAGGCTCAGAGAAATCAATTCCGAAATCCTTATGAAT
>TBL_comb47_HYPODRAFT_10005785_pt1 | contig 13633 bp, 20 predicted proteins | sample TroBogypolimnion_40_FD_10682 | JGI IMG/M metagenome (IMG submission 10682)
CTCGCTTCCGTCAGGCTCACCCCGACGAACTCCACCCCGCCCACCCCGGCCCCGATCATCGCGTTGACCGCGTTGAGGCCCGCCCCGCCGATCCCCACGACCTTGAGAACCGCCGGTCCTGTGAAGCTGGCCTTTCCGTTCTTTTTTTCAAAAGATTAGGCAAAATCGATCTTTTCGTGTAAATTTAAGGTGATGTGAGGAGGTTAAATATGCCGATGTCCGCCGAAAAAATCGAATCCGAAGCTCTCAACCTGGACATTCAATCACGAGCTAAACTAGCCGGCAAACTGCTTATGAGCCTGGATGCCCCCTCAGCATCCGAAGTAGAGCGACTCTGGCTTGATGAAGCTGAGAGGCGTCTGGCCGAATACCGTACTGGAAAGGTCCAGGGAGTGCCTGCCAATGAAGTTTTTCAACGGGTCATTGCTGATCTGGCATGAATACAGAATTTCTGGAACACTAAGAGCTATCCTGAACCAAGCCGGCATCACAGTTGAAGAGGTCATTCAGTGCCAATAGGAAATCACGCCCCCCAAACGCTCTCCTGCTAGACTCCTCCGAACGCTCCCCAACCTTAACTATTTGCCCCTTGCCCGCCCCCTGGAAGAGAAGCTGACGTCCTTCAAGCCTGAGCCGGCTGCCAGCGCATAAACCGAACCACCAGGTGCCGACCAAACGCGGGCGATCAGGCCATTGCCGCACGAGTGGTTTTATATTGACTTATTTTCCGGCCAGTTGCACCGTATCAGAGTGGGGTAAATAACAACCGCAGGAGGTTTTTAACATGAAGTGCCGAACAACTCTACCCGGTACGGAATGCACCTTTGCAGGGAAGGATGCTTGCAACTACCCTAAGGGGGAGTGCCAACCGACCGTAAGCGAATGCACCGGGTGCGACAAGATTGTGGAAGGGGTGCATGGAGAGGTGTGCAGCGTCTATCCTGACCCGAGCCAGAAGTGGCAGGGCGGCATCTGTAACGCTGCTTCCCATGTCAAAGTCGAAGTTCAAAGCGAAGTCGCCAAGGTCAATCCGCTGAAAGCTTCAAAAAAGGCTGCAGGCAGCAAAAAGAAATAAAATTCCAGCTCCCTCACCGCAAAAAGCCCCATCCCCAGTTAAAGACAAAGGATGGGGCTTTTTTGGTATCATCAGGTCGTTCCACTCCCGGACGAAGCACCCACAGAAATCGGGAAAAGTGTGAACGATAATCAGATCACATTCCCGTTTGTACAGCGCTCTTCTTCTGTATTTTTAAAGGGTCCCGGTTTCTTGACAACATGAAAAGGTGAGATAACGTAAAGCTGGACCTGATAAAACAGTAATTAAATTTCACATTTATTAGCAAATACAAATGCTTGGTTCTTCGGAAAGGAGGTGAGACCAAAGAGAAATCATCGGCGCTGTCGTGTCTCAGTGAATCCTACCACGTACTGAAAAGGAGGAGAGTATGAAGAGGCTATGGCAACTCTTGTCACTGGCAGCCTGGTTTACCCTGGTGCTGGCCGGTTGTGGAGGTAGTAGCGGAGGAAGCGGAGGGGGCACTTCCTCGGCGACGGCAACCGGCGTCTTCGTTGACAAGCCCGTCAAGGGGATCAAATGCGTCTTCGGAAGCTATTCCAGCATGACCGACGCCGGCGGGGCCTTTACCTATCCTGTCGGGACCAAGGGCACCTTCAAAATCGGCAACCTGGTTATCGGAGAAGCCGTAGGGGGGCCGACCGTGACCGTCGTCGACCTGGTCAAAACGGCGAAACCGACCCTGACCGACGCTCAGGCACAGACGGAAGCGCTCAAGATCGTCCAGTTCCTGATGACACTTGATGACAACTCCGACACCCAGACCATTGTCATCACACCAGCGGTGTTCACCAGGTACACCGGGGCCACCTATAAAGGGAAGGATCTGCTGACTGAGAACCTGCCGAGCCTGTGCCAGCACGGCAAGCCGGGGGCGGTATTCGTGAACTCCACGACCGCGAGAAGCCAGTTAAACACCAGCCTCGGTAATCTCTCCATGCTGAAGTACGCCGGCGAGTACGTGTCGTCGTCCTTTGGGGGGGACTCCGCGGCAAACGTCGTCATCAGGCCGGACGGTACGCTGAAGGGAGTTGCCGCGGACCAGGAGGGCGAGGTGTTTGACCTCAAGGGAAGCGTTGCCCTCGACGGCACCCTCTCGGTGCAGGTCTACCTGCACGGCAGCAGCACCCCGCTCTCCGGGGTAACCATAACCGCCAAGGCCGACGGTGCCGGCACCATCACCGGCCAGTCGGTCGATACCAGGGTGACCCCGACCAAAACCAGGAGCTTTACCCTGAACCGGGTGACCTCGTCCACCAACAAGTACACCGGCCTTTATGCCGGGCCGTATTCGGGGACCAGCAGCGGTTCCTGGGCCTTTGCCGTGGACCGGGCCGGCTCCCTGCTCGGTTTCGCCGGCGGCTCGGGTTCCGAGGTCGGGCTGAGCGGAACGGTCAACACGACTACCGGGGCGATCACCCTGGGTGCCGTGACGGGAGGAGGCAGCTTCAAAGGCACCATTGCCGCCAATGGCTCCGTGAGCGGCACCTGGACCGCGACGGGCGATTCGGGAACCTTCACCGGTTCCAAAGTGGTCCTCTGGTAGCAAATAGCGGCAGATCCGGTGCCTGGCGCCGGGAGTCGGGTAACAGGGCGCCCTCCGGAACATGATCTCCGGAGGGCGCCTTTTGTTCTAGTGCCCCCTCCCTCCTCTCTTTAACAACACCCCAGCGACGTGGCTCAATTCGAATAATAATGGTCTGTGTGGTTTGACGGGAGAGAGTAAGCGCAGATGTAGCTGCTCGCCTCAGGGCTTTATCGACACCGGCCAAACCGAGAAGGATTTCGCCGTCCCTGTCACGGATCGTGCGTTTCTCCGCTTGCGACAAGCAAAAGTAGGGTGTAACATACCACAATTAAACGGCGTACACCTTCTCCGGCTTGGACACCCTTTTAAGAGACTTCCTCAATGACGTGGCACAAGCCGAGCGAAAAAGGAGCGATGATGGACGACAGGGATTTTATTATTGAGATTCGTGGCAAGGATGAGTTCCTGGACGAAGTGCGTGCCGATTTGGGCCGGATTGCACATGGGACAAAGGACGAGGAACCTGTTGAGCGCGTGTTTTTCGAAAGCATTGACGCGGCAAATCGCCTGCTGACACCGAAGCGGGTCGAGCTCCTCCGTCTCCTGCACGATGCAGGGGCAATGAACACCCACGAGTTAGCGAAGCAGCTTAGTCGGGATTACAAGAATGTCCGACAGGATGTGCTGGCCCTTTCCGAGATCGGCTTGATTATCAAGGAAGGGCGGCGGCTCACTGCGCCCTGGCGCAAGGTTACCATGGAATTCAACCTGGCGGCAGCCTAAGCGCCACCCCGTGACCTTCGTGCCTCCGGACCCGCCCTGGTCGGCGAAATGACCATCCGTGCCTAAGCTCTACTCGTCCGCCCCCGACACCCCTCTCTTTGCAAACAATTCCTCAAAGAGGGCCTTCGACCGCGCCATCCCCTGGTCAGTGAGGACCACGGATTTGCTTTTCCCGGCCGGAGGGAGCAGATATCCCTTCTCGCAGAGCCGGGACATAACCTCGAAATCAAAGCCCTTCCAGGCGCGCGACCCGTCATGCAGCGTCAGCTGCAAAAGGGCAAGCACCGAGTCGTCGACCTTGTCCTGGTCCCACCCCGATTGCTTTTCCTGCGATGCATACAGGGTAACCTAGTCAGACCAGAAACGATCCACGTGAAGGATTTCTGGGGGGACCGGCTTGACAGGCCGGCATCCTATTGTTAGTATTTTCAAATCTTGCAACCATTCCATTTTCGCAAAGAGGAACCAAATGCCGCTATCGCTCACAGACCCGTACCTGCGGACCTACCGGGAAAGTCCGGTCAATGACCTCATCGTCTTCACCCACCATGCAGCCGACAAGGGGGACTCCCACCCCGCTTTTCAGGGGTCGGTGTCCGTCTACGTGACGCTGCCGCCCCAGTTGCGGGAGATCGCCGTGTCCCTCAGTGCTGCCCGGGACGCGGCCGCCAGCCACGACGACGACCGGATGGCCGAGCAGAAGGCCCTGATGGAGGCGACGGTCCGGGCGCTCGACCGCAACTCCTATCACATCATTTTGTTTGCCGACCACCACAAAGATCCGAGCCTGCTGTCGACCGCCGGCTACGAGATGAAGCCGCCCAAGACCGGCAAAGTGAAGCTCAATCTGCTGGACCTGATTCCGGGTCTCAGTGTGAAACACCTCAAGGGGGTGACGGGAGCCCTCCTGGTCTACCTGGCGCGGGCGACAAGCGATGCCAGCGTCGAGTTGCAGATGACGGAGACCCCCGAAGTCGAGGGGTCGTGGCAAAGGCTCGGCGAGGGGAACTACAACCGGTCGCGATTCGAAATCCGTGGGAATCAGCCGGCCCGAAGGATTTACATAAGGGCACGCTACCACGAGGACGGAGCGGTCGGGGGATGGTGCCCGCCGGTGAGCATCATCGTGCTTTAAAGAAACGCCAGGAAGTGGCGGTTCAAATGAGGCGGTTGGGTCAGAAGATCCTGCCGCTTACCTTGCAAGGCTCCCCCGTCGCCGGAATCTCTTCCCGACCGGCGGAAAAACTCAAAGCTCCCCGCCTCCCCTCCCCGGTAGCCCGTCGAAGCCAGGCCCGATCGCGAAAATTCCAGGTTTTCCTGGGAAAACGAAAAGTCCGGCCGGATTTTGAAAATTCCCGGCCGGATTTATAATTTCCCGGCGAGAGTTTTCACACTCCGCCCAGAGCTTTTCAAAGCTGGCTGCGAAAATATTTTTTCCGGCGCAGACCGGTACGGCTTTGCCCGAAACTTCTACGGATCTCGGCGATCCGTAGCAAATCCGGCTGGAAATGACACAGCCGAGCTAGAAATATCTACAAGTCCCTGCTGACTTTTGAGGATCGGGCTGGGATCGGAAATATCTCGCGGCGTTTTTCAATTTTCCCGCCGCACCGGGCAACATCACGTCGAGACTGGAACAGTTTCTCGAAAAGTTTCGAAATCCCGGTCGCATTTGCGAAATCCCCGACCGCATCTGCAAAACCTCCAGCCACAGCTGCTAAACTTTCTTTCGGACTTTCGAAATTCTCACCTGACTTTGCAAAACTGGTCCCCGCTCCGTGAAATCGTGCGTCCCTCCGTGGCGGCCGGGCAATGCCCCCCTGGGATGCGCCTGCATCTTCGGCTGATGCCAAGGCGCAGCTACTCCGTAGCCTTCTTCAGTATCTTCTGGCAGTAGCTGTTCAAGCTTTCACCGGCTCGCAGGGCACGAATCGCCACCTCTCGATGCAGTTCCTTATCTATCCTTAGCACAAAGCGCCCGGAATACTCTTTGTTTGCGGTCGCGGGAGGCAGGGGATTACCGTCGGCCTCGTATATCTCTACAGCTTCCGCCACCGCTTCACATAACTCTTGATAGACCTTTGCCCTCCGCATTCCCCTCGCGAAAGGCGGCAGAGAACAGCCGGTTGAACCATTGCTGGTAGAAGGCGGAGTCCAGCTCGTAACGGCCGTGCGCCCTTTCGAACGCCTGGGCCTCCTCGGGGGTATGGGAGGTGGCGTAGGACTGCGAGAGCTGGTGGGCGGCCAGGTTATAGGAGCCGATCACCCGCTGTTCGTCGGGGGTGAGCGGCGAGCGGACGCTACAGCCCGGATCCTGGCGCCGGGTCACGATCGCCGGCAGGTAGGTGAAGACTGCCACCTGACGGGCCAGCGTATCCGCTGGATGGGAGCCCTGGATCTCGCTCTTGACGCGATCCACCGATGGCATCTCGCCCAGGTAGGGTGGATTGGGCGCCTGACCGTGCTGGGGCGGGTCAGGCGCGCCCTGAACCTTGCAGACCTTCAGCCAGCCGTCCATCTGGGAGCGTTTGTTGTAACGCTCCCCTATCAGCTGCCCGCGCCGCACATCAGATCAGGGCCGCTGCGTGGCCTGAACCGCCGCAGTAAGGGCACCTGAGGCGTCCGCTGCTGGTACAGGCCCCGCAGGTCATCAGCTGGGCCGTCCCGCTTTCCCCGTGCGGAGCGTCGTACCAGCTACCGCGACCGCCGCAACTGGAACAGGGGGTGGTGCCGGAACCCTGGCATTGGGAACATGGGGAAGAGCCGGATGATGACGACGCCACTGCCTGGGGCGCGTTGCCCGCCCCCCCTGCGGGGAGGATCTTTACCAGCTTAAACGCGCACCAGGCGATCAGGTTTTTCCCGAAGGCGTCGCTCAGCGCGAAGATCCAGCACACACCAGTCCAGCCGGTCAGTGTGTTGAAGAGGAACAGGTACTTGAGGGAGCTGACCGGCGGCTTGCCGTGGCGTGCGCGGTACCAGCCGATCAGGCTCGGAGAGTAATAGATAGTCCAGAAGATTAGATTTCGCATCGCGCTCTCCATCTTAAGGAAAGCCCAATCCAATTATGGAGTGGTTCCTTTAGCATAGCGTTGGTTGTCGGAGATGAGTCTTTACACGTAAGTATACAACGTGCCAGTAAAATTACTTCAGTGCCAGGGAGCTATTGAGGGAGAAGGGAGGGCGAGATCTAGAGCTGCGGCAGGCGTAATATGTACTATCCTTGTCGGGCTAGAGAGCTGAGCGTCGAGAGGCGAAACTATCCCCAGAACAGGTACTGCTGCAACCGATATCAGCTTCAGAGGTGCCGTCGCAATTCTTGTCCGGCACTGACTGGAATTAGTATGGTGTCCCAGAAACACCTCGGAGGACGCGGTAGCGCAGACCGACCCGAACCGATCAGAAACGACCAACATGTTTGAGATGAAGCGAAGGATGGCGAGGATTAGCTTTGAGGATGGTGAAGTTTTCGTTTGAAAGCGAGCGAATCTCAGGTAGCAACCAGTCGTAGCACTACCAGAAACGGGGAGTGGCATGTTGGTCAGAGGGGCTTGCATTTGTCGGAAGCGTACAGGCCCAATGCCTCCGCGCCGAGGTCGTCCAGTTTGCCGGAGGCAATGTCGGCTTTAAGACTCTGGTCCCAGCGTTCAGCTTCGAACTGTGCGAACCAGCGGCTAAACTGCCGCAGTTCCTGATCCGGAAGGGAAGCGACTTCTGACTCGATACGTTTCAAAGAAGGCATGAGGCGTCTCCCACAAGAGAAATTTACCCGGTAAAGCAGGAATTTAAAACAAACTTTACCACACAGGCTGACATCCCGTCCACCAAACCAGGGCAGTAGACCTGTGGCAGGCCGAAAGGGATCTGGTCGGGGACTGGCACGGATCCAGACGCTGCAGGCGGCGTGAAGCGGGATCGAAACCCGAGGCGAGGTGTCAGCGTAAATTATGTCCGGAAGATTATCCAAGCATCCAATTGGGATTAACGACAGCCTGGGACGACTGGGGTAGCAATCCATAATTCTGCACCAGTTAGATGTACGGTTCCTTTTGTGCCGGCTCCCTTGCATTTTACCGGTGGCCTCAGTATACTCCGGCTAAGGGAGAACAGACATCATGGAACGGATAATCAATATCCACATAGAAAAGCTGCCCGAAGGCTATTATCTTGCGACGTCCGATGAGGTGCAGGGACTCGTCGCGCAGGGGCGGACCATTGCCGAAACCATGGAGATTGCCCGCGATGTAGCACGACGATTGCTGGAGGCACAAGAAGAAAGGGACCCTTCCGCCGCCAGGCCCGCCCTTGCCGATTCATTTGATCTGCCTCTGGTGGTCGGTTCCTGATGGGAAGACTTTCCGGCTTCCGCTACCGTCAGATTGTCAGGCGCCTGAAACAGTTCGGGTTCGTCTTTGACAGGCAGGCAGCAGGGAGTCACGAAATCTGGTACAGTAAAAAAACTGGACGCTATACCACGATCCCCAATCACACCGGGGACCTTCCTGAAGGAACATTACGAGCCATCCTGCACCAAGCCGGTATCACGGCTGAAGAGTTCCTTCAATGCCAATAGAGGCAAAAAAGAGTATCTGGGTTCCGGACCCCAAGGCTCCCGGGTTTGCTGAAGAGTGCCGAAGGCAATCGCTTGTTGTAGCGAATGTCCCCGAAGGCATGCGTGATTTGGAAATGCTTGCTGAGATAGCTGACTGGGGTGAGGAATGAATCGTGGTGATCTGGTTCTGATAGCTCTTCCCGGGGATTACGGCAAGCCTTCGACTTAAAAACAATCAATCTCTAGAACCAGCGCCCAGTGAATGGTCGCCAAGGCGGCCTGCAGCAGAGCGCACCTTTTCTTAACTTCCCCACTCGATGACGCCGCGCTTGAAATCCACGTGATAGCGAAACTCCTTCAGGAAGTTCATTCCCAATAGCCCGTCGTTGCCGCCCCCGTTGCCACCGCTGCCGGGAAGGATGGAGATTGCCGCTCGGGCCAGACTCTGGTTGCCGACCTCCAGCGCATCCGCTGTGAACCCGTGGCTGGGAAGTTTCCTGCCATCTGCGACCACGGTCGTCTCAGGTCGCAAATCGCTCTGGCTGATGCCAAGGCGGGCGGCAACGCTCTCGTTTATCAGCGTCGTGGTTGCTCCCGTGTCCAGGAGGAGCACGGTCTGCACGGAACGCCCCCGGTATTTCAGCGTGACCGGCACCAAAACCTGATTGCCACGGCAGGTGACTCGGGTAATGTTGTCCCCGTCTCCAACGACCGGGGCGAAGGCACCCGCCGGAACGGAACCAGGTGGTAACGTAGCGCCTGGGGTAACCACCACCATACTACCCCGGTACTGTTCAGGCACTTTTGCCTGATCGTTGACAAAATGCATCACATTTTGTGCGTCGGTATAACGGATGAAATCTCCAGAGTTGCCTGGTAGCGGTTCTGACAGGTCAGGTACTGAAGCCGGCGCGGACGGCACCGCAGCCTCCGCAGGTAGCGCGGCGCGTTCAGCGACCATCGGGGGAGCCTGGTCCTCTGCCCGATGTCCTAAGCGGGGAATGACAACTAGCGCGCCGAGGAAGACAAGCAGAAGCGCCAATGCGTACTGCAAACCGTGGGCATTTTGAGGCTGTTGCCGGCGCTTGGCCCGGGGGGCATGCAGGATACCGCCAGGTTCGGCCTGGTTCCAGCGCTGTTTCAGCTGGTTGCAGTAGCTTAACAACTTCCGCCTGACCTGGGCGTCAGCGGACTTGGCGATCTGCAGTTCCAGCAAAGCGACACCGGTCTGGTAATTGGGGCAACTGCGCACCAGGGGGATACCGATCATGGTCAGCGTTTCGAGGACCGCCTCCAAAGCGCGTTGATACTCGGCCTCGCCCTCCCCTGCATGGTTACAAAGGTGCTCCAGCTTGGGGAACAGCGTACCGCCAGCGTGCTCAAGGGCCCTTGAGGCGAAGCCAAAGCGATCCTCATCAGTTTTAGCAAGGGCGAAATTGTGGGAGAAGGTCGAAGTGATTGTTTTGCAGAATGTAGGAAGTGACATCTATAAACCGCCAGGTTCGTCAGTGTTCGGAAAGCGACTGCTGGGCCGGCCAGAAATCGACAACGGCAGGAGTCAAACGATTTCAAGTATTACGACCGCGAATGTTTAAAGTCAAACCGAACTCGCCCCCTCATTGTCAGAGGTGGCAAGTTTATCCCACAGTGCGGTCTTAAACCAATACGGCATGGCATCAGATTTGAATTCAAAAACGGATGCATCTGTGACCTCTGCTATCCACACTCGCCCGGTTGAGGACCTGTCAAAAGAAGAGTTGTCGAAGATGTAGGCACGGTTGCTATATTGCACTGCTTCCAGAAGAAGTTCCAGAGATCGGTAATAGCGACTGATGATCTTGTCTCTGGACACCGGGTGACCACCCTCTGCCACCCTGCTCTCTACTCGGGAGATATTGATGTCCGGGTCTTCAGTTGCCACATAATAAAGGTAGGTGCGGAACCCCTTGTCTTGGGCCTTTCGGAGGAACTCCACCTTGTCGCGCGAAGACATCACAGTTTCAAAAGTGAAGGTGAGCCCGGCATCCAGCAGCTTTTGCCGAATGAAGTCGGCGGCGACAGAAGCGAGGTACGAATCAACCTCCACTTCTGCAAAGCTCAAAGTCCCATTCTCAAAGCTTAATGCCACAGCCTTATCTGCAAGTCCCTTTTCAGCAAGAAAAGGCGACTGCCGAAAAAAGCCCAGGATCTCTTTGGCACTGGTATCTACACGGTAACCAGTCAAATCGAGGACACTGGAGCGGCGAATCAGCTCTTCAATCTCATCAGGATTAACGTACACCCCGAACAAGTCAGGGCCTATCGCAGACTCGACAACGGCTTTGATGGTGCTTTTGCCCGAGCCGTTAGGGCCAGCGAACATCCTCAGCCGAGGGGTGGCTTTCACGGCTTTTTCCTAATAATTTTCTGGCCGGGAGCGACGGGAATGGGGGAGTGAATATCTTTAAGTACCCGGGAGGAGCCATCGGGGTGGGATTCGACCAACTGGCCGTTTATGGCCTCAACTACCTTACGACCGGAGGCGAGCGTTTTGCTGTACGCCTGCCGCACAGCGCCTTCAGCCAATTCAGGAATGCGGCGTTCGAGGTTCTGGACCGTCTTCTCATCGAGTTTTTTCATAAATACTCCGTGGTCTCTGCATGCCCCTATAATGTGGGCAGTATACTCGAATAACGCGCCGAATAAAAGAATATGCGACTCAAGGGCTAACGCAGCGAAGCCGAAGCGATCCTCGTCAGTTTTGGCAAGCGCGAAATTGTGCGAGAGGGTCGAGGTGATTGTTTTGCAGAGTGCAGGAAGTGACATCTATTAACCGCCAGGTTCGTCTGTGTACGTAAAGGTACCGCTGGGCCGGCCAGAAATAATCGACGGCCGGGTGATTATTCCCGCCCGGAGAGCGTCGTCAAGAGTCCAGCTTTGCACCCTCATCAGGTCCCCCATCACCCCAAGAATCCAACCTTCAACTTGGGCTATCGCCTTCTCGGCCGGAGTCAGTAACGCTTGTCCTCGTACCTTCCACGGAATCTGGCCTAGGATATTCGCGTTAATTCTCGCAGTGTCAGTATCCGCGATCGAGGCTAACAACCTTTTTCACACGACCACCATCAAAGCAGATTCCCTGCATGAACTCATTCGGGCCGAAGTTGTAGAGCCAGATTTCTCCGCAGTTCCCACTTCTTGTCGAATTGAAAGGTTGACCGCATTTCTGCAGCACCTCTTGTTTCAGGTCGCCCCTTGTCGCCAAACCATCTTTGCACCGGCAGGACTCGAACACGTTCATACCTGAACGATTCATCGCAGCGAGATTAACTACCGGAGGAGGATTTACCCGTGCAGGGGACTGTATGGGTGCTGCCCCGCCCTGTTGCACCTGCTGTTGCACCTGCTGTTGCACCTGCTGTGGCACTGGCTGCGGTGGCTGCTGTGGCGCTTGCGGGGGCACTTCTTGGGGTAAGGGCTGCGCTTGTGGCGAGGCTTGATTGGGGTCATTGCCAAGGTGAACGATCCCCTTGGCGTCCTTATAGGAAAAGAATTCCCCTCTAGCTGCGGGCGATTGAGGTTCTGCGGCTGCAGATGGCGAAGGGGGAACGGCCGGAAGGTCGGCAACCACGGGGCGGACAGTTTCCACCTTTTGCGAGGTGCGGACCTGAGCGGTGGTATTCCAACCGGGAAAGATGAGCGAAGTCAGATCAAAGTGGGGAAGTAGACACAGCGTGACGCCGGTCAATGCGGTTAGAAGCGTGAAAATTCCGGCGTGGTTCGATTGTTTTTTCAGCATGGTCTTGTTCGGTGCCCCCTGTGTCTCTGTGAAAAATCGAATCCGCTTACAGGGGATTTGTAGGATCAGCCATTGCTCGCGCTACTGTCTCAAAGCGTAAGGATCCAGGTGATGAACGTCAACTATTATTCCCGGTCAGCGACAATTATAATTCCCGTTTTGTGGTCGCTGTTGGGACCGGCAGTTGAGCCCTCGCTCCGACTGCCGGTCCAAGGTTTCTTAACTTAAAAACACCGTCAGAGAACGTCGTCTGACTTCAGCGGATTGCGTAGCAAGTCCGCTGGAAGGAAATGTTATCCCTCTCTGCTTCTTCGATGGCACCTTGAATCATTTTGCTTCCCAAGTCTTTTTTAATAGTGTCGGCAATAACCAAGTGGCGACTACAAAACACGGCATAATTAGAAATGCATATATTGCAGCCATCATTTTCCCTCCAGAGACTGCCGAAACAATATTGAGGCACCCGTCGCTCTTGGAGCCCATCACTACGTCATCTTCGCTGGGGTTACCTGATATAGCTAGGACTGGAATGTTGTAGCCGACAGGTAATTGATTTAGAAATCCTTTAACCACAGTGTGACCGTCAATTCTTAAAACGTAATGGAATGCTATACCACCTTTGATAATTGAACTGGTGTGATCGAGTGCCACAACCATGGCCTGCTTTTCAATGCCATGCTTCCAGAACATATACACCTGTGAAGCGGTGTGCAAAGTTAGCCACCAGAATATTGGTATCCCGACCAAGAAGATGCAACTGAAGAGGGCTTTTCGAAATAGTTTCATTGAGAGTCCTAACATATGAGTCGGCTGCGTATTAGCCGTAAAATATCCCAAGCTAGATTTGCAGATTAAAATAAATAATTAACAATTGCAAGGTATTATCGGGAATTATGAAAACGGGTTTCATTCCATACGCTGCTGCCAGTTAAAGCATGACAGTTGAAGGTCCCCATTTTTATATCAACCGGTGTTGTCGCAAAAGGTCTTTTGCTCTCTTCTGGCTGTACCCGATATCAGCCCTTGTTACGTCATAGACCCAGATCGGATAGTTGAACCCTGACTTGATGAGCAGCCCCCCCTCCCAGTCAGTGATCATTGTGACACTGCTGTTCCCGTGGCTGCTGAACCGGGTCGTATTCTCTGCGGTAAGCTCGACATCAAGAGTTTCCAGTCGGCTTTTCTGAGGGTTGTATATCGTGCATTCCATAATTTTGGCCTCTCAGTTCGTACCATTTTGTTGAGGCTCAACCTGAGCCTGAGTTTTCTGGGATTGCTCCAAACGATAGCTGGACAGGTTCAGCTCCAGAATGACGCTATGGTGAACCAGCCGATCAATGGCCGCTGCCGTGGTCATTGGGTCCTTAAAGATCTGCTCCCATTTTGAGAACGGCAGATTGCTGGTGATCATGACACTGCTGCGTTCATAGCGGTCGGCAAGGAGGGTGAAGAGGACCTCCATCTCTTCTCGGCTTTGCTGCACATAGCCTATATCGTCAATAATCAGGGCTTCATACTTTGCAAACTGCTTGAGAACTCGCGCTAACTTCAGGTCTCTTTTCGCTATCAGTAGCTCCTGTACCAGTAGGTTGCACTGGATAAAGCGAACCTGCCGGCCTTGGTGAATCAGCTCCTGAGCGATCGCACATAAAAGATGCGTCTTGCCGCTGCCTGGATTGCCGAAGGCCAGCACGTTTTCTTTATGGTCGAGGAACTTCCCCTTCAAGAGCAGATTCAGATGCGCGTCTACCTTGCGCGGCAGCCGTTTGCGGTCGAAGGCTTTCAAACTTTTTCCTGATTAGCGATAATCTTCAGCCACTCTGAGCCAGGTCTCGGTACGTTTGCCTGTTTTGATACTCGCGAACAGTAGTCGAGAGAACATTGAGCGAAGATCAAATCGACGGTTGAATCTATATT
>TBL_comb47_HYPODRAFT_10005786_pt1 | contig 13633 bp, 14 predicted proteins | sample TroBogypolimnion_40_FD_10682 | JGI IMG/M metagenome (IMG submission 10682)
CACTTTTACTGCTTTTTGGTGCCGACGGCGAGACTCGAACTCGCACAGCCTAAGCCACTACCCCCTCAAGATAGCGTGTCTACCAATTTCACCACGTCGGCATCTTGAAAACTCGTCAATTCTACTGCATTGCAGTAGAAACATGCAGGGCTAAAAGCACCTAAATCGACCTAAAAAGGCCTTTTTAGATTACTTAGGTACTGCAGGTTTGCTAGGATCTTGCGCCGGCGTCACAGGAGCTGCTGGAGCAACCTGAGTGGGCGCCACGGTGCCCGATAAAACGCTTTGAGGGGCCGTCTTCTGATTACCAATCCAGGTAATACCTAAAGTACAAATAAAGAATACCGCGGCAAATACCGCAGTCGTGTGGGATAGAAAATTGGCAGAACCGCTAGCGCCAAATAAGCTACCAGAAGCACCTGAGCCAAAAGCCGCACCCATATCAGCGCCTTTACCCTGCTGCAGGAGGACCAATAAGATGACGCCTAGAGCAGAGATCACCTGCAATACAACCAACAAAGTCTTTAACCATTCCATGACTTATCTCCAAATAAAAATTTATGCCTGACAAATAGCCAGAAATTCGTGAGGATCTAATGAAGCACCCCCAATTAAGCCGCCATCAATATCAGGCATGGCAAATAATTCAACTGCATTGTCTGGCTTCACGCTACCGCCATACAAAATCCCGACATGCGAGGCAACATCCTCATCAAACTCAGCCAGTTGCAAACGAATAACACGATGCATATCTTGAGCAACCTGAGCACTTGCAACTTTGCCAGTACCAATCGCCCAAACAGGTTCGTAAGCGATCAAACAATCGGCTAAGCGATCTTGTAGAACAGAGACCAGCTTGGCAACTTGGGAGCGCACTACTTCAACTTCTCTTCCAGAATTGCGTTCATCAGCAGTTTCTCCGACACAAATCACTGGGGTCATACCATGATCCAAAGCTTGAAGGGCTTTTTCTGCAACCACTCCATCGCTTTCACCATGCATCTGGCGACGCTCTGAATGACCAACGATGACATAGGCGCATGCAAACTCTTTGAGCATTGCAGCACTGACTTCACCTGTGAAGGCACCAGTTTCATGGCGCGAGACATCTTGCGAACCTAAGCTTAAAAAGGCAGCCGAGCAATTCTGAATCAGATCAGCACACTGAGCCAAATAGGGAAACGGCGGGCAAACAACATACTTACGACCAGCAGGCATCCCTTTTTCCATACCACGGCATACCACTTGCACCCAATCCTGATTGCTCTTGAGATTGCCGTTTAATTTCCAATTGGCGATAACGATGAGTGGGCGCATATCTCTAGATCATTAAACCGTTAAGACAATTTTGCCTACATGCTCTGAAGATTCCATCAAACGATGGGCGTCAGCCGCCTCTTCCAATGAAAAGGTTTTGTAAATGACCGGTTTGAGTTTGCCCGCATTGAGCAAGGGCCAAATGCGCTCATGCAGTTGATGGGTAATTTGTTTTTTAAATGAGACTGGACGGGGGCGTAATGTAGAGCCAGTAATGGTTAAACGACGACGCAAAATCTGCCCTGTATTCACCTCGGCTTTTGAGCCGCCCATGATTGCAATAATCACAATGCGACCATCATCGGCCAAACATTCCAACTCACGCTGCACATATGATCCCGTAACCATATCCAGCACGACGTTAACGCCTTTGCCGCCAGTCACTTTTTTAATCTCTTCAACAAAGTCTTGGGTCTTGTAATTGATCGCTAAGTCAGCACCGAGCTTTAGACACGCATTACACTTCTCATCTGAGCCGGCAGTCACAAAGACTTTATGACCCAAAGCTTTTGCAATCAAAATCGCAGTCACACCAATGCCGCTTGAGCCGCCTTGTACCAACAAGGTCTCGCCTTCAGACAACTCACCACGCATGAAGACATTGCTCCATACGGTGTAAAAGGTTTCTGGCAAAGCAGCCGCTTCTTGATCTGAAAATCCCTTGGGGTAAGGTAAACATTGGGCTATTGGCGCGGTACACAATTCTGCATAACCACCACCTTGTACCAAAGCACACACCTTATCGCCAAGCTTCAAACCAAAGGCATTATCTGTATGTGATAAATCACCACCGATAATTTCTCCGGCAACTTCTAAACCCGGAATATCGGATGCACCAGCCGGCACTGGGTAGTGACCCTTGCGTTGGAGTACATCTGGACGATTGATGCCTGCAGCGAGAATGCGGATTAAGACCTCACCAGAACCTGCAGCAGGAGCTACGGGATCTGGGCGAGTGGCAGACACCAGCATCTCTGGTGCGCCAAACTCTTTGATTTCCATTACGCGCATGACGAACCTCGAATGAAAAACTTAGTTAGATTCTTCCGAGATGGGTGCAGCCTCTGCACCTTCAGCAGCGGTGCTGCCAGCTAAGGGCTCAATCGTGCCGCCCTCATCTGCCATAGCGGCTTTGAGCGAGAGACGTAAACGACCACGCTCATCAGCAGCTAAGAGTTTCACGCGAACGATCTGGCCTTCTTGTAAATAGTCTTTCACTTCCTTCACACGCTCTGTAGAAATCTCAGAGATGTGGAGCAAGCCATCTTTACCAGGAAGAATATTGACCAACGCACCGAACTCAAGCAACTTCACAACTGGGCCTTCGTAGATCTTACCTACTTCAGCTTCAGCAGTAATGCCTTCGATGCGGGCTTTTGCCTCAGCCATACCTTCAGCACTAGTGGAGGCAATGGTTACAGTGCCATCATCTTTAATGTCGATGCTGCAACCAGTCTCTTTTGTCAGAGCCTGAATTGTTGCGCCACCCTTACCGATGACTTCACGAATCTTATCTGGATGAATCTTGAAGCTAACCATACGTGGTGCATGTGCTGACAATTCAGTACGAACTGAACCCATCGCTTCTTGCATCTTGCTCAGGATATGCAAACGACCTTCTTGAGCTTGTGCCAACGCCACTTGCATGATCTCTTTGGTAATACCTTGTACTTTGATATCCATCTGTAATGCAGTAATACCGTTAGCAGTACCAGCAACCTTAAAGTCCATATCGCCCAAGTGATCTTCGTCACCAAGAATATCGGTTAAGACCGCAAAACGATTGCCATCAAGAATCAAGCCCATTGCTACGCCAGCAACGTGCGCCTTTACAGGAACACCAGCATCCATCATGGCTAAGCAACCACCGCAAACAGAAGCCATTGAGGAAGAACCATTGGACTCAGTAATCTCTGAAACCACACGAATGCTGTATGCAAAGTCTTCTGGGCTTGGCAATACTGGAATCAATGCGCGCTTGGCTAAACGGCCGTGACCAATTTCGCGACGCTTAGGGCTACCAACACGACCGGTTTCACCAGTAGCAAACGGAGGCATGTTGTAGTGGAACATGAAACGATCACGGTACTCGCCTTCGAGCGCATCAATGATCTGTTCATCGCGTGCAGTACCCAAAGTTGCAATTACGAGCGCCTGAGTTTCACCACGGGTAAACAATGCAGAGCCGTGAGTGCGTGGTAACACGCCATTGCGAATTTCGATTGGACGGACAGTTCGAGTATCACGACCATCGATACGTGGCTCACCATTCAAAATCTGGCTACGCACAATCTTGGCTTCGATTTCAAACATGATGTTGCCAACAGCAACTTCATCCACTTCTCCGTCTTGTGCCAACTTCGCCAACACTTCTTTAGTAGTTGCCTTGAGCTTCTCGGAACGAGCGCTCTTTTGGCGAATTTGATAAGCCTCGCGTAATGGACCCTCAGCCAAGGCAGTGATCTTAGCGATCAATGGCTCATCTTTAGGTGCAGGCTGCCAATTCCACTCTGGTTTGCCAGCTTCACGAACTAAATCATTAATTGCATTGATAGCAGTTTGCATTTGCTCATGACCAAACACTACCGCGCCCAACATGATCTCTTCAGATAATTGATTAGCCTCTGATTCCACCATCAATACCGCAGCTTGCGTACCGGCAACGATCAAATCGAGTTCACTGGTAGTTTGCTCTGTACGAGTTGGGTTCAGTAAGTATTGGCCATTGGTATAGCCAACACGGGCTGCGCCGACTGGGCCGCTGAAAGGAATGCCTGATACAGCCAAGGCTGCAGAGGCAGCGATCAAAGCAGGAATATCAGAAGGCACTTCTGGATTGATTGACAACACATGCACTACAACCTGAACTTCGTTGTAGAAACCTTCAGGGAATAATGGACGAATTGGACGGTCGATCAAACGGGAGATCAAAGTCTCACCTTCGGATGGACGGCCTTCACGACGGAAGAAACCACCAGGGATCTTGCCTGCTGCGTAAGTCTTCTCTAAATAATCAACAGTGAGTGGAAAAAAGTCTTGGCCTGGCTTGGCTGTCTTAGAGGCAACTACAGTGCCCATCACTACAGTGTCATCAACGTTAACGATAACGGCACCACCTGCTTGACGAGCAATCTCGCCAGTTTCCATGGTTACCTGATGATTGCCCCATTGAAAACTTTTTACTGCTTTTTTAAACATAGTCATTCTGATCTTCTCCAAATTGTTCACGCCAGACTCACATGAGAATGACGCTTGTCGTGGGATAAAGCAGTGTCACGACAACACTGGAGTGTTTAAAGATTACAAGGGATGCCATTCCAGTGAGGCTCTAAATACATCATTCAGAAACTCATTGGAATGACACAATCCCCTACACAAATAATCTTGAAGCACTCAAAAACATGCCATCTGCTTAAGACCGAATCAATTAAGAAACAATCCTAAGGAAGATGGCATAGCAATACTAATAAGAATTACTTACGGAGACCTAATTTCTCAATCAATGCGCGATAGCGTCCCAAGTCTTTGCCTTTGAGGTAATCCAAAAGACGACGGCGACGTGAAACCATCTTCAACAAGCCGCGACGGCTGTGATGGTCTTTAGCGTTAGCCTTGAAATGGGGGGTTAATTCATTGATGCGGGCTGTGAGCAATGAAACTTGCACTTCAGGACTACCCGTATCGTTTGCGCTGCGCGCATTTTCTTTGACGATTTCCGCCGTTTTAATATCAGCAACTGCCATTTTCCTACTCCTTACTTGCGATCACCTGAGCTTTCACCCATCTGGTGTCGTGCGATTAAAAAACTAACAAATAAACAAAAAAGCTTTAAAAATCAAAGCCCTCGAATTGTAGCAGAGCTAAGGCACTCTGAGCCGCTATGACCTAAAGAAATATTGGTATTCTGATGTGATTAAACCAATGAAATTATAAATATTTCAATTAAATCAAGGACTTATAAATGCTATCCCTACGCAAACTGGTATTTTTAGGCTTTTTTGGGCTTTTGCTGGGCAATACCCCCGCTTTTGCTCAGTTTTCTTCTATATTTGGCAGCGATAAAACGGTCGCCCAGCAACGGGAAGAGATTCTCAAAAAGAACCAGGAGATCTTGCAGCGGCTTTATAAGGCTGAACCCAGCTCCAAAGCCGCGGTTGAAAATGCAGTTGCCTACGCTACGTTTAGCAACTTTGGCATGAAGATTTTGATTGCCGGTGGCGGCTCTGGAAGCGGCGTAGTGATCAGCAAAAATGGTGCTAAGCCCATTTACATGGATATGGCAGAAGTACAAGCTGGCGTTGGCCTTGGCATTAAGTCATTCCAAAATATTTTCGTCTTTCAAACGCAAACAGCTTTAAATGAGTTTATTAACTCAGGCTGGACTTTTGGTGGCCAAACAACTGTAGCTGCAAAATACGATAAAGATGGTGCTGCTTATGCAGGCGCAGTTGTGGCAGCCCCAGGTTTGCTGATGTACCAGTTAACAGACTCGGGCCTTGCCGCAGAAATCACCGGCAAGGGTACGAAGTATTACAAAGACTCAGACCTCAATTAAGGTGTCATCTGGGCGTTGAGCTTAGCCTGGCTTGGATCATGCAATTTATTCAAAGCCGATAAGTAGGCCTTAGCCGATGCAGCAATGATGTCGGGATCAGTGCCAACCCCATTAACAATTCGACCGCCCTTAGCCAAGCGCACTGTGACTTCACCCTGTGACTGCGTTCCAGAGGTAATCGCATTGACTGAATAAAGTAACTGCTCTGCCCCACTTTTGGCCTTAGCTTCAATCGCATTTAAGCTCGCGTCGACCGGGCCATTGCCTTCGGCTTCAGAGCTTACCTCTTGATCACCCATTCTGAAAGTGACAATTGATTTAGGACGCGTACCTGTTTCAGAATGCTGACTCAAAGAGATAAATTGATAATGCTCAGCTTTCTCAGACGCTGCGGAGTCAGACATGATGGCAATAATGTCCTCATCAAAAATATCAACCTTCTGATCAGCCAAAGCCTTGAAGCGAACAAAGGCATCATTCATCTCTTCTTCTGACTCAACAGCGATACCCAAGTCTTGCAAGCGTTGCTTAAACGCATTACGCCCAGACAACTTACCTAACACAATCTTATTGGTAGACCAGCCCACATCTTCAGCACGCATGATTTCATAGGTCTCGCGGGCTTTTAAGATGCCATCTTGATGAATACCAGAAGCATGCGCAAAGGCGTTCGCTCCCACCACTGCTTTATTAGGCTGAACCACAAAACCCGTAATCTGAGAGACCAATTTAGACGCCGGCACAATTTGTGTCGCATCAATACCGCAAGTTAAATCAAAATAATCCTTACGGGTACGCAAAGCCATTACCACTTCTTCCAATGCAGTATTACCTGCTCGCTCACCTAAGCCATTAATAGTGCACTCAACTTGACGCGCTCCACCAATCTTCACACCAGCCAAAGAGTTGGCGACAGCCATACCTAAGTCATTATGGCAATGCACTGACCAAATCGCTTTATCAGAGTTCGGCACTTTGCTTCGCAAGGTATGGATGAAGTTGCCATACAACTCGGGGATGGCATAGCCTACGGTATCTGGGATATTGATCGTTGTAGCACCTTCAGAAATTGCGGCCTCTACTACCCTTGCCAAGAAATCTATCTCAGAGCGATAGCCATCCTCTGCCGAGAACTCCACATCACTAGCTAAGTTTCTGGCAAAACGAATTGAGCGTTTAGCTTGCTCCAATACTTCCTCAGGCGACATCCGCAATTTGACTGCCATGTGCAAAGGGCTCGTAGCAATAAAGGCGTGGATACGTTTGGCATTCGCCTGCTTTAAAGCATCCGATGCACGGGTAATATCTTTTTCATTAGCACGAGCGAGTGAGCACACCACGGAATCTTTGACAGCTGCGGCAACTGCAGCAATTGCTGCGAAATCACCTTCTGAGCTGGCAGCAAAACCAGCCTCAATCACGTCGACCTTGAGTCTCTCTAATTGACGTGCAATTCTTACCTTTTCGTCTTTAGTCATGGAGGCGCCAGGCGACTGTTCGCCATCACGCAAGGTGGTATCAAAAATGATTACTTTGTCATTCATCGCTACTCTCCGATTCAAAACTACGCTCTTAAAAATAAAAAACCCCAGCAAATTGCTGGGGCTGGTATGTGGTGGTTAATGAATTATTGGCGTCTCATCAACTCAGGCCTTACCCGCCCCAAGCTTTAGGCTTAGTGCTAGAAGGAGACCGGTTAAAAGTGAGAAATTCATCAACATGGTTTTACTATACCCCAAAATATGGGGATTAGCCAAATCGCTTAGGATTAATCATTTCCCAGGCCCAAATGACATAGCCGGAGATTGAATAAATTATAAAGAAGCCAAATAAAGTCAGGGGTGGATTAGTAGAGATGAGGACGAAGCCCAAAATCATCAATACCATCACGCCGAAAGGGACCCGATAGCGCACATCCAAGGCTTTGCCACTATAGAACTTGGCATTGGAGACCATGGTTAAACCTGCGTAAACGGTAATTAAAAAGGTGACCCAAGGAATCGCGTAATCCTTCACTGGGATTTTGTTGTCGTCTGCTAACCAAATGAAGCCGGCTAAAAGTGAGCCAGCTGCAGGGCTAGGCAAACCCTGAAAGAAACGTTTATCCACTACCTGGGTATTGACGTTAAAGCGAGCGAGACGTAAAGCGGCACCAGCACAATAAGTGAATGCAGCTAGCCAGCCCCACTTACCAAGATCTTTCAACACCCACTCATAAGCAACGAGCGAAGGGGCTACACCAAATGAAACCATGTCTGCCAATGAATCGTATTGCTCACCAAAGGCGCTTTGGGTATTAGTCATGCGAGCGATACGGCCATCCATGCCATCTAAAACCAGAGAAGCAAAGATCGCGATAGCTGCAATAGCAAATTCATGGTTCATCGCATTCACAATCGCAAAGAAACCACTGAATAAAGCAGCAGTAGTAAACGCATTAGGTAATAAATAGATCCCTTTGTTGCGTGGGCGATGGTGAACAGTCTCTTCGACTTCGTAATCCAGCGGATCGCCAAGCTCTGCTGCTAAGCGATCATCAGAATTCTTAAAATGGGAGCGAGAGGTACGGCTTCTCTCAATTCGACCGCGGCGTCGGAAGGTAGGCATTCTCAATTCTTTAATCTAAGCCAGGTAATCGGGCTAAGGCAGTATTGGTTGCATAAACCCGATCGCCCACGCTAACCATGGGAACTGCTGTCAATGGTAAATACACATCTACTCGAGAACCAAAGCGAATGAAGCCGTAACGCTCCCCTGCTTTGAGACGATCACCAACATGAACATAGCAAAGAATTCGGCGTGCGATGAGGCCGGCCACCTGCACTAAGGTCACAATCTGACGATTAGCATCGATGACCATAGCATTTCGCTCATTCTCCAAGGAAGCTTTATCCAGATCAGCATTCACAAACTTGCCTGGAAAATATTGAATCTCTTTGACAAGGCCATTCACTGCGCTGCGATTGGAGTGGACATTAAAGACATTCATGAAGACACTAATTTTTAAAGCTTCACGCTTGGCATATGGGTCTTGCGTAACTTCAACCACCACGATGCGACCATCAGCAGGAGATAGAACTAAATCGCGCCCCAAAGGAGCAATGCGTTGTGGATCACGAAAGAATTGGAGAACAAAGAAAAACAGAATCCAAAGAGGCCATGACCAAGTAAAGCCACCCAAAGAGTGGACAACTAATGTCAGCACTCCCAAGACTGCCAAATAGGGCCAACCTTCTTTAGCAATCAAGGGGTGTGGATACATCATCTTTTCAGGGTCTCGCTTATTGGCTAATTAGTTCTTGGTTTGATCAACCAATTTGTTCTTGGCAATCCAAGGCATCATGGCACGCAATTTAGCGCCCACGATTTCAATATCATGCTCGGCATTCAAGCGACGACGAGAAATCAAAGTAGGTGCACCAGCTTTGTTTTCTAGGATAAAGCTCTTCGCATACTCACCAGTTTGAATATCTTTCAAACACTGACGCATTGCGTTCTTGGTATCTTCAGTTACAACGCGTGGGCCAGTTACATACTCACCATACTCAGCATTGTTGGAGATGGAGTAGTTCATATTGGCAATGCCGCCCTCGTAGATCAAGTCCACAATCAACTTGAGTTCATGCAAGCACTCGAAGTAAGCCATTTCTGGGGCGTAACCCGCTTCAACCAAAGTCTCAAAGCCAGCTTTGATCAACTCAACCGCGCCACCACACAGAACAGCCTGCTCACCAAATAAATCAGTCTCGGTTTCTTCGCGGAAGTTGGTTTCGATAATGCCAGCACGGCCACCGCCATTGGCAGTTGCGTATGACAAAGCAATATCACGGGCAGCACCAGATTTGTCTTGATACACAGCAATCAAATGGGGTACACCACCACCCTGAGCATAAGTACCGCGCACAGTATGGCCAGGTGCCTTAGGAGCGATCATGATCACGTCTAAATCTGCGCGGGGTTGAACTTGTCCGTAGTGAACGTTAAAGCCGTGAGCAAATGCTAAAGCAGCTCCTTGCTTAATATTGGCATGTACTTCTTTGCTGTAAACCTCAGCAATTTGCTCATCAGGCAAAAGCATCATCACAATATCCGCATCCTTAACAGCCTCAGCAACTTCTTTCACAGTTAAGCCTGCGTTAGCTGCTTTTTTCCAAGAGGCGCCGTCCTTACGTAGGCCCACAGTCACTTTGACACCAGAATCATTCAGATTCAATGCGTGCGCATGACCTTGTGAACCGTAACCAATGATGGTAACTTTTTTGCCTTTAATGAGGGACAAATCAGCGTCTTTATCGTAAAAAACTTTCATGCTCTTTCCTTGTGTGAAAAATATTTGCTACTTTGTAATGAATCAGTTAAAAAAATTAGACCTTCAAAATCCGCTCGCCACGGCCGATGCCTGACCCGCCAGAGCGGACAGTCTCTAGAATCGAGGCACGATCGATAGAGTCGATAAATGCATCAAGCTTCATACCGTCACCGGTCAGCTCAATCGTGTAGCTCTTATCGGTGACATCAATAATGCGACCACGAAAAATATCGGTTGTACGCTTGAGCTCTTCGCGCTCTTTACCACTGCACGAACCTTAATCATCATCAGCTCACGCTCAATATGAGGTCCTTCGGTCAAATCGAATACTTTGACCACTTCAACCAAACGATTGAGGTGTTTGGTTATTTGCTCAATAATGTCTTCAGAGCCGACCGTCACAATCGTCATACGCGATAAAGAAGAATCCTCGGTTGGTGCAACACTTAGAGTCTCAATGTTGTAACCGCGGGCCGAGAATAGACCGACTACGCGGGATAAAGCACCAGGTTCGTTCTCTAACAAAACGGAAATAATGTGTCGCATTAGAGATCCTCGCTACCCAAGAGCATTTCGCTAATACCCTTACCAGCTTGTACCATCGGCCAAACGTTTTCCTCTGGATCGGTTTGGAAATCCATAAATACCGTACGATCTTTGAGACGCATTGCTTCCTTGAGCGCACCCTCAACATCAGACTTCTTCTCAATGCGCATGCCAACGTGACCAAAGGCTTCAGCCAACTTCACAAAGTCTGGCAAAGAGTCCATGTAGGAACTGGAATAGCGCTTGTTATAGGTGAGCTCCTGCCATTGACGAACCATCCTAAGTAACGGTTATTCAAGGATACGATCTTCACAGGTGTGTTGTATTGTTTACAGGTCGAAAGCTCCTGAATACACATCTGGATTGAGCCCTCACCGGTAACAGTAACCACTTCTTTATCTGGAAAGGCTTTCTTGATACCCATGGCGTAAGGCAAGCCCACACCCATGGTGCCAAGACCACCCGAGTTAATCCAGCGACGGGGTTTGTCGAATTTATAGAACTGCGCTGCCCACATTTGATGCTGACCAACGTCAGAGCAAATAAAGGCATCACCACCAGTGATCTCCCAGAGCTTTTGGATCACATACTGTGGCTTCACAATTTGTGACTGCTCGTCATACTTCAAGCAATCTTTTTTGCGCCATTCATTAATCTGTGCCCACCACGCTGCAAGCTTGGCATCATTTTTGCGAGGACCTGCTGCTTTGAGCTGCGCAGTCATCTCTTGCAACACTTCTTTGAGGTTGCCAACGATTGGCACATCAACCTTCACCCGCTTGGAAATCACGGACGGATCGATATCAATGTGGATGATCTTGCGAGGATGACTTGCAAAGTGTTCGGTGTTGCCGATCACACGATCGTCAAAGCGCGCACCAATCGCAATCAACACGTCGCTGTGTTGCATTGCCATGTTGGCTTCATAGGTGCCGTGCATACCGAGCATGCCTAAAAACTGCGGACTGGTTCCTGGGAAACCGCCCAAGCCCATTAAGGTATTAGTAACGGGATAGCCTAAAAGGTCTGCAAATTCTTTTAACTCTGCTGCTGCGTCAGCCAAGATAATGCCGCCACCGGTATAGATGTAGGGCCGCTCAGCCTCTTGTAACAAGGCAACCGCTTTGCGGATCTGACCACTATGACCTTTCACAACGGGGTTATAGGAACGCATCTCCAGGGTTTCGGGGTAAACAAATGGCCCCTTAGTCGCGGAGATATCCTTTGGAATATCAACCAAGACTGGACCAGGTCTTCCGGTACGTGCAATATGGAAAGCCTTCTTCAAGACAAGCGGTAAATCCTTGATGTCTTTGACCAAGAAGTTGTGCTTCACCACTGGGCGAGTAATACCCACTGTATCTGCTTCTTGGAAGGCGTCTTCACCGATTGCGTAAGTTGGTACGTTACCGCTGATGATCACCATCGGGATCGAGTCGGTATAGGCAGTCGCAATTCCGGTAACGGCATTTGTGACTCCAGGGCCGGAGGTCACTAATGCAACACCAACCTTACCGGTTGCACGCGCATAGCCATCGGCTGCATGAACGGCTGCTTGCTCATGGCGAACCAAGATATGTTCAAACTTATCTTGTTTAAAAATTTCATCATAGATAAAGAGCACTGCTCCACCGGGATAGCCCCAGACAAATTCAACGCCTTCTGCGTGCAAAGCATGCACAAGCATTTCGGCACCGATCATTTCGGGTACTGGGGTATTGGAGTTGGCTGAGTCTTTATTAGCTGTTTTAGCTAAAAATTCTGCGCTGCTTGTATTCATTTTCTTTCGTCCTTTGCAATTTTCGGCAAAAAATTGTTTGGTCTGTTCTGTCTCTGGCTTTTGACCCGAGTTCGAACGGCGCTATTGCCAGAGAAATCCACTTCTTGAATGAGTTTCTCGGCGGTAAGCCCTCTATTCTATAGCAATCCCCTAAAATAGCTCAACCAATACCGATTCAGGTCTAATCCATTGCATGGCATCAGCCCAAGAACTATCTGACTTTCTGAGCAATATTGAGCAGCGCGCTTTTAAACAAGCGGTCTACGCTGTGCGAGATGACGATGCTGCCCTGGATATTGTTCAGGATGCCATGATCAAATTGGCTGAAAAGTACAGCGATCGCCCCGCAAGCGAGCTTCCTTTGGTCTTTACCCGGATTCTGCAAAACCGCATTCATGACTGGTTTAGACGGCAAAAGGTCAGAAATGCCTGGGTCACCCTATTTTCCAGTATGGGCAAAAAATCTGATGAAAACGATGATTTTGACCCTTTAGAGCAACTTTCTGCCCCCGATGACAGCCAAATTCATCAAGATGGGTCTCAAAAAATGGAACAAAGTCAGCTTTTACAGGCTTTGGAGTCAGAAATATCTAAATTACCTGTCCGTCAACGAGAAGCCTTCCTCATGCGTTATTGGGATGAGCTTAGTATTACTGATACTGCCAAAGCGATGAGTTGTAGCGAGGGCAGCGTCAAAACGCATTGTTCCAGGGCTACTCAGGCTCTGGCTAAAGCATTGAAATTAAAAGGAATTACCCTGTGAACCGCGCCAAAATTGACAATTTGACCACTACAGAAGCTGACCGTTTCGGCCAAGCGAGCGCTGCCCTATTGCGCCAGGGAGCACAAAACTTNCCTGCGAGCATTAAAGANCGCCTNTACGCCGCCAGAATGAAGGCACTTGCTGTAAGCAAAGNCCGAAAAGTCCCAGTTCGTACGCACGTACTGGCTGGTAACGCTGGCAATTGGTCGTCGCACTCTAACCCCATCTGGGAAGGCGTGCGATGGGCTGCCCCTATCGCCTTTTTAGTCCTTGGTCTTTATGGCATCGCCCAGTGGCAGCAAGATTCCCGTATCAATGACATTGCCCAAGTCGATGCAGCCCTATTAACGGATGACGTTCCGC
>TBL_comb47_HYPODRAFT_10005787_pt1 | contig 13632 bp, 7 predicted proteins | sample TroBogypolimnion_40_FD_10682 | JGI IMG/M metagenome (IMG submission 10682)
AATCGCACGATTGCAAACAAATACGTTTTTTACCGTCCACTTCAAGGAGAACGAGTTCAGGATGAAAATAGAAATTCTTGGGAAACGCATTTTTTTCTTAGAAAAGAACCTGAGTAGTTACCAAATTTCTAAATACGGTCCTGATCATGGCCTGATCGGCAAGGACAATGGCTTCCTGAGGTAAATCCTTTTGGACCGCAATTGATTTTTGATTGGTGATTTCCTCGAAAAATGGGATATTTTCATGTAGAAATTCAACGATGTCGAAAAGTCCGGGGTCAAAATTTATCCTGCCTGTCTGCGACTTTGACCATTCCATCAGGTTCATCAGGATGTTCATTGCCAGTTTTGATGATTGAAGGATCGATCTGGCATAGGCATCAATGCCATCGTAATCTTTTTCTTCAACGTGCTCCATAAGTAAGACACTAAAACCAAGGATCGCCTGGAAAGGGCTTCTCAGGTCGAATGCGACGATTGAGAAGAACTTGTCTTTTGTGGCATTGAGCTTCTGAAGGTTTTCGTTTTGAAGGGTAATCTCTGCTTCAATTTCTTTGCGCCTGGTAATGTTGACCATCGTGATAAGGCAATTTTCTCCATTTTCTGCCATGATACCGGTCACTTGGACAAACATCGGCGTATTTCCCTCATTCTGTAGAATTAATTCACAGGTCTCTTTTGTATTGCTTTTAAATATTTTTTCGAGAAACAGATTGAAGACCGGTTTTGTCTCCCCGGAAACAAAGAATCCAAGACTGGTATTCCTTAGCCGGCTCCGCTCTCTGCCAAGCATGGATGCACCCTGGAGGTTTAACCTGATGATTTTTCCTTCAGACGTAATTGAGAAAAAACCTGTTGGTGCAAAATCGTATAAATCAACGGCATCCTGCGCCGCAGATTTAGCCAGCCGAAGTTCTTCATTCTGTATTTCAAGCTCGATCTGGTGAACCTCAAGTTCGTGAATGTGTTTTAGAATATCCGCTTCCGAAAGCTGCGTTGTGATTTTCGGTGACTTGTTTTTCAGTTGGTCTTCTGCCTTTTGGCGAAGCACAGATAAAAAAGCCGGGCCTGTTTTTTTATTTTCCATTTCCGAAAAAGTATTTATTTGTTTCTTAATGAAAACTGTTATTTGAAAACTTTATTTTACTGCCAATTCTGCTCTCAGAAATACCAATTCCTGAGTGCCTGATGGAGATCCGAACTTTTCTCTGTTTCGTAGTTACCGATAAAGTAATCCGCTTTCTGACCGTGTAGATTTTATCCCATTGGAAATCAGATTTTTTAGTATATTGCTGATCATTACTTTACCTACTAAAAAAATTGCATCATGTGATATTTTCCTGATGCTGGTCATCTGTTTCCCGAATGCAATATCATCGAATAAAGATATCATTTCTTAAAGAAAACCGACAAATTCTTAAACCGATCAATGGCCTGTTTTGATGATCGCAATATAAACCCGACATTCTACTCAATTTCATTATCATCCTTATCCCTAACCTTTCAATAAAGATGCCGCTTAACCCATTTATGGACCGGAAAGGACTTATCAGAATGTGTACAATGATATAGAAAAATTTGTTTTTAGATGCACTGTTAATTCTTTCATTTACAAATGAATCTTTTCCTTCTGCAACATATCCCGGCGTACCAAGATTCCCAGGATTAAATCGTTCATCGGATACAAAGAATCTCTCGCGAACGGGGAATTAAGGAGGTAAACATTTCAAAGTTGAATGCCTATTTTAAAGGCAACATAAAACTGAAACAGCTGCCTTCCCCTTCCTTGGATTCAACGCAAATCCTGCCATTATGTTTTTCTATAAATTCTTTGCAAAGGATCAATCCAAGACCGGTTCCCAATTCGTTGTTGGTATCGGGGGTAGAGTGGCTCCCATCGATGTGAAATAATTTCTCAATCCGCTCTTTTGAGATCCCGATACCGCAATCTTTTACAGAAATGGTCAATCCATTTTGATCCTGTTCATCCGAAATAACAATTGTCCCATAAGGGTTCGAAAATTTTACTGCATTTGAAATCAGGTTCCTGATGACCGTGCTGATCATCGCCTTATCTGCAAAAACCTGAATATCAGAATGAGATTCATATTGGATCGTGATTGATTTCTGCCTGGCAATATCATTGAATAAAGGAAAAATCCCGTTGATGAAATCAACGATCCCGAAATATTCCGGATGAAAATCCATCCTGCCGGTCTGTGACCTTGACCACTCCATCAAATTTTTCAGTAGGTCCATTGCATGTTTGGAAGATTGATGGATGATTTGGGCATATTCTTCAATACCCTCATTGTCTTTTTCCCTGACCTGTTCCAAAAGCAGGTCGCTAAACCCGATCACTGCATTGAAGGGGCTTTTGAGGTCGTGGGCAATAATGGAGAAAAATTTGTCTTTTGTTGCAATGAGCTGCTGAAGTTCTTCGTTTTTCTCTTTGATCTCTGTCTCTGCCTGCTTACGCTCTGTAATATCGATAATGTATCCGGCAAGGAGTTTTACCCCATTCTTTGTTATCGGGAATTTTATGGAAGAGTAGCTGTGGCCATTCAGATTCTCCAGCAGGACAACAGGCTTCCCACCTGAAACAACTGACCAGTCGTCGGCTGTAATTTTTGATGCAAATTCGGCAGGGAAAAGTTCGAACATATTCATGCCAACCATTTCAGAACCTGGAATACCTGTCATATCCACAAAGTTATCGGATACTTTCAAAACCTTGCTTTCTGTGGGAGTAACCTCTTTGATAAACGAATAAATCGGAGAGTGTTTTAAATACAATGATAACAGTTCATTGCTTTCGCGCAGCTCCTGCTCCGCCCGCTGGCGTTTGGCAATGTCGAGTTCCAACTGAAGGTTGACCTCTGTCAAACCCTTTGTCTTTTCCCTGATCTTTTTCTCGAGCCAAAGGTTCCGGATTTTTAGTTCCTCAAGGGGATAGCTCTCCCCTTCTTTATTGTTAGGTGCAGATGTAGAAATATGTTTGTGTACGATCAGCCATTCATTTCCCGATTTTTTAAAAACAGTACTCAACCTGAGTCCTTCCATTTCAAACAGTGAACTTCCAATACCGGTTTTTATTGAAATCACTGCACTCACCAACCCAACTGTTTCAGCAAGAGTTTGTACGCTGATACGTTGAATTTCATAATCTATTGGATCCGGGACTTGCAAAATATCACGTAAATAAAGTTCTTTTGCAGATTCGGTATTTAATGCGACTTCATCATTTGCAGTTCCGATAATGGTCATTTTATCTCCCATCATTGCAAAAATCCCATCAGGGTTACGTTGCTTAAAATAGACTGACAAATATTTTTCAAAGGCAGACCGTATTTCAAGTTCAGTTTGGCGATTTTCATTCATCTGATTACATCTATAAGGATTCCCAAATTTAGTACGTTTATATTAGAAACTATTTGGCAATCGAGGTATTGTAAAACTGAATTGACTACCCAACCGCTCTACACTTTCGATCTTTATTTCTCCACCTTGTTTTTCTATAAAATCTTTACACAAAAGCAATCCCAAACCTGTACTGGACTCGCCTTCCGTTCCCTTCCTGTTTGTCCTGATGTCGATACGGAATAGATTCTTGACCATTTCGGCACTCATCCCAATACCGGAATCTCTGACGGATATCTGTACGTACTTATCATTGAGAACATTGGCATTAATCTCAACACTGCCGCCTATTTTTGTAAATTTCAGGGCATTTGAAATAAGATTGCGCAATATGGTCTGAATGAAGTTATTGTCGGCAAAAGCAATTAGTGAATCAGCTATCTTCGTTGTGATTTTGATTCTTTTGAATTCCGCAGATTCGCGAAATGGTTCAAGGCTTTCCTTAATCGCTTTGGTTAAATCAAATTTTTCAGGAGATAAAACAATTAGTCCTTGTTGTAAACGGGACCATTGGAGCAGGTTTTCGAGTAACCGGAAAAGATTGGTGGCCGAATTAAATAAGTTAGCGGTAAACTCCTGGATTTCACAAAACGAAAGGGTCAGCAATTTTTCCGACATAATTTTGGTGAGCCCCAAAAAACCGTTGAAAGGGCCACGCAGGTCATGTGCAATAATAGAGAAGAATCTGTCTTTTTGTGAATTAAGATTATTCAGTTCTTCATTTTTTTGTTTGATTTCCGTTTCTGCTTTAACCCGCCCCGAAATATCCCGAAGAATCGTGTTTGCGTGTTTTTGACCAGCCGAGTCGTAAAAAATGGTTGAATTGATTTCACATGGAAAACTGGAACCGTCATTTCTTATCCCTTTAACAATGGCTTCCACCTTACCAGTTTTTGCCCGCAGTTCCAGTATCTTCTTAAAGTTGGGTATATCGGGAACCAATAACCCATCCAACCCACCGGCACAAATATCTGTTTCGCTCTGACCAAAAATACGGCAAGCTTCAGGATTTGCGGAAACGATGGTCCCTTCGGCCAAAGAATAGAGGATCCCTTCACCGCTGTTTTCGAAAAGCAACCTGAACCTCTCTTCACTTGCGTGCAGAGCTTGTTCGATTTGCCTTAGTGCGGAAATATCGCGGCTAAAAACTGCCATACGGACGATATTCCCATTCTCATCTTCTATGGGATAGATATGGTTGCTCAACCATTTTCCGTTTTGCTCATCCTCAAAAGCAACTGGCTGGCCGGCTAAAAGTAACTGATTGATGCTGTTATGACGTTTGGAGATCACGTTTGGCGAAAGCAATTGATCCATTTTTTTTCCTGTCAGGTTTTCGCGGGAACTCCCCAGGCGCATTGCGCCGACATCATTCATCGCAATTAGTGTTTTATCGGCTGAGACCAGAAAGATTGACTCGTCGGTTGCATTAAAAACAGCTTCCAGATTTTTCCGTGTTTCTTGCAGTTCTTTTTCGGCAAGCCTTCGTTTTGTAATGTCAACTGCCGTTACAAGGCAGTTTTCCCCATCATTAGCTACAATTCCGGTAAGTTGCAGATCAATCGGCATTGATCCTTTGATCGTCAACGATAATTCACAGGTTATTTTCGATTCTCCAGAGAATAAATCTTCTAAAAACCTGATGAAAATGGGTCTTGTTTCATTTGAAACATATAAGTCAAACCTGTGATTGAGTAAAACTGCGCGCTCTTGACCCAGCATTTGTGAACCGTAAAAATTAAGTTCATTGATCTTACTCTCCTTCGACATTGTAAAATACCCGGTTGGCGCAAAATCGTATAAATCATAATATTTCAATCTTGCAAGTTCTGTTTCCCTTAGCGCTGCTTCTGTCTGCACTTTTGCCAACTTGAGTTCTTCGTTTTGTAATTCCATTTCAACCTGATAAACCTGTAATTCATGAACAAGTTTTAAAAGGTCAGCTTCTCCGGTAACAATGGGTAAATGATCCATTGGGCCTATGGATTGATTCTGCAACAATTCTTCTGCTTTTTCGCGTAGAAATGTAAAACTGGTCAACGGCATTGCAGGTTTTTTCATTTGAATATCATGATAAAAAAATCGTTATAAAAGTACACTTTTATAACCGGGAAAGTACCATACAAATGGCTTCCTGAATTGTCGATTTATTGGTAAAGATATTTTTTAATCAATCGCGTTAATTCTTTTTTCAAGATTGGTTTTGAGATGTAATCGTCACAGCCGGCTTCAAGGGCCCTGTCCCGCTCACCTGAAAAAGCATATGCTGTTTGTGCTATAATTACAACATCTTTATTGAATTGCCGGATTTGCCGCGTTGTTTCATACCCATCCATTAGGGGCATTTTTATATCCATCAGGATCAAATCGATATCGGGGATATTCCTGCAAATTTCAATTGCTTCCTGACCTGTTGCAACATTCATGATTTCAATGCCAGACCTTCTGACCATGAGCGACAGAAGACGTCCGGAGGATGGATCATCGTCGGTAATCAGTATTTTCAACCCCGGCATCAGACTTTCAAAACCAACCTCTGTATCTTCATTTGATAAGGATGTTTCATGACCGGTTATTGATTGGTTTGGGATTGTAAAAATAAATACTGACCCAATTCCGGGTTCGCTTTCAACCCGAAATGTGCCACCAAGCATTTCCACATAGGCTTTTGCGATCGATAAACCTAAACCTGAACCTTCAAAATGCCGGGTATTGGATACATCTGCCTGCCTGAAACGATCGAAAATAACCTGTTGTTTGTTTTTGGGAATACCAACACCGGTATCTTTTACATAGAACTCAATGACTGATGGCCAAGCGTTTCCTGATTCTCCACCTTCAGCCTGTAATCCATGTTCAGTTGACAAAAATTCCCGGTCATTCCCGGTGAGGGCTAATTGATACCCAAATTCGACAAAACCCGAGTTTGTAAACTTGATCCCATTTTCGACCAGGACCGAAAGGATTGTTTTTAGTTTTTCACCATCTGTCTGGATATGTCCGAAATCTAAAGGTTGATTGACCCTGAAATCAAGTTTTTTGTTCTCGGCTTCAGGCTTAAAGGATTCGAAGACCTGATTGGCTAAAAGGTGAACATTGGTTGCAGTAATCCTCACTTTAATCTGACCCGACTGGATTTCTGATATTTCTACGATATCGTTAATGGTTTTCATGAGCCGGTCTGCACTTTTGTTGATGATAAGGAAGAATTCGGCCCTTTCATCAGCAGAAACACCCTCTTCCTGCATCAATTGAAGATATCCAAGGATCCCATTGAAAGGTGTCCGGATTTCGTGTGAAATGTTGTTCAAAAAAGCAGTCTTCAAATGGTCGCTCTCTTCGGCCTTTTCTTTGGCAAAGGTCAGGTCCTCCACCATTTTTTTCTTTTCAGTGATGTCCTGGTGAATTGCGACCCATACATCTCCAAATTTTGGATGGTTAAAAAAGGTAACCTGGGCATAGCTCCAAAAAACAGTTCCATCAACACGTACATTTTTAACTTCGCCCTCCCATAATCCTGTACGATTTAAAACCTGGAGGATATCGCCGGCAATTTCACCGGGATCCTTTTCGGTTTGGGCATTTAACGAACTGATGTGCCTGCCGTTCAATTCACCCCGATATGCGCCAAACATTTGTGATGCTGCTCTGTTCACATAGACAATCGTGCCATCAGAACTTCGTGTCAGAATGATCCCTTCAGCCATATGCTCAATGATCTCGCCATTCAACCGAAGTTCTTCTTCCGCACGTTTGCGGTCGGTAATGTCATTGACAAGAACATGACGGGCATTCTTACCTTTGCTGATCACAGGTTGGGCGGTCAGTTCAACATCGATCAGTTCACCGTTCTTTTTCAGATGCTTCCATTCGCTTAACGGATTCATCTGGCCTTTGCTTCTAATCAGGTCAATTTCATCCATCAAGGCAGGGATATCTTCTTTGGGCCGGATATCTTTAATGGACATACAAAGGAATTCGTCCATTGAATATCCATAATGGTTAACTGCAGCCTTATTTATTTCAAGAAATGCAAGTGTATCCAGATCGTATATAAACATCGGTTGCGGGTTATTTTCAAACAAAAAACGGTATTTTTCTTCATTTTCCCTGTGCAACTTATTTGATTTCAATTTATTGTAGAAATAGGAAAAGAGCAGGACCAACAAAAGGACCAGAATAAACAGGGAAATCTGTACATTCTTTTTTTCAATCTCAAGTTTCTGTATTTTAATCTGTTTGTCTTTTAACTCCCCATCTTGCTTTTTTTCGATATTTGCAAGTTTGATACTGTTGTCTTTCGAAAAAACAGAGTCCTTATTTGAGGTATATTGTTTGTAATACTTAAGCGCATTTTCGGTTTCCCCCAATTTTTCATAAACCGTTGATAGGATGAGCGCGTATTCTGATATTAATGCCTGGTCGTTGACCCTAACCAATAATTCGATGGAGCGCTGAAGATAATTTTTTGCTTCGAGCAGGTTGTTTCTTTTATCCTTCGAAAGGGTACCACAGTTTTTGTAATTAAACGCAGGATCATCTGATAATTTCTGATAGATCTCCCCCATATAACCATAGTCCATCGCCAGGTTGTAAATATCACCTGCCTCCTGACAGATTTTTATTGCTTCAGAACATAATTCCAGTCCTCTGCAGTAATCTTTTCTATGGGTACGGTTATCGGCCAGATTAATCAGCAATAAGGTAATCTGTTCTTTATCTTTGATTTCCCTTGCCAAATGCAAGGCCATATTATAAAACTGATCGGATTTTGGAATATCAGCCAGATCAGCATAAACCGAACCAAGGTTGTTGTAGTTTTTAACAAGATCGAGTTTGCTGTTCAGTTCCTGATTGACAAGGATTGCTTTATTGATGTACTCAATGGATTTAGGGAAATCTTTTTGGATCCGGTAGAAATTGCCCAGGTTGTTCGTCAGGAAAGCAATACCCTGTTTATCACCTATTTCGGTATAGATTGACAAGGATTTGCCAAAATATTCAAGTGCTGCAGGAAAATCGCCTTTTACCGCATAATTTGTACCGAGGTAATTATTTGAGAAGGCAAGGCCGGTTTTCCAATGTAGCTCTTCTGCTAGTGTAATCGCCTGTTTTGCGTAATAAATTCCCGAATCGGTATCAAACCTGAAATACTGAAAGGATATTTTTCCAAGCAACCTGACTTTACCCGTATCCGCAAGCGAGCTGTTCAACCTTGTTTTGAGCGAGTCAATCAGTTCAATACCTTGCTTTTGGGCCATTGAACTGATCGAAACCAACAACAAAATAAGGAGAATGGGTTTCTTCATTTTATTTTCAGTTTAATTATTCGTATAATTGACTACCAAAGTTAGTTTTTTCATTGAAATAGCCAATTAGGAAATGAATTTATCATCTCACGATCAAAACTTGTACACCGACGCTATCTCAAAAATTGGGTCGGGTGATTATCAGATTGACAATCCGATGGATTCACCTTCCGATAACCGGTTTGGCCTAACGCTTTTAATCCGACCCAATCAGCAAGCTAAGGACCGGATCCGTAATTTGCTGGACAATTTAAAGCGTATCGAACCAAACCAGTATTATTATCCAGATTCGGATATCCATATCACTGTGTTGACGATTATATCCTGTTATCCGGAACTTTCTTATGAATGGAACTTATTCTAATTTTGTTCGTTATAGATGGGTATAATTAAATGAAAAATGAAATCAAGAATAAATAGTATCAGTTTCATCTTGTTCCTGATGTCGGGAACCCTGTTTTTTTCAGGTTGTAAGTCGAATTTAACAGATTCGGGCACCACTGTCAAAGATCAGTACATTGTCAGTTATTCGTTGGTCAGGTCGATGACCGCAACAGAAGTGACTAACCTTTTTAGCCCGGCGCAAGCCATTTATCCCGATGTTGCCGATATTTTGCCATCCATGAAGGTTGGGGCGAAGGTCTATTCGGTTACTTACAATACTTCATTGGGGACTAAAAAACTTGTCGCTTCGGGTTTGGTCTGCATCCCCGATGGAGGGGGAACCTATCCTATCCTGAGTTTCCAGAATGGGACCAATACGGTTTATGCCAACGCACCTTCATTGTCGGCAAACAGCTATACCAACCAATTGATTTCGGGGTTTGCAGCCACAGGGTTTGTGACTGTCCTGCCCGACTATCTTGGTTTCGGATCATCTACTGAAGTATTTCATCCCTATCTTAATTTGGATGCAACAGTAAATCCCATTTTGGACCTATTCAGGGCGGTCAAAGAGATGACCGCAAAAACTGATTTGAAGTTTACCATTTCCAAAGATTTGTACATCATGGGATATTCCCAGGGTGGTTTGTCAACCCTTCAGTTGGACAAGACAATTGAAACCAGTTTTAGCACTGAGTTTAACCTGAAAGGTGTTGGCTGCGGGGCAGGGCCTTACAACCTATCCCAACTGACTCAAATCGTAACTTCTGCAGCAACCTTTCTTCAACCCTATTACATTGCCTATATCATGAAGGGGTTTAAATCAGTCGGGGCATTTACCAATCCCTATTCCGATATATTCAACGAACCTTATGCTTCGCGGATTGACGGACTTTTTAACGGTATCAACAGCGGGGAGACCATCAACAGCCAGCTGACAACCAATGTGGCCGATCTTTTTACAACTGAATTCCGCACAACCTTTGCAACCAATGCCAAATTCAAAGGGCTGTCGGATGCAATGGCAGCCAACAGCGTAGCAGCCTGGAGGATCAAAACTCCACTGATCCTTACGCATGGATTGGTTGATTCGGATGTTTCCCCTCTTATGACCCAACAGCTTTATGCCGATCTGATAACAATTGATCCAACCCTTCCGGTTACCTATGTTCCGATGCCCGGATTTGACCATGGAGGTGCAAGCGCCCCATCGTTGATCAAATTCGTAAAACAGTTCCTGTTGATCAGGGGAAAATAAGGAAATCGTGATTAGCCCTTAAATATTTAATTGGGTTTATTTTAATCTAATCATGACAGCTATCATTATGCTAATAAAGTAAGGTTTCAAAGGAAGCCGAAATGTAAATGAATATGAAAAAGTTCCTGTAACAGTGGTTTTTCTATATCGGGAGTGACTTTACAACCCATCACGTGAATTCTAAATCATTGCTCCGCAGGATCAGTTATGCAGAATCCAGCCCAATTACGGGACCCTGGAAACGATCTGATCAGCCACTAATTGCAACAGAATCAAACAATCCCGCTATTCTGGTCGAAGGAACGAAAGTTAAATTGGTTTACCGTGACGAGAAGTTGCAGGTCATCTTAGCCGAAGCAACCACCTACAAAGGTCCTTACACAATCGTAAATGACAATCTTTGGCCAGACGCCAAACTGGAAGATTTCTATATTTTTAAATCTCAGGGCAATTATCATATCATCCTTGAAGGGAATATGGGTGGGGTTTGCGGTCATGAAAGATGGCTTGTGCACCTGGTTAATTACCGCGGTGTATGATGGTCAAGATTCCTGGTGTCAGCCGGTGAGGTTAAGGAAGAAAATGAGGATTTGGAAATGAGGAAAATTCAACCATATTTTTGATTATTCGATATATGGCATTGTAAAATAAAATATGCTTCCTTTCCCCTCTTCGCTCTCAACCCAGATTTTTCCGCCATGCTTTTCAACAAATTCTTTGCAAAGCAGCAGTCCCAAACCGGTACTCGATTCACCGTCAGTACCCGGTCTTCCGGTCTTAACATCAATCCGAAATAAATTCTTTACCATTTCTTGGCTTATTCCGATACCTGAATCCTTTATGGAGATACGCATCAGCTCTTCCGTGTCGCGAGTTGCAGAAATGGTGATGTTCCCACCTTTGTTGGTGAACTTAATCGCGTTGGAGACAAAGTTGCGTACGATGGTCTGAAAGCAGTTTTTATCGGCCGAGATCTTTAAATCATTGCCAATATCGTACACGATGGAAATCCCTTTGCCTTTTGCTGAATCAAGTATCATTTCAACACTTTCGGAGGCAGTCCTTAACAATGGCAAATTCTCAGGATAGATGGTCGTTAGCCCCTGTTGCATCCTGGCCCAATGAAGCAGGTTCTCGAGCAAACGGAAAAGATTGGTTGCAGAGCTTTTCAGGTCAATGGCAATTTCATGTATTTCCTCCAAGGTAAGGGATGGGAGTTCTTCTGCCATAATTTGTGTCAATCCCAAAAGACCATTGAACGGGCTGCGAAGATCGTGTGCAATGATCGAAAAGAACTTGTCTTTGGAGGCGTTAAGCTCTTGAAGTTCAATATTTTGCCTATGCAATTTCAGGTGGGTCGCAACCCTTGCGGTGACCTCTTCGGCCCGGAAGGGTTTGGTAATGTAATCAACCCCACCTGAATGGAATGCTTTAACTATATCCTGGGTATCGTTTAACGCACTAATAAATATAATTGGAATGTCGGCTAAATGCGGATTGTCTTTAAATCTTTGGCAGACCGCGAATCCATCCATTTCAGGCATCATAATGTCGAGCAGGATCAGATCCGGTTTCTCTTTCTCTGCAACCTGCAATGCCAGGTGACCATTGGGAACAGGCCTGACCTTATAACCGTTTCCTTCAAGGATGTCGTTCAGGACCATAAGATTGGCGGGGACATCATCAACAATAAGAATATTGGCACTATGATGATCCACAGTTAAAAGATCTTTCATTGTTCGTCTTTTTTTAAATTGAGTAATATTTGCAATTGATCATAGTCGAAGTTTTTGGTCAATTCCATCAGGTGTTTCGCAAGATCAGGATTTTCTTTTTCAATGCTGTTAATCAGTTTTTTAAGCAGTTTCAAATCAGCTACAGCCAGAGCATCCTGCATTTTTTCTATCAGATCAACTGGTAGCTTTAAAATTTCTTCTGAAACATTTTTGCCATTGTAAAAGTAGAATGCATCGGGCGAAGCAAACTCCTCTTCGTATAGATAATTAATATTAAGCATATTACCGATGGAATTGAACAATTCGCTTTCACGGAAGGGTTTTCTGATAAAGCCGTTTATCCCCAATGATTCGATTTTTTTGCGATCAGATTCGAATGCGCTGGCTGTCAATGCAATTATTGGTGTAACCTGACCTTTGGGCGTTAATTTGATAAGTCGAGAGGCTTCGTAACCATCCATAACGGGCATTCGCAAATCCATTAATATCAGGTCAGGTACCCATAAATCGAATTTTTCAACCGCAACCTCACCATTTTCCGCTGTCATTGTTTCAAATCCCACCATATTTAAAAGGTCGGAGACCACCTGTTGATTCTCTTTTTTATCGTCAACAATTAATATTCTGAAAGCCTTCTGGCCTTTATCAATACCAATGACCCGTTTTGTAGTTTTAGTTTTGACGGCTTCAAATATAACCTCTTTTATATCAACAAAAAATGAAAAAAGCGAACCTTTTCCAACCGCGCTGGACACGCTAATATCCCCTCCCATTAACCTGACCAGTTCCCTGCTCAGGGCAAGTCCCAACCCGGTACCACTCCCTTTTTTGATTCCGGCACTTGTTTGAACAAAATGTTTGAACAGGTTTTGCTGTTCGCTTTCAGATATGCCAGATCCTGAATCCTGGATTTCAACAACAAATCGGGCTGTATCCTGATCAAAATAATCGATGTGGCTACGAACCACTATTGTACCGGCATCGGTGTATTTAACTGCATTCCCGATAAGGTTAATAAAAATCTGACGCAATTTGCTTTCATCAACAATGACATTCACAGCCAGGTCAGGTGCTGTTTCAAAGGTTAACCTGATATGTTTGGCATTTGCTTTCTCTTTAAAGATCATTTGCATATCTTTTAAAAAATCGGGCAAGCAGACATGAACAGGATTTAAAACAATGCGACCGGCCTCCATTTTTGAAAGTTCCAGAATGTCGTTGATCAGGGTCAGTAGATGTTCCCCTGCCTTGATGATCGAGTTGTTGTAATCTTTCTGAATGGCTGAAAGAGATTTATCGCGGTTCATCAATTGTGAAAAGCCGATAATTGCGTTCAATGGCGTCCTGATCTCATGGCTCATATTTGCAAGAAACATGCTTTTTGCCTTGTTAGCTGTTTCTGCTTCCTGTTTAGCTTTTATAAGTTGGGCCTCAGTTTTCTTTTGTTCTGTAATGTCAACAATGATTCCCCTCAGACCTACAGTCGTGTTCTCGTTCAATTCGATATTGGAATAGACCAGGGCAG
>TBL_comb47_HYPODRAFT_10005789_pt1 | contig 13624 bp, 15 predicted proteins | sample TroBogypolimnion_40_FD_10682 | JGI IMG/M metagenome (IMG submission 10682)
GCACATCTCGAAGCCCATCCTCATGATACGGAAGAGCGCGAGCAGCTGGCCATGATTTACGCCAATGATTTCAAGCGGCTCGATTTGGCGATGATGGAATTGGCGCAGTTGATCACCGAACCCACGTATAAACCAAAACAGGTGGCCCGGTGGTTGCATTTGGCAGCAGATTTTCAGCTTAAACTTGGCGCAGATGTGGCGACGGTGCAGGCAACGTTGGAGAACATCCTGGAAAGATTCCCCAACTTGCCCGTGGCCGAGGTCGCACAGCGCCGGTTGGCGCGCTTGAATTCTGAATTCAGGGGGCGGCAAGAGGCGACGGTCGTGAAGCTCGGTGTCTACGAGCAGAATATCGGTTTGAAATACGGTGCGCCGCAAAGGCCATAATGCGCGATTCAGAATTAATCGTTAAATTTATGTAAGTTTTGTGCGAGCACCGCGACTCACCTATGTGGCAACCGATATTTGCACCACAAGCGATCAAACGTTTGGAACATAAAAAAGCGTATGCACTCAATCAAAATTGCAGGAATTGCCGTGGCGGTAATGGTGACAGCAGGTATTGTCGCACTGGTGCGGCACGCCCACGCCCAGCCAACCAGCCTATCAACCTATGAAGCGGAAAATATGAATCAATTCAAAAAACCTGCGGCGACGGAGTTGAAAAAGAACCTCTCGTCCGAACAATTTGAGGTCACCCAGCAATGCGGCACCGAGCCCCCATTCCACAATGCTTATTGGGACAATCATAAGCCTGGCCTTTACGTGGATGTGGTGTCGGGCGAACCGCTGTTTAGTTCCTTGGACAAATTCGATTCCGGCACGGGCTGGCCGAGTTTCACGCAACCGGTGCCTGGCGCCGAGGTCGTGGAGAAAAAAGATTCTGCGCTGGGCATGGAGCGGACGGAGGTGCGCTCGAAACTGGCGGATTCGCATCTCGGCCATGTGTTCAATGACGGTCCCGGAGACAAAGGCATGCGTTACTGCATTAATTCTGCGTCCTTGAAATTCATTCCCGTCGCGGAAATGGATCAGGCTGGCTATGGCCAATACCTCGCTCCTTTTGTGAAGGCCGGGCTGATCAAAGCTCCGACGCATGAAACGGCAATCCTGGCAGGCGGCTGCTTTTGGGGGATGGAGGAAATCATCCGCCAGATTCCGGGCGTCATTAAAACCACCGTGGGCTACAGCGGCGGCAAAACCGCCGATCCGACCTATGAAGAAGTATGCACGGGAACCACGGGTCATGCCGAAGCGATTAAAGTGGTCTTCGATCCCACCCGGCTCAGTTACGAGGCGTTGCTAAATTATTTCTTCCGCATGCATGATCCTACGACGTTGAACCGGCAGCACGGTGACGTCGGCACGCAATATCGGTCCGCCATTTTTTACAACAACGATGCTCAGAAACAGACCGCCGAAGGTGTGAAAGCACAATGGGACAAATCGGGCAAGTTAAGCCGCCCCATTACAACCGAAATTACGATGGCCACGAAATTTTATTCGGCCGAGGAATATCATCAGGATTATCTCGTCAAACATCCTGGCGGCTACACCTGCCATGTTTTGCGGCCGGAATAAATTAGCCCACCCGAAACGCGCTCAACGATGATTGCTGCTGCATTTGTAATTCTACTTGGCATCTATCTGGCCTGTGGGCTGGTATTTGCGATTCCATTTGCATTGATTGGCCTGAAGCGGATCGATCCACATGCCGCGCGCGGCAGTTGGGGATTTCGACTGCTCATCGTCCCCGGCACGATGGCGTTTTGGCCTTTGCTTTTGCACCGTTGGATGACAGGGATTCGCCAACCACCGGAAGAACGCAATCCACATCGTTGCGCCACCCAACTTGTTTCCAAACCATGATTCGCCCGCTGCGCCAACGCCATCGCCGCATGGTAATCGCCCTTGGCATTTTGTTGCCAATCGCCTTTGCCCTGGGAATTGCCGGTCGGAAAGCCGTGCCATATATGGATGCGTTGCCTGCCAATCTCGCTGCCACGCCGCAGAAGTTTGAGGTAAATGAATGGGAGCGCGCTGATCTCTTTATAAAATCGCCGATCAAGGTTCGCCTTTTGCGTGAGCAAAGCAAGTCGGGTCGGGTCGCCGTAGAGTTTTCCGCCCCAACAGAATTCGTGAGGCCGGATTTAATGGTTTATTGGGTCGCCGGCGAAGCAAAATTGTCAGACACCTTTCCGGATTCCGCGCAGTTATTGGGTGCGTTTAGCTCTTCTTCTGCCTTGGTTCTGCCGGAGAATTTAACAATGCAAAACGGTGCGCTCCTGCTTTACAGCCTAGCCGACAACGAAATCGTTGAGGTGTCAAAACCGATTTCAATTTTGAAACCATAAAATTTATGGGCATCGAATACACATCGGTTCAATGGAATCGGCAGAAGAAATATTATGACTTCGCGCTGCTCGGCGGAGTGGCCCTGTTTCTAATTGTATTCGCCTCACTGACGAAACATTGCTTCCCATTTGTCACCGACGAAATTCTGATCATCCACACTTTCGGCGTCGCGGCGTTCGTATTGCTGCACATCATCCTGTGCATCGGCCCGCTCTGCCGGCTGAACCCAAAATTTCTGCCGCTGCTTTACAACCGCCGGCACGCTGGCGTGACTTGCTTCCTGCTCGCGCTGGTCCACGCCGTGCTAGTGGTTGCAACGTATCATGCGGGCGGCGACACCAACCCCATTTCGAGCATTTTCGTTTCAAGTCCGCTAACCGGTTCGGTGGCGGGTGTGCCGTTCCAGCCGTTTGGATTTTTTGCACTGATAATTTTGTTTCTGCTCGCCGCGACCAGTCACGATTTCTGGCTGGCAAACTTGAGCGCGCCAGTTTGGAAATCATTACACATGCTGGCCTACGTCGCGTATGCGCTCCTTGTGCTACACGTCACATTCGGCGCGCTGCAAGGCGAGGCGAGTCCGGTCTACGTCATCGCCATGACGGTTGGTTTTGTGACTGTGCTTGCTTTGCACATCATGGCGGCACGAAATGAAATTGCCCTCGACCACGAAGTTAAGTCCCCGGCCAACGATGACTTTTTGGACGCGGGTGCCGTTGCGGACATTCCTGAAAACCGGGCTCGGATTGTTTGTCTGTCCGGCGAGCGTGTTGCCATTTTCAAATACGAGGGGAAAGTTTCCGCCGTCTCCAATGTCTGCCAGCATCAGAACGGCCCGCTCGGCGAAGGGAAGGTTCTCTCTGGCTGCATCACCTGTCCGTGGCACGGCTACCAATATGTGCCGGAAACCGGTGCATCACCGCCGCCGTTCGTTGAGAAAGTGCCGACGTTCAACGTGCGCGTCACAAATGGCCGCGTGTATATTCATCCGAAACCGAATCCGGCGGGAACGAAGGCCGAACCCGCCTTGATTGAAAAATGAATGACGATTTTTACATAGGCTGGGAAGCCAATGCTGCGCCGAGCATCGGCAAATCAGTTCGCAAGGTCGTCATCAGCCTGTTCCTGCTGGTATTAATCGCCGCTATGGCGCTGGCGTATTCGCAGCACACGATCGGAGTCAGCGTCTTTGAGTGGGGCACGGTGAAACAGTTTTCCGGTGTTTTGAAGGTTCAGCCCTACCCGCATTTACTGGTGCCGCGTCCGGGCGCGACCGGCAACCAAACAGCTTTTTCGACTTATTCGCTGGTCGCACCGTTCAAGTTTGGCCTCGACCGCGAAAAACTTTCCATGCTCGATGGCAAAACTGTTTCACTGCAAGGCACACTGATTTATCGCGGCAATCAGACGATGGTGGAGGCGCTCCCTGAATCGATCAAGATTGCCGACCAGCTATCACCTTCACTGCGAGGCGCGGAGACGATTGGTTTGGGCCGTCAGACGCTCACGGGAGAAATCGTGGACAGCAAATGTTTTCTCGGCGTGATGAATCCCGGCCAGCTCTTGCCTCATCGGGCGTGTGCCATCCGTTGCATCAGTGGTGGCGTGCCGCCCGTATTGCTCGTGCGGCAGAAAAACGGCCCGGCGATTTATCTGCTGCTCGTTTCCACCGGCGGCAAGCCAGTGAACCAGCAGGTGCTGGACCTGGTCGCCGAGCCGGTGCAAATCACCGGCGACGTCGAGCGACAAGGCGACTGGCTGATCCTCCGCGCTGATCCAACAACGTATCGACGCGCAAAGTAATTCCATGAAATGTATCAACCATCACATGACCGACGCCGTAGCCGTCTGCCCGTATTGCGGTCGGGCGCTTTGCCCTGCCTGCATTCAAACGCCGAATGCGCCACGCATGGCTTGTTCAGCCGATTGCCAAACTGCCTTGGCGCGTGACGCAAACGCGGTGCAACTGCTGATCGCCAAAAGTGTGCAGAGTGCCCGGGCCAGTTCTTTCTACAGTTACCTGTGTGGCGGATTGTCGGCCGCTGCAGCCTTTGCCGCTTGGTTTATTCTGCCGTCACCGTTCCTCATTTATTTTACAGCGGCGTGTGCCTTCGTCTTTTTTGCCGCCGGATTTTGGTATGGGCGTGGTGCGAAGCATCCAAAGCCGACTGAAAACTCACCTACGTCGGCTGGGAAGGAATTCGTGGCGTGATGTGTTGCGGACAGTTCCAGTCAAACGCGACTACATCAATCACGAAGAGACGCTCGATACGGGCGCGATAACCGGGCACGGTAAGCCGCGTGGCAAGGGCCGGGGCTTCCGCCGCATCCAACACGCGAGCATGGCCGAGCAGCTTCATGCGTTCGCGCCGGTTGTAGTCCATGAAAAATAGTGCCACGCGGTTATTCGTGGCGAGGTTGCCGACGGTGATGAGTTGGCGATTGCCGCCGAAGTCGGCGAAACCGAGCGTATGGTCGTCCAACACACGCAGAAAACCACGCGGACCACCACGATGTTGGATATAGGGCCAGCCGGTCTCGCCCGTGGTTGCGAGGTAAAAACTGTCGCGCTCCGCAATGAACGCGGATTCCTCCGGGCCAAGCGGATTTGGTTTGATAGCGCCGTCTGCCTGGGCCGCCGAATGACCATTGTATTTCTCCTGCGCCGCGAGCACTGACGGCGTGAAGGTGAGTTGGTAAAATGCTGAGTTCATGTTGTGCGGTGAAATAACATTTATGGTTTCATCTTCGCATCATTCTCAAGCGCCTTGAGGCTATGCCGAAGAAGCTGGCAAAGATCGGTGCGTGTGAGAATCGCCTCTGTGTCCAAGTGATTTGATCCCAAGGGAAGCGATGCATACGCTGACTCAATAATCCTTGCCGACATGGTTCGCAACACTTCCCTCAGCGAATCCAACGCCCACATTGATCCTCGTGACGCATGAAGAATGACCACCGGCTTGCCGGCGAAAGCAGGATCGCTCACCAGCCAATCGAGTGCATTCTTGAAAACGCCAGGAAGTCCATGCGCATATTCCGGCGTCGAGATCACCACGGCGTCGGTCGTCGCCATCAAACCGCGAAGCGTTCCAACATGTCGCGGCACCGGCTCAGTATCCAAGTCGGGATTGAAATGAGGAAGCTCGCCCAACTGCTCATAATGCTGAACCGAAATACTTGAAGGTGCCAGCCGCTCATACGCGCGAAGTAGCGCGCGGTTCGAAGAGTTCGCACGAAGGCTGCCACAAACAGTCAGCATTTTCATAACAGGCTTGTGAGTTCGGCGCGCAATTGCTGACGGGCGCGATGAAGCATCACCCACAGATTGCTTTCGGAAATATTAAGCTGCTCGCACACCTCACGGTTCGAGCGCTCCTCAATCGAGTAGAGCTGAAATACCTGCGCGATGCGAGCTGGCAAATTGCCCAACGCCTTTTCGAGCTGCTGCCGAAATTCGCCCAGTTCCAGCCGGCGACTGGACGACACGGATTCGTCGGCTACCTGATGCAGCCAAAGCATGGACTCATTGAGTCCGTCACCATCGTCATGGGCTGGCAGCGGTTCAACGCGCACCGCGCGCTCGCGGCAGATCTGGCGGAGATGATCGTATATTTTGTGACGCAAAATTCCCACCAGCCAGGTGCGCGCGGAACTGCGCCCCGAAAAGTTGGCCTGCGACTTGAGCGCGGCGAGAAACGTGTCTTGCACGAGATCCTCGGCGACATGCGTGTCGCGCACCTGACCGATGGCAAAGTTGAACAGGTAACTGCCGTAAGTATCAACCCAGTGAGTCGCCACGGTATTCAATTCATCAGCCCCGGTTGGGGAGTGCGCTTGTGTATTCATGACGATTTTGTTCCTAGTTGAAAGTGTCTTGGTGATGAGACCGAGTTCAGGCTGCTGATCCCGAGCGTTCCCAGCGAAATTTCCGCTCGGCTTCGGTAATGGGCAGGTCGTTGATGCTGGCGAACCGGCGCTGCATGAGACCGTTGGGGGCAAACTCCCAATTCTCGTTCCCATAAGCGCGGAACCATTGGCCAGCCACATCGTGGAATTCATATTCGAAGCGCACGGCGATGCGATTGCCGCGAAAGCCCCAGAGTTCTTTACGCAGGCGATAGTCGAGCTCGCGCGCCCACTTGCGGCGGAGCAGTTCAATAATCGCCGCGCGGCCGTTGACGAACTCAGTGCGGTTGCGCCATTCGGAATCCTCCGTATAGGCCAGCGCGACGCGCTCGGGGTTGCGACTGTTCCAGCCGTCCTCGGCGAGTTGGACTTTGAGGAGCGCAGATTCCTCGGTGAATGGCGGAAGCGGGGGGCGTGTATTCATAGGATCGATTGAGATTTGTTGAAATTATTAGGGTCGCCCGGATTCGCCGGGCGACCCTTGACACAGCTCACTTGCCGTGCTTTTCCACCAAGCCGGGCCAGTTTTTATCCGCCTTGGTGACGTTGCCCGCAAAGTCCGCATTGAACTTTTTCAGGATGGCGTCATTCAGGTTGAGATAGAGTTTGCCGTCACGCACCTGCCAGGTGTTGATGTCCACGGGAAACAGCTTGCCCAGGCCCACGCCATAAGCGCAGAACCCACCGCATTGCGGCGCATACTTTTCGGGATGGGCCGTGAACAGGACCTTATGTTCTTCGCTGGCGAAGAAGTAAGTCGCGCCCTGATAATCGGCACTGATGAACGGGGAGCCATTCACCGGCTTGGCATCGGTAAAGAACGCGACCGTGTCATAACCGCTTACGGCCGCGTTGCTGGCGCCCGAAACGTTGACGAGATCGCCGGCATACGCGGAGACGGACAGCAGCGCTACGGCTGCGATGGATTTGATGATGTTTTTCATTTTTTTCTTTGTTTGTTTGTTGGTTTTGTTTGTTGGTTTAATCCACTGCGCACAGGACGTGCGTTCGTAGAAATTGTTTGGATGTATCAGGCCTTGGCAGTTGCCTCACCCACGCCGGGTTTGACTTCCGGGAAATCCACGACGGTTTGCGCGACGTGGTTGAGGTAGTTGGTCAGGATGTTCACCGCGACGTTCGCAACAGTCTCGACGATTTCGGCATCGGTCAGTTTGGCGGTGCGCGCCGACTGAAACTCGGCATCGCTGAGTTCGCCGCGTTGCACAACAACCGAGCGGGCGAGATTCAAAATGGCGGCGGTGTGTTCGTCTGGCGCCTCAACTTTGCGCGCAGCGGTGATTTCGTTTTCGTTGAGACCCAATTTGCCGCCGATGTAAGTGTGGGCACTGAGGCAATAGCCGCAGTAGTTCATCTCCGCCACAGCGAGCGCAATCTGCTCGCGGACTTTGGTGTTCAGCACGCCGGTGGCCAGTGCGCCGCTGAAATTCAGATAGCCTTCGAGCGCGGCAGGTGAATTGCCGAACACTCGGAAGAGGTTGGGGACGATGCCGAGCTTGGCTTGCACGCCATCAAAAAGTTGTTTGGTCTTGCCGGTGGCGGTTGCAGGGTCGAGTTGTGTGATGCGATTCATATTCGTTTTTGTTTTCTTTTTTAGTGCTGCGTTATTGCAGCGATGAACTTCCTAACACAGGATGCGTGCCAACCTCGTATCGCGGCACATAACTATTAATTCATTGGCTTTTTGTGATATTTTCCGGTCTATCCACGGCTACGATATTTCGTTAATTACGAATACTCGTTGCGGTTATTTACGAATATTCGTAGTTTATCGGGATGAAAGCGGACGTTGTCCTGCCAGTAAACGAAACGGAGCGTTTGGAAGCATTGCGCCGGTATTTAATTCTCGATACGCCGCCGGATGGAGCTTTCGATCACATCACGGCCATCGCGTCCGAATTGCTCAAGGTGCCGATTGCAATCGTCAGCTTAGTGGACCATGACCGCATCTGGTTTAAATCCCACCATGGCATCGAAGCTTGTGAAACGGGGCGCGATATTGGTTTGTGTGCGTCCGCGATTCTTTCGCCGGATTTTTATCAAATCACCGACGCCAAGGTTGACCTGCGAGCCTTGACCAATCCGCTGGTGGCCGGAAAATTTGGTCTGCGTTTCTATGCGGCGGCTCCCTTGCGCACCTCCGACGGTTTTAATCTCGGGACGCTTTGTGTCATTGATCGCAAGCCGCGCGAACTGACGGTTTCCGAAACCGAAATGTTGTCGAAGCTAGCCGCGCTGGTCATGGACTTGATGGAACTTCGGTTGGCCGCCAGAAAAATTGCCGAGTTGGAAAAGGTTCAGCGCGAGACGAGTGAGCAATTGCGTTTGGCAAATTTGGCGGCGGTCGAGAGTGAGGCGAAATTTCGCGATCTTTTTGACGAAGCTCCCATCCCCTACGTCTATGAAGGCTTGGATACCCGCTTTATCCAGGCCAACCGCGCGGCCTTGAAAACGCTTGGCATCAAGCCTGAAGAGATTGCGGACACGTTTGGAAAATCTTTTGTGCCCGATAATCCCGAAGCCCAGCGCCGGGCACGTGAAGCGATGGAGTCCATCGGCAAGGGAACCGACACCGGCGGCGTTGTGCTAGAGTTGCGCCGCAAGGACAACGGCAAGCCGCTTTGGGTTCAGTGGTGGTCCAAACCTGCCGCAAACGGCGAATTTACTCGCACCATGATGGTGGACATCACCGCTCGTGTGCTCATGGAGCAGGAACAGGCACGGCTCCAAGCCCAGAATGAATATTTATTAGAGGAGATCCGCAGTGCGCATGACTTCGGCGACATCATCGGCGAAAGTCCCGGTATCCGTAAAGTGATGCAACAAATCCAACTCGTTGCGCCCACCGATGCTGCGGTGCTCATCAATGGCGAGAGCGGCACGGGCAAGGAACTCGTGGCTCACGCCATCCACGAAAACAGCCCGCGCAAAGGACGTGCGCTCATCAAGGTCAATTGCGGTGCCGTTCCAGAAAATCTTTTCGAAAGCGAATTCTTCGGCCACATGCGCGGCGCATTCACCGGTGCCGTGCGCGACAAGCCGGGCCGATTCGAACTCGCTGACGGCGGCACGCTGTTCCTTGATGAGATAGGCGAAATCCCGCTCGCCATGCAGGCTAAGCTCCTCCGCGTGTTGCAGGAACAAGAAATCGAACGCGTCGGTGATACACGCACCCGCAAAATCAACGTGCGCATCATTGCTGCCACGAACCGTGACTTGAAAAAGGAGGTGGAGGCCGGTCGTTTCCGACAGGATTTGTTTTACCGGCTCGTGGTTTTCCCACTCGAAATTCCACCGCTGCGCGAACGTCGAGAAGACATTCCCAAGCTTGCCGCGCACTTTGTCCGCGTGACCGCCAAGAAAATGAACTGTTCCCCGCCGCGCTTCACCAAGGCTCAAGCCGAGCAACTCACGGCTCACGACTGGCCCGGCAATATCCGTGAACTCCAGAATGCCGTCGAACGCGCCGTCATTCTGGCGCAAAGCGGGCCGCTGTATTTTGAGCTTCCGACAGCAAAGTTGAGTGACTCTACCCCCGTGACTGTCGAGTCGGCAAAGTCGCCTGCAATTCTTACCCGGGAAGCGTGGAAACGTCACGAACGTGAAAGCATTGCAACAGCCCTTAAACAAAGCGGCGGCAAAGTCTTCGGTCCGGGTGGCGCGGCGGAATTGCTCAATATGAAACCAACGACGCTAGCTTCGCGTATCAAGGCGCTCGGTATCCGATGAGCCGGCCCACGCACCAAATTAATGTCCGTCACAACAGGAGCCATCAGCTCTGTGCTGATGCCCATCGTCATGGCGGCGGAGTTGAGGGGGCTTTCGCAATGTGTGCAACAAAACAAATATTGTTCCAACTGGCAAATAAATCGGCGTAAGCAGGAGCGTCAACAACGCAAAGCCAATCCGTCGAGTCTTGCTGACATCGGAAGCAATATGTGCGGGTCGCCGTGGGGCAGTAATCGGCGCGAACCAGAGTTTGCTAAATAGCTTACAAGATTTTCTAAATCGGCTTCCAAATGAGATTACTGCTGCCGCATTGGTGGCAGATTGGCATTCGGGCTGATAAACCAGTGTGTTGATCTGTCCGATGCCGGCATAAGCCTCCAAGCTGGGATGCAATTGAATCGGTTCGGTAAATTCCACATCGTTTCGGGCGGTTTCGGTGAGCAATAGATATTGATCTGCCTCGACCGAGTTTTTAAGCAGCCGATGCACGATGATGGCATCCACGCCTGCCAGTTCAACAAAGTTGAGGACGCGATGGAACAGAACTTCGCCACTGTGGACGATGATCTTGAGCCGGAGTTTTTCGATGTGGGTGCAGGCGTTACAGGTGCAGGTCGTGGACTGGCTCAACTCACGGATCTTTTCGCTGAACATCAGGAAGAAGGTGACCAGGTTATCGCCGATGATTTTTTTTGTTTCCGGCCATGGCTTTAAACCGTTCTTTTTCCGACAAAACAAAAAAACCGCGTCGCCTTCGAGCTTGGCCACTTCCAAAGGCAACTCAATTTGCCGAATGATGGCTTTGACCAATTCCGTGATGATTGTCTGACTGTGGGCCAGTGTCTTGGCATTGGCGGTCATGTAACGCGTGTAGCCGCTGATGTCGGCAATGACGAGCAGGACTGGTTCAGCGACAGCAGCAGAAAGATCCGGCGCCTCCCCTGCGGAAGTGCGCCGGTTGTGAAGTTCAGAATCGGAAATGGTCATTGCGTTGGAATTCAATGCGACCAGCGCACCTATTTGGCTGAGGCTGGTTGGATCTGGTCAATGATTTCCCGCAGCGCAGGTGCGCCAGCATACCCAGCGCGTTGATAGACAATACGGAAGTCGGGGTTGTTGGTGGTCGCGTGTGTGCCGTCAATGATCACGATGAGCGGCGTGCCCTCGCCGGCGAGTTTATTGAGCAGCGCCGCATTCAGGTCGTTCACCACGAAGTCAGCGCCGACTTCTTTGATAAAATCCGCCGTCTGGCCGGGGTTTGCCGACTCGATGTTAACGGCCACGACCTGCACCGGCACGCCAGCGGCGTTACCATTTTTCTTGGCGTAGAATTGTTGAATGTTTGGCTCGATGTCTTTCGAAGCACGACGGCACGGCCCGCACCAGTATGCAAAAAAGTCCAACACCACGATTTTACCGCTGAAATCCGCAAGTTTCACCGGCGTATTGGATTCCCATTTCGACAGCGTAAAATCGGGTGCGGCCACGGAAGCGGCTTGGGTGGTCGGTGAAATCGCGTTGAGCGCGATGATGAGTGGAAGGAGTATTTTATTATTCATAAATGTTTAATTAACCGAGAGATAATTATTTCGATTCATGCAGGAGAGTCGTGCAATCCCTTGCAGACCTTACAAACAATTGGAAAATGTTTTCCAACATCAGCAAGCGAAGTTGGCGGTGGAAACCTGTAAGGAATTTCTTCGGCATGAGACAAACCATCATGCACGCCTTAAAACAACAGCGACTAGCTCACCCGGATAGCCAATTGGCAACAGAAGCGCTGGCTAAAATCATCCACAGACCGCAATCCGATGCTCTGTTATTGGCTCCGGTCATTAAGCCGGGCCCGTCACGTTCATTTTTCCACAATGTCACCCTGCCTGAAAGCGGCGTGCCCTTCTCGCCCCTTAACGATTGAGCTATGAACCGATTACTTAAAAGTTTGCTGTGCGTGCAATTGTTTTCATTCGTCGCCGCGAACGCTCAGACCAATCTCATCGTATTTCAAAGCGCGCCGGAGCGAACGGCCTTGCTTGAACTTTATAGCTCGGAAGGTTGTAGTAGTTGTCCGCCGGCAGAAACATGGCTGTCAGGGTTGCAACATTCACCGCGCTTGTGGAAGGACTTTGCGCCCGTGGCATTTCATGTGGACTACTGGGACTCCCTCGGCTGGAAGGATGCCTGGTCGAGTGCAGAATATTCCGAGCGGCAGCGGGCTTATGCTCAGCTTTGGCATAGCGAAAATATTTACACGCCGGAATTCGTGCTGAATGGCAAGGAGTGGCGCAATTGGTTTACTGGCAAAAACGGGCCCAAGACTGGCGGGGATCGGGTGGGCATCCTGACGGTCACTTCCGCAGATACCAACCGCTGGGAGGTTGGCTTTGTGCCGGAGACAAGTTCCGGCGCGCACTACGAAATTCACGCGGCGCTGATGGCAGGCGGAATTGTTTCGGACGTGAAGGCGGGAGAAAATAAAGGCCGCCGGTTGAATCATGACTTTGCCGTCGTGAACCTGTTGCAAATCGGAATGACCGAACACAACGGCTTGGCGAAGGGGAAATTCGTTCTGGACACCGCACAATTTCGCTCAAGCAAGACCTTGGCGCTAGCCGTTTGGGTCACGCTGGCCGGACAAATCGAACCCTTGCAAACCACTGGCGGCTGGCTGATTCCGCCGCGCAATAATTAATTTGTAAGGTTCGCGATTTATCCGCGACGAACTGGGGTATGAAAAAATTATCATTGTTCGTTCTCGCCTTCGGACTGGCCTTGCCAGTATTCGCTCAAACAAAATCCCTCCTTAACCTCGACAAAACCGGCGTGGCCATTCAGGGCTACGATCCCGTTGGCTTTTTCACGGACAACAAGCCGGTGAAAGGCGACCCGAAGTTTGTGGCCAAGCGTGACGGAGCGATTTACCTCTTCGCTTCCAAGGAACACAAGGAGATGTTCACCAAGGACCCGACCAAGTATGAACCAGCGTTCGGCGGCTATTGCGCCTATGGCGTGTCGCGCAACAAATTGGTCGAGATTGACGTCGAGGCGGCGCAGGTCGTGGATGGAAAACTGTTGCTGCAATACAGCAAAGGCGTCCGGGACGATTTTAACAAAGACGTCAAAGGCAATCTGGCCAAGGCCGACGCCAACTGGCCCGCACTCGTGGACAAGAAAGGGAAATAATTTGTAAGGACAGCCGAGCTACCCCGACCAACTCATAACAAATATGAACTCGCTTTCAAAACCGCAGAGAATTGCCAGTTACTTGGTCCGCTTTACGGCAGCGATCATTCTGCTGCAAACCCTATTCTTCAAATTCACCGGTGCGCCAGAATCCGTTTACATTTTTACCAAAGTCGGCCTGGAGCCTTGGGGCCGTTACGGATCGGGTGTGGTGGAACTCATCGCCGCCGTTTTGTTGATGTCGTCATGTTATGGCTGGCTGGGAGCGTTGATTGCACTCGGCGTCATGGGCGGCGCGATCATGTCTCATTTAACCGTGCTGGGCATCGTTGTGCAGGATGACGGCGGACTCCTGTTCGGGCTGGCCGTCACGGTGACGGTTTGCAGTCTCATCACACTCGTTTTGCATCGCCGGCAAATTCCGTTCGTCGCT
>TBL_comb47_HYPODRAFT_10005791_pt1 | contig 13622 bp, 17 predicted proteins | sample TroBogypolimnion_40_FD_10682 | JGI IMG/M metagenome (IMG submission 10682)
GGGATGAAGAAAACTAAAAGAATGCCAGCCAAATACCGAGCGGCAGAAACGCCATGCTCAACAAATGTCCAACGATGACGGTGGACGCCACCTTGTGGGGCTCCACCTGAAACTTATCAGCGAGCATGAAATTGAAGACTGCCGGTGGCAAACATGCAAACAAAATCAAAGCCCCGCGCTCCAGCCCTTGCAATGGAATAAGACAAAGGGTCAAGAAAACGGCCGCTAGTCTGACGATGAAAATCAGCACGCCTGACTGAACTCCCACCCTGGCATCTGCAACCTCGCTACTGGCAAGCCTTGCCCCAAGGGACATCAACATCATCGGGACCAATACACTGCCAATCATGGTGCAGGAGGTTTGAACCCATGCGGGTAGCGCCAACCGCAGTTGAGCGCTGGCTACCCCCAGCACAGTTGCCCAAACCAGTGGGTTGGCATAAACCATGCGCCAGTCAATTTTTCCGCTCATCACGCCAGCGCCAAGCGTGAAATGCAGAATGTTGGAGATCACCAACAAGACTACAGCTGGTGCCATGCCTTCTGGCCCATAGGCCAGGGCAACCAAGGGGATGCCAATCGGCCCGACATTGGTGAACATGGCACAGGGCAGAAAGGCCTGCTTACTTGTCCCTGAAAATTTCGCCAATGGCCAAGCGATCAATCCACTCAGAAAAATCAACACCATGGACGCCCCAGTGAATTACAGAGTAGAGATCGGGTCAAACGATTTGGCAGACAGCGAAATGAAGATCAACACCGGCAGTGCCACGTCCACGACCAGTTTGTTGGCTCCCCCAAGGTCCGGTTTGACGCGGCGACTGTACATAAAGCCAACCAGCACCAGGGTGAAAATTGGGAGTGTGATGGAGGCAATTTTTGAAAACATGGACGCTGACTCGGTTAGAAGCACACTCAACACTTTGCATTATCTTGTACTTGATGCAACAATACGTACATTAAAATTTGCAATTCGTACAAATGGATGCCCCTCGCTTAGATCGACTCGCCGCCTTGCTGGAAGGACTTAGCCCAAAAGTAACGTTGACCTCACAGGCAGACGGCTTTTCGCTGCACATCATCAAGACGGGTGTGAACGGCTCCTCGGACAGCTTTTCGGGCAGTCAACTGGACGGCTTGTCTTTATTGGTTTGCCCTGAGGCGTACTCGCTTCAAAACATCCTCGAAGCCGATCAGCAATGTTTCATGAGTTTTGACGTTGTTTTTGAGGGCCCCATGGGACCCAGCTTTTTAGCGGAGCTATCTCAGCCAATCTCAGTTGGCATGAGGGACGCTGACCCATCGCTCGTGCAAGTCATGACGCTGATTGCCAATGAGATGCAGGCCAGTCGTTGTGGACAACCGCTTTTTATCAATCGCGCAGGCGATATCTTGCTAATCAGTTTGATGCGGCATCTGACATCTCGACCGCAACAATCCACAGGGCTTTTTCATGCATTGTCAGACCCGCGAATTGCTAGAAGTTTGGTGGCCATGCACACCAAACCCGCTCATCCCTGGACCTTGGAAATTTTGGCTAACTTGGCAGGCATGTCGCGAACATCGTTTGCAAATTACTTTAGAGATGTGATGCAAGTGTCACCTGGAAAATATTTGGAAAATCTGCGACTGGCAATTGCACGGCAACTGGTGCAGACCGGTATAGGACTCAAACAAATTGCCGCGCGGACAGGCTATGCCAGTCCGTCTACCCTGTCCAGGGCCCTGGGGCGTACCGTGTGAATAGCGTAAAAATCAATACGGTGATGGTTGAGCAATTGGGCATTGAAACCATTGCTGGAGGTTGTTGGCACAATTCAATCGTCAACTGTCGGGCAACCGGATCAAATTGCTGGATGACTCTGGGCAGCTCACTGCAGCTGCTTACAAATAACGTGATCGCCACAAAGCTGCCCGCCGGCTCAAGATAGCCAATGAATGGTCTGAATCCGGCAGATCGTAAATCTCTAAGTCGACTCCTCGCACGCCAGCAGCAGCCAATGTAACCGCCTAAAAACTTTCAAAAATGTCATTCGACTGTGACGGGCTGGCAATCTCGGTTGTGCCGCGGGAGCGGTCATCTGAAAGTTCGAGGACTGAGCGAGAATCACGGCCATGCTCATAGTACTCAGCGGACTTCCGGCCACGGGCAAGACCACCATTGCAAAATTGCTTTGCCGCAAGCTGCACGCCACTTATTTGCGGATCGACACCATAGAGCAGGCAATTGCTTCCTCGTTCCGCAATTCAAGTGACTTGGGCGCGTTGGGCTATGAAGTTGCCTACGAATTGGCCAGTGCCAATCTAGCTTTGGGCAACACCGTAGTAGCTGATGCCGTTAACCCTCTGACCGTCATCCGGGAGACTTGGCGGGAGCTGGCAAGGAACGCTGCATCTGAAATCGTCGAAATCGAAATTGTGTGTTCCAACAGAATTGAGCACAGAAGAAGGGTGGAAAGCCGTGAGGCAGACATTACCGGTCACGTCCTTCCTGACTGGGATGAAGTTCAACATCGGGAATATGAAGCGTGGGCCAGTGACTGCCTTGTTATCGATTCCGCCCACGTCAGTGCAGAGGACGCATCGGAAGTGGTTCTTGATTTAATACAGTTTCATTCGAAAGGCCGATGAACGCTTTCAGCCCTTATGTACATCTCTGCATAAGGGCTGTTATGCACAGACCTCAATTAGGAACAGTTGTGTGGGCCTGCACCGTAAATCCTCGCCTGAGCCAAGCAACTTCGTCACCGAAAATACTGCACATAATTCAAAGTCCTTTTGGGCTTGCAAATTCGACAAACGCTTTCGGGCAGTCGCACCGAATTCACCGGTCATTTCAACGACCGAAGGCGCAAGGGCACTGGTTCTTCACAGGTGATCGAGCTTCCTGCGCAAGTGCATGTGGCAAGTCTCCGCCGCTCATCACAATTGAATTTATGCAAAGTTCATCGGCTGGTGTAGGTCGCTCTTAGTAGGAGAAATCGGCAACGGCCTCTGACAAACTGCTCATAACTGGGATCTGTGCATAACAGCCCTTCTGAGTCATGACCTGCCAAAAATTCAATGATTCCTGACGCCGCCCAAACGAAGTGCGTGTTGTCCAATTGCTGCAATCTGTTTTTTGCAAATCGCTGGCCGGTGAACGTCACTGGCGGGCTGCTCGACACCGGCATTACCCGTGCCAATTCCCGCTTGAGCCTGGTGGTGCCGCAAACCGATTTGCTGTGGCGCGCGGCCGACGTCTTATCCCCGTGAGATTGGTGGGCAGTCCGGGCGCTGCGATACTAGGGCCATGCAACTGCAGGAAATTCTCTACTCTCAAGGCTTTGGTACGCGGCGTGTCTGCGCCGGTCTGATTCAACAAGGCCATGTTCAGGCATACGATGCAGAGGGCGTGGCGCAGGCCTGCACCGATGCCGCAGCCGAGTTCGAGGTCAACGCATTCCGGTTTCGGGTGCAGGGCGTGGACTGGCCTTATGCCGAGCGGGCCTATCTGGTGCTGAACAAGCCAACGGCTACCGAGTGCTCGCAAAAGCCCTCGACCTATCCCAGCATCTACACCTTGCTGCCATCGCCCTTGCGCACGCGGCCGCAAAAGGCGGCGGTGCAGGGGGTGCAGGCCGTGGGCCGCTTGGACCAGGACACCACCGGCATGTTGCTGCTGACCGATGACGGCAAATTTATCCATCGCATGAGTTCGCCGCGCCACCATGTGCCCAAGGTCTACGAGGTGCGGGTCAAGCATGCGCTGGATGAGCGCCAGATCAGCCGGCTGCTGGAAGGCGTGGTGCTAGACGACGACCCCAAACCGGTGCGGGCTGCGGCCTGCGAGGCGGTGGGGGAGTTTGAGCTGCGGCTGACGCTGACCGAAGGCAAATACCACCAGGTCAAACGCATGTTGGCAGCGGTCAGCAACCGCGTGGAGGGCTTGCATCGCTCGCAGATCGGTGGTCTTTCCCTGACCGCCGATCTGGCTCCTGGCCAATGGCGCTGGCTCAGCGCTGCCGACCTGGCTAGCATCGCCGGTGCCTAGACATCCGGCAACGCGACCGGTCGCCAGGGTGAGCTTCACCCAAGCTATGCTATTCGCATGAATCTGTTTCTGGACTCCTTTGTGCGGGCATTGTTCTACTGCCTGCGGCCGCGGGTGATTGTGCTGTCCCTGCTGCCGCTGCTGCTGATCGTGGGCCTGAGCATGGGCTTGGGCTACTTTTTTTGGGATGCGGTGCTGGATCGTGTGCGCATCTGGCTGGATGCATTTAGCTACATCGACATGGTCTGGCGGTGGCTGGAGAGCATGGGTGCGGGCAATCTCAAGGCGGTGCTGGCACCCTTATTGGTGGTCTTTGCCGTCACGCCCTGGATCGTCGTGGCATCTATGTTGGCGGTGGCCTGGTTGATGATGCCTGCCCTGGTTAGCCTGGTGGCAGCCAATCGATTTGGCACACTGGAAGCCAAGCGCGGCGCCGGTTGGGGCGCCAGCCTGTGGTGGTCGCTGTGGTCCACCCTGATGGCTGTCCTGGCCCTGTTGCTGTCGATGCCGCTGTGGTTGATTCCGCCCCTGGTGTTGCTGTTGCCGCCGTTGATCTGGGGCTGGCTGACCTACCGTGTCATGGCCTTTGATGCCCTGGCCCATTACGCCAACAAAGAGGAGCGCCGGGAGCTGTTCGAACGCCACGGCGCATGGATGCTGGTGATGGGGGTGATCTGTGGTTTTCTGGGCGCGTCTCCGAGTGTGCTGTGGGCCATGGGTGCCGGATTCGCGCCCGCGTTTGTGATCCTGGTGCCACTGGCAGTCTGGGTTTATACGCTGGTGTTCGCCTTTGCCTCGCTCTGGTTTAGCCACTACTGCCTGGGTGCCCTGCAGGCCTTGCGCGCCGAACCGGCCATGGCGATTGACAGCGCTGGCGCCACGGTATCTCCAGCGCCGCATCTAAATCTGAAGGCTGTCGTGCATGACGGCCAGGCTCTTCTCTTGAAAGACGAACAATGAACTTTGGAATCATCATCATCGGCGACGAGATCCTGTCGGGTCGGCGCCAGGACAAGCATCTGGCCAAGGTCATAGAACTGTTTGGCACACGCGGCCTGCAGCTGGCCTACGCCGACTATGTGGGCGACTCTCCGGAGCGCATCACCGATACGCTGCGGCGGGCCTTTGCCTCGGGCGATGTGGTGTTTTCCTTTGGCGGCATTGGTGCCACGCCGGACGACCATACGCGCCAGTGCGCCGCCGCCGCACTGGCGCGTCCACTGGTGCTGCATCCGCAGGCCAGGGAGCTGATCCGCGAGCGCATGCAGGACCTGGCGCGCGAAAAGGGCATCCCCTATGAGCCCGAGCGCGACGAAAACCTGCATCGCCTCAATATGGGCATGTTCCCCGAGGGCGCGCAGATCATTCCCAACCCCTACAACAAGATTCCTGGCTTTAGCTGTGAGGGCAGCGACCCACACGCAGTGGGGGAGTGTGGGGGGGTCTATTTCGTTCCTGGCTTTCCGGTGATGGCCTGGCCGATGGTGGAATGGGTGCTGGACAGCTTCTATGGCGCGCACTTTAAGCGCATGCCTGGCAGGAAAAATCCATCATTGTGTTCGGCGCCATGGAGGCCTCGCTGACGCCCCTGATGGAGCGCATTGAGGCGGCGCATGCTGTCAAGGTATTTAGCCTGCCCAGCGTGGACCATGCCGAATATGGCCGCCATATCGACCTCGGCGTCAAGGGTGCGCCCGAGGCGGTGGAGCTGGCCTATGCCGAACTGGTGACCGAGCTCAGGTCCATGCAGTTGCCCCTGGGTCCTGAAATGGTGCGTGGATAAAGTGCACCAAATCGGATTCATCATGGGTTGCATTGATTTGGTGCATTGCTTTTGCAACAAAGGCCTGAATCTCAGGGCAAAATAGGGCGCTTTCTCAAAATGCTTGCTTGGCCGCTTCTGGCACAAAAGCTGCATTGAGGAATCGGTAGACTTTTTTTAACCGTGCAACAGGAGTATTTGATGGCCAAGACCGTCGCTGACGTGATGAAGATGGTGAAAGAAAACGAAGTCAAGTTTGTTGACTTCCGTTTCACCGATACCCGTGGCAAACAGCAGCACACCACCGTGCCTGTTTCCCATTTCGACGAAGATAAGTTCACCTCCGGTCACGCGTTTGACGGTTCCTCCATCGCCGGTTGGAAGGGCATTGAAGCCTCCGACATGCTGTTGATGCCCGATCCGGCCACCGCCAACATCGACCCCTTCTTTGAAGAAACCACGATCATCATGACCTGTGATGTGGTGGAGCCTGCCGACGGCAAGGCCTATGACCGCGACCCCCGCTCCATCGCCAAGCGCGCTGAAGCCTATTTGAAGGCCTCCGGCAACGGCGACACCGCCTTCTTCGGTCCCGAGCCAGAATTCTTCATCTTTGATGGCGTGCGTTGGAGCACCGATCCCAACAACACGTTTTACGAAATCGACGAGTACGAAGCACCCTGGAACACCGGCAGCAAGCTCGAAGGCGGCAACCGTGGCCACCGTCCCACGGTCAAGGGCGGCTACTTCCCTGTGCCTCCAGTGGACAGCACGCAAGACATGCGCGCTGAAATGTCCCTGATTCTCGAATCCGTGGGCATCCCGGTCGAAGTGTTCCACCACGAAGTGGCTGGCGCAGGTCAAAACGAAATCGGCACCCGCTTTTCCACTTTGGTTGAGCGCGCCGACTGGACCATGCTGCAAAAGTATGTGATCCACAACGTGGCCAATGCCTATGGCAAGACCGCCACCTTCATGCCCAAGCCTTACCATGGCGACAACGGTTCCGGCATGCACGTGCACCAGTCGGTCTGGAAAGACGGCAAGAACCTGTTTGCCGGTGACGGCTATGCCGGCCTCTCTGACTTCGCGCTGTACTACATTGGCGGCATCATCAAGCACGCCCGTGCCCTGAACGCCATCACCAACCCTGGCACCAACAGCTACAAGCGCTTGGTTCCGCATTTCGAAGCGCCGGTCAAGCTGGCTTACTCGGCCAAGAACCGTTCTGCCTCGATCCGCATCCCGTTTGTGGCCAACCCCAAGGGCCGTCGCGTGGAAGCCCGCTTCCCCGATCCACTGATGAACCCTTACCTGGGCTTTGCCGCCCTGCTGATGGCGGGTCTGGACGGCGTGGAAAACAAGATCCATCCCGGCGAAGCAGCCACCAAGGACCTGTACCATCTGCCTCCCGAGGAAGATGCGCTGGTGCCAACCGTCTGCCATAGCCTGGACCAGGCGCTCGAGCACCTGGACAAGGACCGCGCGTTCCTGACCAAGGGCGGCGTGTTCACCGACTCCATGATCGATGCCTACATCGACCTGAAGATGCAGGAAGTGACCCGCTACCGCATGTCGGTGCACCCGGTTGAATTCGACATGTACTTCTCCCTGTAATACGGGCTTGTGCTAGCTTCTCCCGCGAGGGAGATGCCAGAAAAAGGACTGCCTCGGCGGTCCTTTTTTGTTGGCGACTACAGGCACGTAATTTTGGCGCATACTGCGGGCCTGACCCGGCCTTCGCAATGGGTGGACGCACCATGAAATTTGTTTTTTTTCTGTTTTGTATGGCTTGCGGACTTGTCGCAGCGCACGCCGCGGATGAGCGCATTTACCGTTGTGGCAACGAATACACCAACACCGTGTCCGAGGCCCAGGCCAAGACCTGCAAGCTGATTGCTGGTGGCAATATCACCGTGATTCAGGCCGTCAAGGCGCCTCCGGCTAAGGCGGTTGGGGCTGCGCGCCCGGAGTCGGCGGACCAGCGCGCCAAGGATTCAGATGCACGCATGATTCTGGAGGCTGAACTTAGGCGCGCCGAAGCCAAACAGGCCGAGCTGCTCAGGGAGTACAAGGACGGTGAGCCCGAGCGCCAGGGCCCGGAGACGCGCAACAACCAGAAGTACCTGGACCGTGTGGCCGAACTCAAGTCCGCCATCGCCCGCAATGACGCGGATATTGCGGGCATCAAACGCGAGTTGGCGCGTGTACCCACGCAGGGTGCGAGCACTGCCAACGGCTCCGCCACGAGGTAAGCGCTTTGGCAAAACCTGTCACACCCGCGCCGCGTTTCACCGAGCTGTCTTCGCCCACTTACCAGTCATTTGACCTGCTGGCCACCCTGGTTACGGTGGTGGACCGCTCGGGCCACGTGCTGTTCTCCAATTCCGCGCTGGAAGATGTGCTGGGCATCTCGCGCCGCTCCATCGTCGGCAGCGCCTTTGCCGAGGCCTTTACCGAGCCCAGCCAGTTGCAAAATGCGCTGGAAGGCGCGATTGAAAACGAATTTGGCGCCATGCGTTACGACGCTTGGCTCAAGCGCGTGGGTTACGAGGCGCTGCCGGTCCATGTGATCATCACCCGCACCGACCCGGCCGAAGACATCATTGTCGAGTTGATTCCGCTGGAGCAGCAAACGCGCCAGGATCGCGAGGAACGCATTTTGGAGCAGGCGCAATCCAACAAGGAACTGATCCGCAATTTGGCGCATGAGATCAAGAACCCTTTGGGCGGCATACGCGGCGCTGCGCAGTTGCTGGAGTTGGAGATGGACTCGCCCGAGCTGACCGAATACACCCAGGTCATCATCCACGAGGCCGATCGCCTGCAAAGTCTGGTGGACCGCTTGCTGGCGCCGCACCGCAGGCCGCATATGGTGAGTGATGTCAATATCCATGAGGTGTGCGAGCGGGTACGTTCGCTGATCGTGGCCGAGTTCCCCAAGGGGCTGACGGTGATACGCGACTACGACACCTCCATCCCCGAGTTTCGCGGTGACCATGAGCAACTGATTCAGACCGTACTCAATATTGCCCACAATGCCGCCCAGGCCCTCAGTGAGCGCATTGCCATCGGCGATGCCGAACTCACCTTCACCACCCGTGTCATGCGCCAAATTACCTTCGGCAAACAGCGCTACCGGTTGGCATTGGAATTGCATGTCATAGACAACGGACCTGGCGTGCCAGATTCGATCAAGGACCGCATTTTCTACCCGCTGGTGTCGGGCAGGGATGGCGGTTCTGGCCTGGGGCTGACATTGGCGCAAACCTTTGTACAACAGCACCATGGCTTGATCGAGGTGGACAGCGTGCCAGGCCGTACGGACTTCAAAATTCTGATTCCGTTACCGTAATGCCAGACACAAGGGATACCATGAAGCCGATTTGGATCGTGGACGATGACCAGTCCATACGCTTCGTATTGGAAAAGGCTTTGCTGCGTGAGCATCTGCCCACCCGCAGTTTTTCCAATTCGCGCGATGTGTTGGCGGCGCTTTCCACCGCTGCCGACGACGAAGGCCCGCAAATTTTGGTGAGCGACATCCGCATGCCCGGAGGCTCGGGGCTGGACTTGCTGGAAAAGGTCAAGGCCAAGTATCCCGGCCTGCCGGTAATTATCATGACCGCCTTTTCCGACCTGGACAGTGCCGTCAGCGCCTTTCAGGGCGGTGCCTTTGAGTACCTGCCAAAGCCCTTCGATTTGACCAAAGCGGTGGAGCTTATTCGCCGCGCGGTAGAGGAAAGCCAGCGCGAAGAGGTCAGCGAAGAGCATGGATGATGCGCCCGAGATGTTGGGCCAGGCACCTGCCATGCAGGACGTTTTTCGGGCCATAGGCCGCTTGGCGCAAAGCAATGTCACGGTGCTTATCACCGGCGAATCCGGCTCCGGCAAGGAGCTGGTGGCGCGCGCCCTGCACAAGCATTCGCCGCGTGCCGGTGGCCCGTTTGTTGCCATCAACACGGCAGCCATACCCAAGGACTTGCTGGAGAGCGAGCTGCTGTTCGGTCATGAGCGCGGAGCCTTTACCGGCGCCCAGACCATGCGCCGTGGCCGCTTCGAGCAGGCCGATGGCGGCACCTTGTTTCTGGACGAAATTGGCGACATGCCGTTTGAGCTGCAGACGCGGCTTTTGCGCGTGCTGTCCGACGGGCATTTCTACCGCGTCGGCGGCCACAGCGCGGTCAAGACCAATGTGCGCGTGATTGCCGCCACCCACCAAGACCTGGAGCAGCGCGTCAAGGAAGGGGGCTTTCGCGAAGATCTGTTTCACCGCCTGAATGTGATCCGCCTGCGCCTGCCGGCACTGCGCGAGCGTCGCGAAGACGTGTCCATGTTGACGCGGCACTTTCTGCAACAAAGCGCCTTGCAGCTCGGTGTGGAGCCCAAGCGCATTTCGGATGCGGCCCTGGTCTGGCTGGAGGGCTTTGCCTTTCCCGGCAATGTGCGGCAGCTGGAAAACCTGTGTCACTGGTTGACCGTGATGGCGCCGGCCCAGTTGATCGAGCCCAAGGACTTGCCGCCCGAAATCGGCGTGTCGCGGGCCGATGCCGCCCAGCCCAAGCCGGTCGCCGCGCCAATGCTTGCGGAAGCTGCCCCCGCCCACAGCACGCCCTCGTATTTTCCCGAGGCGGTCGCCGTTGGCTTTTTGGCCCGGTCCGACAGCCTGCAGGAATGGGAGACGGGACTGGAGGGCGAAGCCATTGCGTTGCTGGGCTCCGGACGCCTGGACGTGTGGGACGTGTTGACCAAGCGCTTCGAGTCGCGTCTGATTCTGGCGGCGCTGGCCAACACCAAGGGTAGGCGCATCGAGGCCGCCCATAAGCTGGGCATTGGCCGCAACACCATTACCCGCAAGATTCAGGAGCTGGGGCTGGAGTGAGGCCGTTTGAGGCAATCGCCTTAAGCGATCTCCACGAGCACCGGAGCGTGGTCGCTGGGGCGCTCGTTCTTGCGTGGAGTCTTGTCGATGATGCAGGACTTTACCTGGTCTTTTAGTGCGTTGCTGACCAGAATATGGTCGATGCGCAGGCCTTGGTTGCGCCTGAATCCGGCACCCCGGTAGTCCCACCAGCTATAGCTTTTTGGCGGCTGTGGGAACATCCGGTAGCTGTCTGTCAGGCCCAGCGCGATCAGGGCGTTGAGGTGGTAGCGTTCTTCGTCGGTGCAATGGATCTGGTCGCGCATGCCCTCCGGATCCCACACATCGAGGTCATCGAAGGTGATGTTGTAGTCACCCATCAAGAGCAGGCGCGGGTGCGCCAGCAACTCCTCTTTCAGCCAAGTGCGCAGGCCCTTGAGCCATTCCATCTTGTACTCAAACTTGTCGCTGCCGGGTTCCTGCCCATTGGGAAAATAGGCACCCACCACCCGCACGCTCTCATTTCCTTCGCCCACCGTGCCGGTGATCAATCGCGCCATGTCGTCGTCAAAACCGGGAATGTTTTTGATCACGTCGGTGGCTGGCGTACGGCTCAGCAGAGCCACGCCGTTATAGGTCTTCTGGCCGAAGCACTGGGCGTGGTAACCGGCCTGGCTAAACGCCTCACGCGGAAACTTGTCGTCCGTCAGCTTGAGTTCCTGCAGCACCAGCACATCGACTGGGTTGGCTGCCAGCCAGTCCAGCACCTGCGGCAGCCGTACGCTTAAAGAGTTCACATTCCAGGTGGCGTATTGCATGGTCTATTCGTGGCTATTTAGATATGCAGGGCGGCTAGGCCGCCGACCACCACACCGATGCCACCGGCGCCAAACATGGCGTATTCAAGCCATTTCTTTTTGGTCAGCAGGGCAATGGCGGCCAGCGCAATCGCTACTTGCAGCACGGTGGTGGCCTGGGCCCAGCGGTGGTGCTGGTGCATTTGTTCATCGCTTTGGTGGTCCCACTCGGTGGCTTCGTTTTCCAGCTTCTCGGCCGCTAGCTTGATCTCGCCCTTTTCCTTGTCGTAACGCTCGACCTTGGCTTGGTAGGTCGGTTTGTCGGCCTGTGCCGTCAGGTCGCGCGCAAGTTCGGCCAGGGCCTGCTTGGTACTCTTGGCCTGGTAGAAGTTCCACTGGTTGGATGCTTCGGTCTTCTTGATCGCGGCGTTGTTCTTAAACAGACCAGCATTGGCCTGGGTCGCGCCGCCCATGTACGAAAACAAGGCGCCCACCGTGGCGATGATGGCGGTGAACATCGCTATCTGGTTGATCATGCCGCCGTTGTCGTGACCGCCATGGCCGCCTTGCTGGGCGTGCTCAATCGCGTGGTCGTGCGGGCCGTGTACGTGAAATCCGTCTTCAGACATGGTTCAAATTCCTGTTCGGGTTAAAGAAATAAAGCGGTAGTGCAGGCCGTTGGCCGCCTGGTGCTCCTCACGGCTGGTTTCCCTGCCAAGCAGAGCCAAAGCTGGGGGCAAAAGCATCGCCTTCAAGCACAGTATCTATCTCGGTGATGACAGCCGTATGTGCCAGCGGCTCGGCCAGTGCATATAGCTGCGCGCCACCAATGACCCAGACATTTTCTGCGTCGGCGCACAGCGCCATGGCGGCTTCCAGCGAATGTGCGCGCAGGGCACCGGCCTCCTGCCAGTCGCTCTGGCGCGTCACCACCACATTGGCGCGTCCTGGCAGCGGGCGAAATTTGGGCGGCAGCGAATCCCAGGTCTTGCGCCCCATGATCACCGGGCAGCCCAGCGTCATGCGTTTGAAATGTGCCAGGTCCTCCGGCAGATGCCAGGGCAGGCCACCGTCCTTGCCAATGACGCCGTTGCGGCTGCGCGCGAATATCAGATGCAGCTTCATCGCGGCAACCTAGGCGTCTGGGCGGCAGAGCGCTCTGCTCCGTGTCCCCCGCCCGCTACGCGGGCTCCTCCTTTACCTGCGCAGAGCGTTCTGCCGCTCATACTTCGGGCGCTCATCACACCGCCACCGGCGCCTTGATGGCGGGGTGGCATTGGTAATCCAGCACCTCAAAGTCTTCAAGCTGGTAGTCGAAGAGCGAATCGGGCCTGCGCTTGATGTGGAGCGTGGGGTAAGGGTAGGGCGCGCGGCTCAACTGCTCTTCCACCTGGGCATGGTGGTTGCTGTAAATGTGGCAGTCGCCGCCGGTCCAGATGAAGTCGCCCACGTCCAGATCACATTGCTGGGCCAGCATATGGGTCAGCAAGGCATAGGACGCAATGTTGAATGGCACGCCCAGAAAAATGTCGGCGCTGCGCTGGTACAGCTGGCAGGAGAGGCTACCCTTGCCGCCGGGTTGCGTGGCGGGCGCCACATAGAACTGGAACAGGGCATGGCAGGGCATCAGCGCCATCTTGGACAGGTCGCCCACGTTCCAGGCGCTGACGATCATGCGGCGCGAATCGGGGTTGGTTTTCAGCGTGTTCACCAGTTCGGTGATCTGGTCGATATGGCCGCCATCCGGTGTCGGCCAGCTGCGCCACTGCACGCCATAGACCGGGCCGAGTTCTCCGTCGGGCCTGGCCCATTCGTCCCAGATGCTGACGTTGCGCTCTTTCAGCCAGTGGTTGCTGCTGGAGCCGGTGAGGAACCACAGCAGTTCCTGGATGATGGAGCGCAGGTGCACCTTCTTGGTGGTGACCAGCGGAAAGCCTTCGTTTAGGTCAAAGCGCATCTGGTAGCCAAAGGCGCTGCGTGTGCCGGTGCCGGTGCGGTCGGCCTTGGTTACGCCGGTGGCGTACACGTGGCGCATGAAGTCTTCGTACTGGGAGCGCACGGGGCGGTTGGCTTGCGGGCTGGTCATGGCAGAGGTGCGGGCAATGTGAAAAAGGCTCTATTGTCGTCGGTGCAGGCAAGGTGCCTGCGGTATGCGGTGTGGGCGGCGGA
>TBL_comb47_HYPODRAFT_10005792_pt1 | contig 13620 bp, 5 predicted proteins | sample TroBogypolimnion_40_FD_10682 | JGI IMG/M metagenome (IMG submission 10682)
CCTCCAAACAAGTCCATATGGCACAATTCGAACAAAGATATGGGGGCCAAATATTCGTAACCGGTTAAGGATCCACATCTTTCAGTAGTAATAAAAATTTGTTTCACTGTGACGTACATTAATTTTATGGAGGCCAAGCTGAGAACGCGCAGATCAAGATACACAAGAAAAGACGCGAGTACTGGCGAAGTCATGTCTAATCATGGCAGAAAAGCGGTTTGAGTAAAGCAAGATACCCAACATTTGTTTCATCCCTTTCGACCGTACCCCGCAGGGTTTTTCTCTGCCCACTCTATTTGCCTCGATAGCGATCAGGATCAGACTTCTAAAAACCGGACCGAACCGATCTTGAAATTGCGACAAATATTGTTGGACGTTACATTTGGTACCTTGTCTTATCATTTTTCATTACCCAACATTAAAACAACTGTTTTCCATATCCTTCTTCAGCACCGGGAGATGGACAATAAAGCTGGAACCGATCCCGACATGGCTTTCTACCTGGACTTTCCCACCATGCTTTTCCACGATATTTTTTACGATTTCAAGTCCAAGCCCGTTTCCGTTGCACTTATCCGTATGATAGGGATCAAAAATTTTGCTCAAGGATTCCTCCCGAATACCGCATCCCGTATCCTTAATAAAAATCTCAACTAATGATGAAACCCATCGTGGTGTTACAGTTACAGTCAATTTCTTATTTGACAACCCTTCCATAGCCTCGACAGCGTTCAAAAGGAGATTTCTAAAGACCTGTTCAAGTTCGAATTCATCGCCCAGCACTTTTATTTTGCATGAGGGAGATGTTTTTTTTACTTGAATTTTCTTAATAAGAAACAACCCTTGAAACAATTCGAGGCAACGACCTATAAGCACATCAATATCGATGGGTAGGAAACGTCCTTCTTCTATAGTACCAGAGCCTGCATTAATGATTTCCTTGTTCGTGCGGCTAATCTGCTCAACAGCATCGATTATTTTATCTGCGTACTTGCAAGACTTTCCATCATTCTGGTTCAATTTAATAAGCTCGGCAAACCCGCTAATGGCGCAAAGAGGATTGTTAATCTGATGGACAATTTTTGGGAGTAATAGGTGAAGATTGCCGGCTTGTGTGTTACGGAGAGGATTGGATTTGACCCTCTCAATTTCAGAGATAAGGGTTTCCGGTTTAAAAGGTTTTTCAATAAAAGCATCACAATAGTTTTTAAGGGCTTCTATAACTAAGCTCGTCTCGGCATATGCGGTCATCATAATGACCGGCAGGTTCGGTCGAATTCTCCGAATGGCTGCGAGCAGTTCCATGCCGTTCATGGCTGGCATCACATAATCTGTAACAACCATATCGATACTGACTCCATCACAATCAAGAAGATTCAAGGCCTGGGAAGCATTATCAGCATTAATGACCCGGTATCCTTTCATTTCTAGCCCAATCTTGATAGATTCCACCAAGATTGATTCATCATCAACAAGCAATATGTTCATCGTTGTGTTCCCCGGAAAATTCGATACAGTTTTCTTATTCGATCATAAATGCAAAGATGAAAATCTTTAAAATTCTTGAAACTTTTCTACCTTAACCATGGCAATTCATTAATATGCTGCCTGTTTATGTCCTGTTAAAGCAAAATTAGTGCCGTTTAGAAAATTCAACGTAAGATTCATTCTAATCGACTGATAAATAAAAGGTTTTATCGAATAACAACAAACAAGAACGGTTCAGGCAGGAGGTAAAGAAATGGCGGGATGTTCAATATTGGGATGGTTGCGAAGAGAACTAGTTGATATATAAAGGAATGCAATTATGGATCAACTAGTTCATTTTGGTAGACCTAATCAATGTCATACGATTGAAGTTTACGCCGGAGAGTGTTGACACTAACCTCCAACAAGCGTGCGGACCTCAATTTGTTCTCGCATGTGGACTGGTAAACCCTGAGAATATGTTCCTTTTCCATAGCGGCGAGAGGAATGATGCTCACGTCAGAACTGCGCCTTGCGGGTAAAGCTTTGGCCGATACCGAATCCGTAAGATAGGTTGGCAAGTGATAAACTGAAATCGATTTCCCTTCAGCCAAGTTCACTGCATGCTGTACAATTGATTTCAGTTCCCTGATATTTCCTGGATAGTCGTAGGACTTTAATATAGTCCAAACAGGTTCTTCAATATCATTTGTACTGTACTTGCTGTAATTTTTCAGAAACCTTTCCACCAAAACGCCCAAATCCTCCATCCGTTCTCTTAAGGGTGGTAAATGCAGCCAAGCACCGCACAGACGGTAGAAAAGATCCTGACGAAAAATTTTTTGATCTTGTAACACCTCTAGTCCAATGTTTGTGGCAGCGATAAAACGGACATTTACGCCCTGCAGCTTGCTGGTTCCCAATTTGAAATATTCCCCCTCTTGGAGGACCCGAAGTAGTTTTCCTTGCAATTCAAGAGGCAGACAGCCGATCTCGTCTAGAAAGAATGTACCCCCAGAAGTTGTTTCCAAATAGCCCTTCCGGTCTTGTTCTGCACCGGTAAATGCCCCTTTAGTGTGGCCATAAAATTCTGATTCAAATAGAGATGCTGTCAAAGCTGACATATTAATTGGAGTGAATGTTTTCCCAGCTCTAGAACTTGCCTTATGAATAGCCTGAGCAAGGAGTTCCTTACCAGTTCCAGTCTCTCCGGTTATCAGGACAGGGACTTTGCTTGCCGCATGTAATTCAGCTTCCTTCATAATCCTATGCATACGTTCAGACTGGGTGATAATGGACGAAAAGGCTGCTGGATTAGTAAGATCTGGAGATGATTTTCGTTTATCTAATATTTGAATCTCAAAAAAGTTCTTTCTCTCTAAGGCCTTAGAAACCACAACCTGCAACTCTTCCATATTAATAGGCTTGACAAGATAATCAAAGGCCCCTTTTTTCATGCAGCGTACTGCAAGAGTTGCCTCATCATTTGCCGTCACCATGATACATTCTGTTGCCGGGCTGCAGCTTTTAATATATTCCAGGAGTTCTACGCCACTCATCCCCGGCATTGTGATATCGATTAAGGCGATATCCACCTTATCTCCCCTTTCAAAAAGAGCCGCTGCATTAGTTGGATCACTTTCAGCCCGAAGATTCCGGTACCCTGAGATAAGAAGACCTCTTTCCAGACTGTCTAAAAAATCCTGTTCGTCATCAACCAATAGTATTTGATACTGCATCTTATTTCTTCCTATACTCAATAGAATATTTCATTTCAACCGATTGTAATTCTAAAAGTGCTACCCTTTCCTTTTTCGCTTTGAACCTCCATACGTCCTCCAAGTTCCGTCACTAAGCGATGGCTGATAGATAACCCCAGGCCTGTTCCCACACCCACAGCTTTGGTGGTGAAGAAAGGATCAAAGATTTTCTTTTGGGTAGCAGCATCAATACCGCAACCGTTATCAGATACCTCAATTTCGAATTCCCCTTTCGAGTCATATTGGTGAATGACTGTCAGTTTGATCCACGAATTCTCCTTATCGATCGCCTGAACAGCATTGACAAGAAGATTCACGACAACTTGCTCAATCGCTAATGGATCAGTAACAAGAACCTGGCATCTCTCAGGGATTATCATCTCAAAGTTTTTTACTGCCTTTTTAATCCGGCCCTGGCAGATGGAAACGCATTTTTCCATAAGCTGCTTAATATCGACCCGACACTTCTCCCCTTTCCCTCGCTCGCGAACAAACTCTTTCAAGTTGCCGACAATCTTGTTGATACGCTCTGAGCCATGCTCAATATTATCCAACAACTTAAAACAATCTTCTTTGAAGGCTAAATAGGACCTGCCGAAGACCTGCAACTCTGGATTGACCGCAGCATGCTCATCGGCAAAAGGGAATAGAAACTGGATGTAGGCACGCAAAATTGGGACGTTAAAGTAAATGAAATTATTTGGATTGTTGACCTCATGAGCGATGCCTGCGATCAGCAGTCCTAATGAGGCCAGCTTTTCACTTTGGATCAGCTGTCTTTCTGTATTTCTTGCCTTGGTTATATCGGATATTCTAATAATGGTCGCTTTTGTTGCTCCCTTTTCATCTTTGACCACGTCTACAAACACCTTCTCAATCCTGGATGAGTCTATCTGGCCAGAGCGTTCATAAACCCCAGTGAAGTCGCGCATAATTGAGAAGGGACGCTCACATCCCATACATGGACTTGACCTTGCCTGAAAGGCATCAAAACAAAATTTGCCAATAGCCTCTTGATTACACCCTAAGCCATAATAGTCCTTGGCTGCGTTGTTCATCCTTTCAATTTTCAAATTCGCATCAAGCATGATGAGTGGTTGAGAAATACCGTCAAAAATCGTGGTTAGTGTGGCTTCACTGTAGAACAATTTCTTTTCGGCCTGTTTGCGCAACACAATATCCCAAGTTATGTTCGCCAGCTCTGACACTGTTTCTATGTCCCAACTATCATAATCGTGCTCTTTGTTTCCCACTCCTATAATAGCGGTTATCTGGTCGCCGCGTAAAATTGGCACAACCATTTCTCGAATAATTTCCACATGGCCCGGGGGTAGACCTTTACGGTCAGACCTTGATTTGTAATTGTTATGAATAACAGGTCGGCGTTGGTCGATACAATCTACCCAAACACCGGCCTCACTTACATCATAATGTCGCCCTTTCCCCTCTGTTGTACAATAAGTTTTCAGTGTAGATTTTGACCAAGCCTGGAGAGATAAAGTTTTCTGGTCTTCTTCCAAAAAATGAAAGAATCCTATTTTGCTGCCGGTCAACCTTTCGGCGTCCTCCAAAGCGTTTTGCAAGAGATCATCAAGGGGACCAACAGATGACAATTCGCTCAATTGTAGGTGCGACTTAAGAACTTCCTCCTTCCGCTGTCGCTCTTTTATTTCCTGACACAATTTCTCGTTGACCTCAACCAGCTCGGAGGTTCTTTCCTTCACCTTCTGATCTAATTGGTCATGTGCTTTTTGTAGGGCATTTTCCATCTCCTTGCGATCGGTAATATCTTGTAAACAGAGCAAAGCCATTGGTTTATTTCTGACGACCAGTTTTGTGGTCGAAACAAGAAAAACCAAACTTTGCCTATCCCCTCCAACATCCACAATGAGATGCCCTTCCATTTGATGGCAATTAAAGCCAGTTTTCAAGGTATTCTGAGTCACGTTGAGAATGAAGCATTCCTTGCAACACGGCCCAAATCCGCACCCTCGCAGATCATCCAGGGCGTACATACAATGCATGGCATCACCGCAGGACATGCCAACCATGTCTGCTTCGTGTTGACATGCAAACTTTGTAGCATATCTATTTACCTTTCGAACCTTTGTTTCTCCGTCCAGCATCATCATGATCATTGGAGCGCTTTCATAAATTGCCATTAACTCCTCTTGGCTCTCCTTGATTTGACGATCAAGGTCATGTCTGTTAAGGACCATTTCAATGGTAAGCAGTAGTTCCTTAGGAGAAACAGGCTTGAGTAGGTATCCATAAGGAGCGGTAGCTTTTGCCTGTTCAGGCAAAGGATCTTGGGAATAACTGGTCAGGAAAACGATTGGAATATCTGCTGCTGAGCGAATATATTGAGCGGCAGATATTCCATTCATTTCTCCGGCCAGTTGAATGTCCATCAAAATAAGATCGGGTAAATTGGCGGCTGCAGCAACTATTGCTGCCTCCCCCGTAGCTACAGGATCGGTTATGCTGAAACCAAATCCTGTCAGCGTATTTTTTAAATGGATGGCGACAATTGCATCGTCTTCGACTATTAAAATGGATTTTTTCCCCATCAATATACCTCCTGATATATCTTTCATGCCCCAATTCGCTTCATCGTATTCCTACACATTGGAGAAAATCGCAGACCGAACATGGTCCCCTCCGAGTTGTCAATCTCAATTTTCCCTTGGAGTTGATGCTCACCGAGCATCCTCACGAGCAGAAGCCCTAGCGTATTAGTCATGGTCCAATCCATGCCGGCAGGAAGCCCAATACCATTATCGGCCACGGTTATTGTATATTTAACGCCATCCCATCCCACCGTCACAGTGATTTGGCAAGCCAAGGATCCAACCCGTAAACGTTCTTCTGGAAAAGCATATTTATAGGCATTGGTCATAAGTTCGGTTATAAACAATCCGCAGGGGACGGCACTGTCAAGCCCCATCTCAACACCGGCTGCGTTGATGGCAACACGAATATCCCTCTGTTGCCCATAGGATGATCGGAGATGACTGACCAAAGCCTCAAGGTAATCCTGAAAATTGATACGGGAAAAGTCTTCAGACTGGTAGAGCAGCTCATGGACAAGAGACATCGACTTAATCCTGGCACTGAGTTCTGTCAGGGCTGTTCTGGCAGCCGATAAATCTATCGACTGCCCTTGCATGTCAACCAGTCCAATGATCGCCGCCAGGTTATTCTTCACCCGGTGATGAACCTCTTTCAGTAACATTTCTTGCTTCGCCAATGATGTCCTTAATGCTTCATCTGCCTGTTTTCTTTTTGTGATATCTCGAACAAAAATCACAAGCAGTTCTTCTCCTCCAGGCCAGAACTGAACACTGACTTCAACATCATAGACTCTCCCATCCTTGTGACGGTGTCGAGTCTCAAAACGGTCCTCTCCTTGGCCCATAATATTCTCGATATGGTCATAGATGTCATCCTTGGTATTTGATACTTCCAAATCGTGAATACACATGTTTAGTAATTCCTGGCGACTATAGCCGCTCATCTTGCAATAGGTCTCATTGACCTCCATTAGTTGTCCTTTAATGTCAGCCTGCCAAAAGCCATCCATGGCGGTCTCGAGGATAGTTCGGTGCCTTTTCCCGCTTTCCTTTAATGTTTTTTCCCGTTGTGCCAACATTTCCAGTAAACGATTGAAGCTGCCAATTAGGTCGCCGATTTCGTCCCGAGAAGTAATGGGTAGAGGTTGCGGAAGCCAGTTTTCATCCGGTATTGAAGTTAAAATTTCCGAAGCAACAGTCAGCGGAGAAAGCGCGTGTCTCAATATCCACCAAACCGCTCCCCCAACCAGCAAAGTCATAAAAATAGTGGCTTTAAATATGCGAACCTGCATTGCTCGAACTGGAGCAAAGGCTTCTTTTGTGGGTAATCGACAAACAATAAACCAATCGGAGGCGGGAATTTGTTTAGCAGATGACAATACTTCAACGCCACGAACATCTGCTATAATTCCAGACCCTTCAAATCCCTGCATGTATTGGTCCAGCAATGGGTTTTGGCCAGGAAGAGGTGTCGACTGCATGGTATAGCTTTTATCACTACCGGTGACAAATAACTTATGCTTCTTTGAAATGAGCAAATAACTTCCGGTCACACCGTATCGGTTGTCAGTAATCTTATCCAGGAAGTTAGGTTTGCTCAAATCTGTTACCCCAGAGAGAGCTCCTATCACCTGCCCCTGAGCATCGCGTATAGGTGTTGATATGTGAAAAATCGGACCGTACAGTTTCTTTCCAATAACCGGCCGACTGATCGACGTTTTCCCCTCTGTCAATGCTGCTGCAATAGAGTCACGTTCCATAAGATTGATGCCGATCCGGTCTGTTGAAATTGGTACATTGGCCATCACGGTGCCGTCAACGCTCAAAATCAGAAGCCCACCGTTGAACAAGCTTTGAAGAATCGGACGTTGTTCCAGAATTGTCTGAAGGGCTGATAGATTGCCCTGAATGACCGGACTAAAGGTTTTGGAAATTGTTTCAAGTGCTGTAATCCGTTCGTTCAACTCTGTATTGAGTTGTCCGGCTAATATACTCACTGTCGAGAGTTGCTGTTCTTCTAGCAACTTTTTAATATCCTTGTACAACATCTGACTGGCGTAAAACCCGAGCGACCAAATGCTGATCAGAAAAATGACCAGCATGAAGATAGTTATTTTGGTCTTCAACGACAACCAATTATACTTTATAGAAAACATTCTTTTATCCGCCAAGCTGTTCAATCTTCCTGAGTGCTCTGAATCATACCCTAATCTATCAATTGGCCTTTATCATTCATGATTGATGATTCCGAATGGGTGAAAACCGAAGGCGGAACATAGTTCCATTGGTTTGATCTATCTCGATTCGTCCCTGTAGCTGATGCACCCCCAGCATCCTGACGAGCAGAAGCCCCATTGACTCTGTACTCCTCCAGTCAACATCTGCAGGCAGCCCAATACCGTTATCTGCCACTGTTAACGTGTAGTCGACCCCATCCCATTCAACAGATATAGTGATTTTACAAGACAAGGAATCTGTGCGACCCTTCCCTCCCGGAAAGGCATACTTGTATGCGTTGGTAACCAGTTCAGTTATTAAAAGTCCACAAGGAACAGCGTTATCAAGCCCCATCTCAATACCATTAGCGTTCACGTTAACGCAGACACCTCCAAGCTCTCCATAGGATGTATGGAGATGAGCGACTAAGGCCTCAAGGTAATTCTGAAAGTCAATACGAGAAAAATCAACAGACTGATAGAGCTGCTCGTGGACGAGTGCCATCGACTTGATCCTCGTGCCGAGTTCTGCCAAGGCAGTCTTGGCAGGCGCAATATCTAGCGTCTTACCCTGCATATCCACCAGCCCCATGATCGCCATCAGGTTATTCTTTACCCGGTGGTGAACCTCCTTCAGCAAGATTTCTTTTTCCGCAAGCGATATCTTCAATGCGTCCTCAGCATATTTGCGGTGGCTGATGTCTTCAAGAAATCCTTCGTAATACATAAACTTACCGGAAAGATCGTGGATAGCTCTACCCGTTATTGAAATCCAGACGGTGCTCCCGTCCTTCCGAAGCATCTCGGCTTCAATGTTGTGGACGGACCCCTTTTCTCGTAACATTCGGAGACAATTTGATCGTATTTCCTTATTAACATAAAGTTGATTTCCTATGTCACTGATGGAATAGATAAAGTCTTCAGGAGAATCATATCCGAACATCTTTGCAAGTGCTGGGTTGGCAGTTAAAACTTTGCCTTCTTCTGAGGTCTGATAAACACCAACTACTGAGTTTTCGAAGATGGCACGATATTTTTCTTCCGCGATTTTAAGGTGTTCTTTTGCTTGTTTCTCCAAGGTGATATCACGGCCACAGCCGACTGTGCCGATCATGTTGCCCTGTTGATCAAAAAAAGGAGCTTTATGGACATCGAGAAAAAGAAACTGACCTTTAACATTGCCGTATTCTTCAAATCTTTCGACTTGCTTTCTTGCCATAACAACAGAATCAGACTCCATACAAATTTCTCCAAATGTGTGCCATTCGGAATTATTTGGGTGACGATTCCGCTCTCGTTCTGCAAAAAACAGGTCATTCTTCCCTAACGGCTCATTGCTATCTGTAGCGCCGAGCAGACCATACCAATGAGCTTTATTTGCAAAGATATAGTGTTTGTTCAGGTCTTTAGCCCAGATCAAATCAGGAACGTTGTCACACATCAGATGGAGAAGGTTGTAAAGATATTGGAATTTTCTTTCGCTGTCCCGCAGGGCACTTTCCGCTTTAACACGATTCCCTATCTCCTTTATCAGTTTTCTGTTCCAAAAGATTATCATACCTGCAAAAATCCCAAGGAGTCCCCCGATTCCAATAATCCACTTCATGGTGTTCTGCCATGCAATAAAATGCTCGAAATGGACAGGGATCCATTTATGAAAGATTTGATCCTGTTCCTGTGTGGTTACTGTATGGATGACTTTATTAAGAATACTAACAAGCTCTGGCCAGTCGTTACGAACGGAAAATTTGTATGAAAAATCCTCACAATTTGCACAGCCAGCTATTTTAAGATTAGAAAACTGAGTCCCTTGAATTACGTATGCGGCATCTGCAAAGGTTCCAATAAAGGCGTCAGCATTTCCAATCGAGACAGACTGCATCGCATCCATCGGGCTACCGACGAGATAAAAATCAATCCCCGGGAAATTTCTTTTCAATAAATCGATGTTAGGAGTATTTCTAACAACGGCAACCTTCTTGCCAGTAAGGTCCTGTATACCTCTAAAAAGCGGATCACCTAAGCGGTTAACGATCACCCAATTCAAAGTAAACCAGGCATCAGTGAGTTCCATATTTCCATTGGGCGGCGTTTCCGTAAGCGTTGAAACAACATCCGCATTGCGCGAGCTTAACGGTTCAGGAAATCCATCACGAGACAGTATGACCGGCTGAAAATGAATACCGATCATACTGCTGAAAAGATCAAGATAATCGGGAATAATTCCTTGAATCCGCATATTATCACCAGTGAATATCAAAGGTGAAAAGTCTGCCGGAATACCAATTGAAACGGTCCTATGGGTCTTAAGCCAGGCCTCTTCTGCGGTAGTAAACCTGATTTTTTTTCCATCAAGTGATGGGGTGTTGAAATAACGTTTTTCCGGATTTTCAACCCACTGTTTCTCAATCTCCCCCAGTTCTTCAATTGATATGCGATCAAATCCTTTATCCACTAAGGTAAGCAGGTTCTTATTTTCTTTCAAAATACCGACATGGACTTTTCTAACGAAAAAAATACTCTCGCTATAAGTAATTTCATTTATCACTCCCATCTGATTTAACTTCATTGAGGCTGTGGCTGGGGTACTTAAAAAGGCGCGGATTTTTCCTTCTCGAATCGCACGAATCATCTCTTCAATAGAGATAAACGGAACGATTTCTATTTCAGGATAGTTCTGACGTAATTCCTCTTCCAGATGGGTCCCTCCGATAAGCCCAAGTTTCTGTCCCTTCAGATCAGTCATGCCTAATGCCTTAGTCTCATTTTTCAGAAAGAATAGATGAAGGTTGAATTCATAAATAGGTTGGGAGAAAACCATATCCCTGCTACGTTCTTCCGAAAACGTTAGCGCCATAAAAACGTCAGCGTGGCCGTCATTAAAGGCTTCCATGGAATCCTTGAAACTACCGCTCAGAAATTCAATTTTTTGTCCGGTTTTTTTCCCCCAGAGCCTCCATATATCCACAAACATCCCTGTAGGGTTACCATCAAGGTTCTGAAACGACATGGGAGGGATATCGTTTCGTAATGCGATCACAAGTGTGTCTTTGTTCCTTTGAGGGAATTGTTCTGCATTTTCATTTTTTATGGATGATTGTGAAGGAAGAGATATATTGTTAGGGGACACATTTAAAGAGGGCTGTTTAATTGCAGTCTCATCGGCTGCGGCATTACTGAAAATACTAATTAGAAAATATAACAGGATGCATTTCACTATGAACTTCATTGAATCAACACTCCTTCTAAATCCGTAATGTATCAATGGAGCAAACTTCAACCATAAGGTGTTTCCGTTGTCGCAATCAAATTCCATTGCCTTTTTGAGCTGAGTAGATCCACCTCTTCACCCAACATTTTCTGCTTAATCTGATGCGGAAGTAATTAATAAGGTATTTACATCAGCTTAACCTTTTAGATATTTCCCAACGCATCCAAAGTACCAACGGTTCATTTCATGAAATTGGGTTAACGCCATCCACTTTGTTTAACGGATCTTTAACAAAAAGGGCATCTTTGCTCTCAACTTGTTGCTCTCCTAACCTTTAATATATGGTTCTTCCTCTGATTTATAATGAGTTGGGGATATCCTCTGCTTGTCGTTTTAGAATATCCCTCATTTGGTGGGGAGGAATGGGTCGGCTAAAATAAAAGCCTTGGATCATATCACAACCAAGACGCTGAAGAATTGTTATTTGTTCTGCCGTTTCCACACCTTCGGCGATGGTTCTCAAATTCAAGTTATGGGCCAGTGAGATTATAGCTGACACGATAGCCTCATCATCGGGACTTGTCACAATATCCCTTATGAACGATATATCGATTTTAAGAACATCCAAAGATAGTCTCTTTAAATAACTTAAAGAAGAGTACCCAGTACCAAAATCATCAATAGCAATGCGCAATCCAATCTTCTTCAACGTTTCCAGAACTTCTCGGGTATGGCTCAAATCATTCATGAATGTGGTCTCTGTAACTTCACAGGTAAGATATCGGGGATCGACACCGCATTTTCTGATCGTTTCTTCAATCATGCTCCCGATATTCTTCTGTTTGAATTGTACCGCGGACAGGTTGAATGCAACGGGTACGGTCGTAAATCCCTGGGATTCCCAAGTTGTCAGCTGCGAACAAACGGTCTGGATAATCCACTGTCCCAAATCGATGATCATACCAGTGTCTTCCAGGACCGAGATAAATCGACCAGGCAGTACAATGCCCAAATCTTTACTGTCCCATCGTAAAAGTGCTTCTATACCAGCAAGTTCACCCGTTTGCGCATAATAATAAGGTTGATAGTGAAGAATGAATTCATTTTCTTTTATTGCTTGATAGAGGTGACGCTCAAGCATAACAAAATCCGCTGCACGAATGTTCATTTCATCCTTGTAAAACTGATAATTGTTCATGCCTGTCCCTTTGGCTTTAGACATTGCAATATCAGCATTTTTCAACAAAGCCGTCATTTCTTTTCCATCCTCAGGATAAAGAGAAATGCCAACACTTAGCGTTAGGATAACTTCAACGCTTCCCACCTGAATTGGGTTATGAGCTTCACGCATCAAATGATCGACAAATCTCACTACTTCCTCTGAATGAGTAACATCGGACAGAATAATCCCGAATTCATCGGCTCCAAGGCGCGCCACTGTGTCACCTTCTTGTGTCGCATGATCAAACCGTCTCCCGACTTCCTTCAAAATCTGATCCCCAATCTCATAACCATATGTATCGTTAATCAATGTAAAGCGATCAATATCAATCCAGACAACTGCTGCATTCAATTTATTATGTTCTGCCCTACCTATAACCTGATGGAGACGGTCTATTAAAAGTGTTCTATTGGGCAAATCTGTCAGGACATCGTAATAAGCGAGATAGGTCAGTTTATCTTCTAAAAACTTCTGCTGGGTGATGTCCTTCGAAGTGGCGATAAAATGGGAAATATTGCCCTTTGTATCCTTCAGCGGTGTGATAGTATGATAGATTTCAATGAAACGACCATCTTTCCGTTTATTGGTAATAATAGCACTGTAGGAAGTCCCTGAGAGGATCGTATTCCACATCTCTTGATAAAAGGCATCGCTGTACTTTCCCGACTTGAATATTCTCGGACTTTTGCCCAGTAATTCCTTTTTTTTATAACCGGTTATTTCTTCGACGGCTTGATTGACATATTCGATCTTTCCTGATTTATCGGTTATAAGAATCCAATCCGTCGCCTTCTCCATCGCCATAGCCATTTTTTGCATTTCATGCTTACTCTCAATGTGATCTTCGATCTCGCGACGCAAACGCTCGTTTAACAAGACCAATTCGGCAGTTCTCTCTTGCACCCGCTGTTCCAATTCCTCATTGGCCTTTTGCAATGCTTGCCGGTTTTCTTTGAGTTGACCTTCTAGCATGTGTCTGTAAAGGGCAATTTCAATAGTGATTGCCAGTTCCCGCTGAGATGCGGGTTTGATCAGATAACCAAACGGCAACGTCGTTTTTGCCTGTTGAATCAGTGTCTCATGGGAGTGGCTTGTAAGAAAAACAATAGGCACATCGACTGTGGAGCGGATGCGTTCGGCTACGGTTATACCGTCCAGCTTCCCGGCCAGT
>TBL_comb47_HYPODRAFT_10005793_pt1 | contig 13618 bp, 9 predicted proteins | sample TroBogypolimnion_40_FD_10682 | JGI IMG/M metagenome (IMG submission 10682)
TTCTCGAAACATAGATCCTTTCCTAGAATCAGCTTTGCTGATTCGGTCGGAGAACCCGTAGGGTTCTCAACCTTGCAACCTTCGGTTGCTGAGGAAAGGATGAAATCGACGGATGATGATAATATTGGTAGTTTAACCTCTATTCTGGGATTATTTAATTGATGAATCGCACTAGTGCGATTTCTTACCAAATAAGCTGAGAATGCGTGGTACCTCTCTGGTGTAGGGTTCCCCATGGCACCCTATCCCAGAATAGAGGTTAATAAATAAGATTTATAATTTATTATTCATATAATAAATGATATTAGTTTATGTACTTCTTATCCAATTAGTTGTATAGAGATACATTCAATTATGTATTTCTGTATTGAAAAAGAATACTTGAAATAATCGACTATTTTTTAATTCTGTTCCAAAATAGTTAGATGGTTTATGAAAATATTTTGCATCATAAATAACTAATCTATTAAATATATTTCCTATAGAATCTATTAATTTCCATCTTGTAATATCTGAATTATATTTTTCTGATAATTCTGAATTATTATTTTCTATTTCATCTTTTTCACATTGAGTACCATCTTCAAATGCATAAAAACTTGTACCACAACATTCTGATGCTTCTGGAGTTAAATATATAATTGCTGCCCAATCCACATCATCATAATGTACCCAAGGTACTATTCCAGGCAATGAATATTGAAATGTACCATTAAAAATACTACAATAAAAATCTGTTATTTTACCGTTATACGGTTCTATTATTTTTTCAAAATATATTTTATGATCTTCTGTAGCAAATTGCTTTATTGTATGAAAACGTGGTAAGCGACTATCTTTTTCATATGTTTGTTTTAAAGCAAAATCACGTATTAATAATGGATCTTCATAGAAATTATCTATCACTATATGGCGAATTTTACTTTTATTTTCCATTATTTTACATATGTTTTATACAATGTTTTTTTTATGTTTGTTCATAAATTAATGCAAAAAAAAATAATTGTATAAGACGACCGTCATTAATATCCGTACCAAAATAATTCATCGATTTATGGTATTGATCAGATCTAAATAAAATCAATCTATTAAAAATATTTCCGACATTGCTTACTAATGTCCAATCATTTGTATTAAAATTTCGACAATTTTTTTGTATAATTTGTTTATTATCTAACAGCAATGTTTCATCTCGTAATATTGTTCCATCTCGAAATTTATAAAATCCTGTTCCTGCTGAATATGGACTTTCAGGACTTAAATAAACAATACCTGCCCAAGTTTCATAATTTTCTACAGGACTGTCCGTATGAATCCAAGAATAATCATTTGCAGTATTATATTGAAAAGTTCCTGAACATTCTGTTGTTTCTATTACATCAATGGCTCCGAATGATTTAAAATATTCTTTAAATTTATCATAATGATCAGTAATATATTGTTTTTTTGTACGAAAACCAGGATGGTGGGGATGTGCTTCATAATCTAATTTTAATGCAAAATTTCGAACCTCCGTAGGATTATCATAAAAATTATCAATAACAATTAAATTGACAGTGGGATTAGATGTCAAACGTTTTAACAATAGTAAATTATGAGTCATTCCATTTTGATATATTAAAAATGAATAGTTTTAATATATTTTATGATCATATATATATTATGTTTTTTCATAAACTAATGCAAAAAAAAATAATTGTATAAGACGACCATCATTAATATCTGTACCAAAATAATCCATCGATTTATGGTATTGATCAGATCTAAATAAAATCAATCTATTAAAAATATTTCCGACATTGCTTACTAATGTCCAATCATTTGTATTAAAATTTCGGCCATATGTTTTTATTGTAGTAACATTATCTAATAACAATGATTCATCTCGTAATATTGTTCCATCTCGAAATTTATAAAATCCTGTTCCTGCTGAATATGGACTTTCGGGACTTAAATAAACAATACCTGCCCAAGCTTCATAATTTTCTACAGGACTGTCCGTATGAATCCAAGAATAATCATTTGCAGTATTATATTGAAAAGTTCCTGAACTTTCTGTTGTTTCTATTACATCAATGGCTCCGAATGATTTAAAATATTCTTTAAATTTATCATAATGATCAGTAATATATTGTGTATCAGTACGAACTCCTGTATGGTGGAGATGTGTTTCATAATCTAATTTTAATGCAAAATTTCGAACTTCCGTAGGATTATCATAAAAATTATCAATAACAATTAAATTGACAGTGGGATTAGATGTCAAACGTTTTAATAATAGTAAATTATGAGTCATTCCATTTTGATATATCAAAAATGAATGGTTTTAATATATTTTTATCATATATATTTTCATTTGAATCTTCCGAGCGCTTTTCTCTCTGTAGATTTAAATGACTAGTTCCTTCAATAGATGAATGATGATCAAGTGGCTCTGCCATTTCTTTACACCTTTGCCGATTTAATTCGCCCCCTGAAGGAGGCGATTCCAGTGGCAAAGTAACGTTGCCACGCGCATTTTCAATGCGCGAAGGTGTAAATAATATTTTGTGCAAAAAATATTTTTTGTCTAGAATATTTAATATATCTATGTCTATAATTTGTGGACTTTTATATAATAAATTTTCTAATATATTATATTTTTTAAAAATATCTATTTCATATTTTTGAGATAAAATTTTTTGAGAAATAAAAATTGGATTAATTTCTGACTGATTGACGTCTTCTTTTTTAGGTAATATTTGTAATGGATTGTTTACTAGCAAATTCGGTTTTTTTTTCCAGAAATGAATTACTAATGCTTTATCGTGAGAATAATAATAGTTGCTGTCGAATAAAGTTGTGAAACCTTCATCAGGATAAAATAAAAAGATATTATCAGTATCTTCCAAATTCTTATATTTATAACATTCATCATTTATATTTGTAAAAATGGTAGGTTTATTTGTTTTTTCAAAGTAGTTTATTGATGTTAAAAATGGTACAGATTTATCTAAGTCATTAGTAATATGCATTTCCCTTTCCATTAATTCATATGATGTATAATATTCTTGATTTAATAAATTAAGACGTTTCATATGAAAAATTTCTATTTTTTTAACCAATAATTCTATTAAGCTTACTTTATAAAAATCATCAGTATTCTGATTATCCGATAAATTCTGATGTTTAATATGTAATTCTTTTAAATTTTTAAACAATTTATTTTCTTCTATTTTATCAATTCGTAGATTTATTTTCCAAATTTCTAGTTCATTAATATCATCGAAATTGTTACATTTTATTTTTTTTAACATTAATTCTGAAAAATCAAATATAAAGTTATCATTTTTTTCATTAGATTCTTCATTAATAAATGGTTCAATATAATTTTTCAATGGATACAAAACATCTTTTTTTCTTTTTACAATTAAATCATTAAAAAATGATAGATTTATAATTGATTTATCTCTTATTTTAATTTTTTTTGTTTTTTCATTATTTTCATTAAATACTACTAATGATGTTGAAGATAAATCATATAATTCACAACGAATGGGTTTTGTTTCTTGTACAAAACGATGATAATTAAACAATTGATGATCATAATAAGGTAAAACATTGGGTGCATTGTTTTTATTCCATACTGCAATAACTATTGTTTTTCTAGAAAATTCTATTGGATCATAATTTTCGAAATATGATTCGCCATGAATAAAATTGGCCGAATCAAAACATATGTGTTTTAGTATTCGTGGCATTATTAAAGCAAACTGTTTATTATTAGAATTATCAAAATTCTTTTCATTATACATTTTTCGCGTAATTTCTGTAATTAATGTAGGACAATTGTTATCATCAAAATAAGTTAATGCTGTAAATAATGGTTTCTTATTCATAGTTCCAAATAATCGATATTCGTAATCACAATGGTCAAAATGGGTATGTATATATTTAAAATTATATGGCGATGTTTTTACCCAAAAACTTATTAATGTATCTTTTATATTTATATTTTTCTTATTACAATGGTATTCAGATATTTCATAAATAAATTTTTCTATAAATGACATTTTTTTTTCTGTATTTATTGCAAAATGAAAACCATTATCAGTCATAGTTTTAAAATCAATAAATAAATTTTCTATTAATTTTGTATAATGTATTTTTTCATCTTCGGAACCATTAATATCTAATTGATAAATATTAAAATTATTATCATAATAATCTTGTGAAGGTTTTACGGGCACCTTTGGTGCCGTAAAACCTAGATCATCCTTAGATGTAACCGATCTTCGATCGGTGAAATCGACGGATGATGAAAGTTTTGGGGATTTATCAACTGATGATAAATTATATGTTTCTGAATTATCTATATCCGAGATTAAATCTACTTGAATAGCTACCATATTTTTTAACGCCAACATATTTATTTTTTCATATTTTGAAAAAATTTCAGAATATTTTTTAATGGGATAATTTTCATCAAACATAATCGATAGATATTCGTCGGCTGGAATTAAATTTTTTTTATAACTTGTTTGTGATAACATTTTTGCACCATTTTTAGTTATCATATAACAATGAGCATTATATGATGATTTTGCTTTTAATAAATATTCATTAACAACTTCTTCATCACCTAAATTCCAGTCTTTATTTAATGGGTTTCTTCCCAAAAAACATCCATTTATTTCAGTATGATTATTAAAATAATTTTGTAGATATAATAATGTTTCATTAATATTTTCATCAAAATCAACATCGTCTTCCAAAATCAATGCTAATTCTATATCTTCTTTAACTATTTTTTCCCATATTAAATTATGTGTTAATGCACATCCAATTTCAGCTTTATTTATACTTTGTTCTGGTTCTGTAAAAGGTACTTTCCAATCTTTCATAATTTCAAAATTATGTTTATGCAGATCTTTTTCACCATCAATCGCGACGACAAACCTATAATTTTTCATATTATGTTTCTTTAAAATTTTCATCATATGATTTTTTCTATCGTGTCGTTTAAATAAATTAATTATAAAAATTTCCATAATGATAACAGATTAACCAAATAAATATATTTAACATTACGAATCGTTTATATTTTTTAAAATATTATTGTCTTTTCCTTTTTTTTAATAATTACGAAATATACTAATAAATATCTTTTACCTTCTGTTATAGATAACCCAGAGTGTTTTGTCTTACCACAATGTAATAACATATCACCTTTTTCAAGATTTACAACCAATTCATCCTCAAAATATGTTCCTCCTCCTGCAAAATCTGTTTTCGGATCACTTAAAAGGATATTAACAGTTATAGTTGACTCATCAGTATGCATTTCCAAATGTTCTTGTTGACCTTTTTCATATTTGACAATAAAAATATCTGAAAAATCAAATTCTAACTCACTGTTTTCATCAGATAAATTATATGAGTCTATAATTTTTGTGTTAATTGTTGTTATAAAACTTGTTAAAATAAATCTGAAAACATTGCTTACCGATTCAGCTTTTAAATCTGTTGTAGGATAATTGTTATGTCTATTTTTACACCATCCACCATTCAACAATGCATATTCTTCACATTCATTTATTATCCATTTACAAATATCATTAGTAAAATGATTTTTAATAATAAATCGTTGAGCAAATTTATTTTCATTTACATCTATTTTTTCTATTTTTTCGAATCCCATTTTTTTTGCTGTTTTTGAATTAGTATATTTCTTATTTTTAATAATTATATTATCATTATCTTCTTTAGTTTTTAATATTTCTTTAATTTTTTTCAAAAGATCTATTATATTGTCTTCATTCTCATCATTATAAAGCATTTTTTCGTATAAATCTTTATTTAATAGTACGCCTGTTTGATCATTTTCTTCTATCTGTAATATATTTTCTATCGATTCTTCCAAAATAATATCCAATTCCGTTTTATATAATATATTTGGTATTTCTTTCTTATATAATAATGCATATTTATAGAAAAAATATACTGGATCAAAAATCGGAACATTCAGTGGTTTTTTTTTCCAAATATTAATTAAGAACAAATTTCTTGGTTGGACAGCCTTATTTTCTATAGGTAAAGCGCCGTGGTAATATTTTCCACCATTGAAAGTTATATGTTTCAATTTTTTTGGGAATGATAAACACAATTCCAATTCTTGTTCGATAATTTCTTTATATTTAAATTTTTCCTTATCTATATTTGTTATAATTGTTGGTATATTTTTATTATCATTTAAATATGTTATACAAGATAATAAAGGAGTTCCATAATCTGATGAATTATTAATTTGTCTATCATATTCGTCGCAATCTAAATGTAAAAGTTTACTCGGATTTTCATTTGATTTAAACCAAAATTCTATAAAAATATTTTCATCATTTTTAATATTCATTTCCTTTAAATGGCTACTAGCAATGTCTTGAACAATCTTTTCTACTATATTGTTAATACAACCTTTATTTAATAAAAATGACATATTTTCTTCATTTATTTTACAACAATTTAATAATAATTCGCATAATTCATCTGAACAATCAGTAATTTTATAATTTTTAAAATCGCAAAACATAAAATATATAATATGTAAGATCATATATTTTTTTTATATGTTTTTTACTCGTAATCATTGTAGGAAACCTACTTGAAATCATCATCATAAAACCATCCTGTGATTATATATTTGTCAGATGATACTGGCATCTTGCCACGATGAGGATAGCACCAAAAAGAAGGAAACAATATAATTTTTCCCTTTTCTGGTTTTACTTTAAAACAGTCCCAAAATTCAGTCTCTCCACCTTCTTCAACATCATTTAAATACCATAAATAGGTTATCACCCTATACCTTTTATTTTTATAATCATTATTAAAATCATTATGATAAACATATTTACCTTTTCCTTTATCATATTTTTGAACCATAAATTGATCTACTTGAAATTTATTTCCCTTTAGCATACAACCTGATTGCCCATTATTATTCTTTGGTAAATAATTTTCGCTGTCATTAAAGTGATTTAAATACAATAATAGGTGTTTATGCAATTCTTTTTTTAAGAATTCTTCTATCTTTTTCCATTTTGTACCTGGATGTTTTGGTATTACAAAATCAGTTGTATCCTTTATGTTTTTATTTACACCTCCTAACGTACAACCAGCATATTTTGAATCATCATTCTCATACAATTCAATTATATCATCACATAATGGTTTCGATATTGAATTTTTTGATTGATAAATATATCTTAGTAGTATAGAATCTTCGCTTTTATTATCATTATTTTTTTCCATAATTTTTCCTTTATTAATGTAATATTCATTTTTTTTAATATTGTTTATATATTATAAACAATATTGTTATAGTTATGAGTAATTTTAAGTATAAAGGAACTGATGTTGCTAATTTTTACGTTAATGGTGGTACTAAATTTAATCAATATTCTAATATTACATTTAATCCTGCTACAGGATCATATGACTGCATTGACTCTGGTTTTAATGATTATTATAAAATTGATGGAAGCCCTATATCTACATCTATACAAGCTAATTCTACTAATTCTTCTACTGGTACTATTACTGTACCTAGTTGGTGCAATGCATTTAAATTTTATCTTAATACGGCTAAGGGTGCTTATGCAGCGAAAGGAGCTAAAGCTGCAAAAGGTGCAAAAGGTGCTCCAGCTTCTAAAGGTGCTACAGGGGATGGAGGTTCTACTGGGGCTACTGGACAAACCGGTTTGAAAGGTGCTACAGGGGATAAAGGTGCTAAAGGGGATGCAGGGGATTTTGGCACTAAAGGAGCTGACGGGGTAGGTACAGACGGACGCAGAGCTGCTACAGGTGCTACAGGGGATCCAGGTCAGAGTTTTGGTCAAACTACGTGCAATAGCAATGGTAGACAATGTTGTTCTTCAATGGACAATACAAAATGTGGGTCTTGGCACTCACCAGCATACACTGGTGGAGCTGGTGGAGCTGGTGGTGGTGGAGGATGGGGTTTGGGGTTTGGTGGAGCTGGTGGAGCTGGTGGATATGGTGGATATGGTGGTGATGGTGGACCTGGTGGACCTGGTGGACCTGGTGGACCTGGTGGAGATAGTGGAGCTGGTGGAGCTGGTGGAGAAGGTGGTATATTAGGAGAAGGTGGACCTGGTGGACCTGGTGGACCTGGTGGAGAATTAGGACCTGGAGGACCTGGTATTTCTTTTTATTCCACAGCTTATTATGTTTATAGCGGTTCTACTATTACAGTGGCGTCTGATTCAAATTCAATTAATTTCAGTACAAATACTGGTGTAAATGTTACTGCTAATAATGGACAAACTGGACAAACTGGACAAACTGGACAAGATGGACAAGCTGGACAAGCTGGACAAGCTGGATTTAAAGGTGCAAAAGGTGCAACTGGACAAACTGGACAAACTGGACAATCTGGACAGGCTGGACAGGCAGGAACAAAAGGTGCAAAAGGTGAAACAGGATATTCAGGAAAAGCAGGTAATAATGCTAATTATGGAAGCCCTGGTGCTAAAGGTGGAAGGGGTCAAGATGCTACACAAAATGGTTGTCAAGGAGGAAATGGGAATTGTACTGGTTGTCAAGGAGGATGTAATAATGGTAATGATGGTGGTGGTAGTAATGGTGCTAACGGTGCACCTGGAGCTGTTGGTGCTAATGGAGCTAATGGTGGTAATGGAACTCCTGGTTATAGAGGTAACCCTGGCGCTAAAGGTGCTACTGGTACTACGGGTGCTACTGGTTCTAAAGGTGGAAAAGGTTCTACGGGTGCTACTGGTGGAAAAGGTTCTACGGGTGCTACTGGTGCAAAAGGTACTACTGGTGCCAAAGGAGCTACTGGTGCCAAAGGTTCACCGGGTTCTAAAGGTACTATTAGTGGTATTAATAATGTTGTAGGTGCATTTAATAATAATCAATCAGTAACTTCAGTTACAGTTTATTTCTTTGCTACATAATAATAATGTCATATGGATATGATAATGGTATTTCTATTTCTTCATCGATCCTCAGTAAACTATTTTTTATTATATCTATAAATGATTGTAAAACTGGTAACATTTTGTTAGTTTCATTATGTTTAGCTTCTTTTATTACCATATCTCCAAAACCATTAAAATGTAAAATACTTGGAATTTTTTCAAATATTTTGTTATATATTTTCCCATTTTTACAATGAAATACTTTTTGATAATTGATAGAACACATACTTTGAAAAATGATTTGATCTACATCTAATTTTATATTTTCTAGTTTTCCTCGTTGTAAAAAATATTTTGTAAAATAATTTTGATCACCACCTATTTGACATAATGTTGTTATTTCTATTTCATTTTTCCATTGTAGCATTTCATAAATATTTTTATTGTAACCAATAAATCCTCCTGAATTTAAATATTTAAAACATCGAGGATCATTTTCATTATAACCTATAAGATCATAATAGTTTTTATTTTCTGAAGGATAGCAATGCAATTCGCTGCTAAAAACTATATTACAAGATAAATCTTTAAATTTATTCATAATTTTTTCTGATGATTCATTAAATAATACATCATAAGCATCTATAAAACAAACAATTTCATTATCATCTTTAATTTTTTTAATAAATTCTATCATACCTTTTATTTTACATTCGTAGCCTGTCCAATTATTTACCATTACACAATTTATATTTATTTTATTAGTTTCCGCTGTTGTTAATAATCCTGTTAATAAATTTTTATCATTACATACCGTAAAAAAATAAATACCGCTTGATGATTTACAGATTGCAGGTAAATTACGTTCCCTTAATGGCTTTTGGGTAAAGCCTAAAACAGGCGTTCCATATTGAGCATTACTTTCAGGGCCGTTCTGAACAAATGGTAATTCTATCAAAGGTAACAAACTTAAAGGAGGGGTAATAGGGTCAGGTGAAGCCAATTCGTAGGTTACTTTTTGATATTTAAAATATTCAAAATCTTGTTTAAAATGATTATTTATAAAGGTGATGACATTAGGTGTGAATAATTTATAATCTTCACAAAATTTTACTGTTTTATTTTTAAATAATTCTTCATAAACAATATTGTCCCTTTCTGATAGAAAAGCGTGTTGACGAAGTGTATTTAATAATTTTATCAGATCACCATTGTATAAAGTTTCTATTTTTCCTAAAAAATTTAATTCAATAAACCCATTTTCAGAAACCAAATGATCAAATTGAGTAATAAACGTATGTGAATAAACTAAATCGCTAATTTTTTCAGGATTATTTTGAAATGCTAATATTAGTTCCTCCATAGTATTAAAATGAAAAGATTTATATTTGTTAACATTTTGTTTATAAAATAAAAAGGAAGATAAAAATTTTTCATAAGGATTTCGCACAAAACCAAATTTAAAATAAGATTTCCAAACATCTTTATCAAAATAATTATTTGAAGGACTTGTTTCATAATACCGAACAACACCTTTATTTCTTAAATAATGAACTTGCACAGATGGTTCATTATGTGACTCTTCATAAAAAAAATCAAGACGATTGTTTTTATTATTGCAAAATGAAAGAAAATCAGAACGTGATAATTCTATCACTTCGAAATCATAATTTTTGCATAAAAGATCTTTTAAATAACTGCTAGCATTTTTTGGAATTTGTATACAAATAGCTTTTAAATTATGATTTATCAAAGCATTCATATAATAATACTAATTTAATTTTTATTATATTTTCTTTTACAATTGTATAAAAAGAATTATGTCAGATATCTACGATAAAATTATTACTTCAAATAATCTGAATCATATTCAAAAAGCTATAAAACAAAACGAAAAAATAGAAGAAAAATTACATGTGATAGCAGTAATGTTTAATCCTTCATTAGAAAAAATAACAGACCAAATTGTAAAAGAATATGAAATCCGCTATAAATTATTCAAAGATTTTACAGAACGTATGATGAATGATCCAAATGTTATATTATATGTTGCAGAAATGGCATATGGAGATCAAGAATTTATTGTTACCGATCATTCTAACAGTCGTCATTTACAATTGCGAACTCAAATACCATTATGGCATCGTGAAAATTTAGTTAATTTAGCTATTAAAAAATTATTACCTGACAATTGGCAAGCTGTTGCGTGGATAGATGCAGATATTGAATTTGATAATATTCATTGGGCTACTGATACATTAAAAATTTTAAATGGGACACGTGATTTATTACAATTATTTAGCCATTCTAATCTTATAATAGACGAATGTAGTTATAAACGTAATCCGTTTATTAGAAATGTATCTACAAGTTTTGGATATAATCATGAAAATAATTATCAATATTTTAAGGACCATTTAAATAGTTCTTTATATAATTGGTCTTATGGGTATGCAACAGCTTGTACAAGACAATTGTATGATACATTTTTGCAAAATTCATCAAATATAATTAATGATTTTCCACAATTCGGAGCTAGTCAATATATATTATTTAGTTGCATAAATGATCAAACATACGATGATTTATTATTAAATTTCCCAAAATATAATGATTATTTAATAAATTTGCGTGAATTAATTTTAAATTCTAATGTAAAATTTGGATATGTTCCTGGTATAATTACTCATAATTTTCATTGTAGAATAGAGCATAGACAACTTACCACTATATTAGGTCAATTAAAAGATTGGGAATTTGTCAAAGATATATTAACATATGACGAGCAAGGTATATTGATACCCAATTTCGAAAATCATAATACAACTACTTTTTTAAAACATTTTAATAATCACGTATCTATGAGAAATATGTATGAAATTATAATAAATAAAAAGTTAGATATTATAAATAAAAGCAATATTCTTGCTTATATTAATACTTCAAGATATAGCGACTTTGAACCTGTATGGGGACCTAAATTATGGATATTTTCACACACATTAGCTAACCATATTTTATCTAATCAAATAGAGCAAAAATTATTTGATATTTTAACATCAATATTTATAAATCTCCCTTGTCAAAGTTGTTCAAAAGACTCTGTCGAATATTTCTCTCAAAACCCATTTAATTTTGATTCTATAAAAACAAGCGAAGAATTACAATTATATTTTTTTAATTTTCATAATTTTATTAATGCAAAATTTTCAAAACCTATTTATGAATATAATTCTTTACAAAGTGAATATTCAAGAATTGAACTTTCATCGATATATGAACATTTTCTAATTATATTTGCAACTTCTGATCCTGGCTTAACAATGCAAATCAAAGAATTTTTTGATCCGATTATTAAACCATTTTCCGCAGAAAATCAATGATTTACCAAATAATTTCGCAAGGATTCCATATTTACTTCATTTGGAATTCCGACTATTATATTATACTACTCAGAATAATGCGATACCTTATTTGGTATGTAGACGTGGACTATCAAACCTATAATAGATGTTAAATAACCAAAATATTAATCATTGTAAAAAAAATAATTATAATCGATATTTATATATTATAAAATAATAAAATAGAAAATAAATTATATAATAATACACAGATGAATATTCAAAGATTAATGTATTTAATAACGACTCAAGTTTTTTTGAGTCGTTTAAAAGGGTCATATGGTTTAGATCTTCTAAGAAGTCGTTTGGTGACTTCAAGATTGGCACCTTCGGTGCTGGGTCAACATTCATTGAATGTATTGAATCATTTGCCATTAATAAGACAAACAAGATTATTTTCATCAAAAAATGATATACCAAAACCAAAGAATTTGGCGCCAAAATATAGTCCAAAAACCCCGAATCAACAAATCTATCAAACCCATCTGAAAAACCCCGATACATCGATCGTTTTAGGAATCGGTCCCGCTGGTTGTGGAAAAACCCTGTTCGCCTGCATAAATGCTTTAGAGCAATTAAAGAAAGGTAATATTGAAAAGATCGTATTAACACGACCCATTGTTCCAGTCGAAGACGAGGAGATCGGTTTCCTACCAGGCACCCTCCTTAGTAAAATGGATCCGTGGACCCGACCCATCTTCGATATCATTTTAGAACAATATCAACAACACGAACTAACAATGATGTTAAAAAATAATATTATCGAAGTCAGTCCCTTGGCATTTATGCGGGGACGAACATTCAAAAACGCTTTTATCATAGCCGACGAAATGCAAAACAGCTCACCAAATCAAATGTTGATGTTGACTACACGTCTAGGCACGAATAGCAAGCTAGTGATCACTGGGGATTTAAAGCAGAGTGATAGATCACAGGACAATGGTCTGAGAGATTTGATGTATAAACTGAGACAAAATCAACATTTGACCGATATAAAGATGGTAGAAATGCAGTATGAAGATGTCGAACGAAGTGAAATAGTAAAGACAATGTTAAAAATTTATGAAGGAAGTAATAAAAAACCAACAGTTTGCACGAATTGTAAAAAGGTAGACAACGACGCAGCACTAATACCAAGAGACCAGTATAAAGAGGATATTCTATAGCAGGGAACCGTAGGTTCCCCTGCGACCCCTCCCTTAACACGTTATTTTCTAATAACTAATAATTATATTACCACATTTTGTAATATAATTAAAAACCTCATTAAGGGAG
>TBL_comb47_HYPODRAFT_10005794_pt1 | contig 13616 bp, 13 predicted proteins | sample TroBogypolimnion_40_FD_10682 | JGI IMG/M metagenome (IMG submission 10682)
GCCCGCATGACCCGACCACCTCCACTCCCTCCACTCCCTCCACTCCCTCCACTCACTCCACTCCCTCCAAAACCCACAAAAGCGCGCGCACCCGTTCACGTGAATTCGCCCTGCAAGCGCTCTACCAACTCATCGTCTCTCACAACGATCCCTTTGACATTGACCTCTTTACCCAGGATCTCGTGGGTTTTAAGAAAGCCGATCTGGCCCACTACCGCGCCATTTTGCACGGCTGTGCCCGTGAGCGCGATGCGCTCGATGCGCTCATCACCCCACTCATCGATCGGCCCTTGAGTGACCTCTCGCCCATCGAGCGCGCGGTGATGTGGCTGGGTGTCTACGAGCTCGAGCACTGCTTGGATGTGCCTTGGCGTGTCGTGCTCAACGAAGCCATTGAACTGGCCAAGTCGTTTGGTGGCACCGATGGTCACAAATACGTCAACGCCGTTCTCAACAAAGTCGCCTTGACGCTCAGAGCGAGCGAAATCGGCGCACAAGCCCGGGCCTGAGATGAGAGTCACCGAGCGGGCCCAACGCATTGAGCCGTTTTATGTGATGGAAGTGGCCAAAGCCGCCCACCTCTTGGCCCAGGACCTCGCCGGCCACGATTGGCCCATGCTGATGCTCAACATTGGAGAGCCCGACTTCACCGCCGCACCCTTGGTGCAAGACGCGGCCCAAGCGGCCATTCAAAGCGGTCAGACCCAGTACACCCCCGCCACCGGTCTCATCGCCTTGAGGCACGCCATCTCGAATTGGTACCAACAGCGTTTTGGCCTCAGGATCGACGCCGAGCGCATCATCGTGACCGCGGGCGCTTCCGGCGCGCTGCAGCTCGCTTGCCTCACCTTGATCGAGTCGGGCGACGAGATCTTGATGCCAGACCCGAGTTACCCGTGCAACCGCCATTTTGTGAGCGCCGCCAATGGGCACGCCACCTTGCTGCCCACCACCCACCACGACCGCTACCAATTGAGCCCCGAGCAAGTGGCCCAGAACTGGAAACCAGGCACGCGTGGCGTCTTGCTCGCGTCTCCCTCTAACCCCACGGGCACCTCGATTGCGCTCTCGGCCTTGAAGGCCATCCATGAGCGGGTTCAACATCAGGGCGGCATCACCTTGGTGGACGAAATTTACCTGGGTCTCACCTTTGACGAAGAGTTGTCCCAGTCGGCCCTGGCGATCGATGAGCGCGTGATCAGCATCAACAGTTTTTCCAAATACTTCTGCATGACGGGCTGGCGTTTGGGCTGGATGGTGGCCCCCAAGACCCTGGTCCCCAGTCTCGAGCGCTTGGCACAAAACCTCTTCATTTGCCCCAGCACCGTTGCCCAGCACGCGGCGCTTGCCTGTTTCGAGCCCGAGAGCTTGGCGATCTTTGAAGAGCGCCGACTCGCCTTCAAAGCACGGCGCGACTATTTGGTGCCGGCCCTAGAGGCCTTGGGTTTTGGGGTACCGCTCTCACCCGATGGGGCGTTTTACATCTGGAGCGATTGCCGTGGTCTTTATGACAAACTCGGGGTGACCAACAGCTGGGACTTCACCTTTGAGCTCATGAAACGCGCCCACGTTGCGCTCGCTCCTGGACGCGACTTTGGTCGCCACGAGACCGAGCACTTTGTGAGATGGTCCATCGCCAGCGCCTTGCCCGAGCTCAAGGAGGCCGTCAGGCGCATCCAACACGTCTTGGACAACGCATGAGTTTGAGCGTCCACTTTGGCTGGCCTCTTCGGGTTTACTGGGAAGACACCGATGCGGGAGGGATCGTTTTTTACGCCAATTATTTGAAGTTTTTTGAGCGCGCCCGCACCGAGTGGCTGCGCGCTTTGGGGGTTGAGCAGCACGCGCTCAAAGGGCAAACACAAGGCATGTTCATCGTGAGCGAGACGCAACTCAAATACCTAGGGCCTGCTCGGCTTGATGACCAATTGTGGGTCACGGCCCGATTGATTGAGAAAGGGCGGGCGAGTTTGGTGGTCGCCCAAGAGGCCTATAAAATGACGCCAACACTGAACCTGGGGGACCCGAGCCAAGGGCCCAAACTGTGCGAGGGGCACATTCGCATTGGGTGGGTCAACGCCGACACCCTCAAACCGAGCCGAATACCGCAGACCATTTTGGAAAAATTCGAATGAACCAAGACTTCTCCATCGTCACCTTGCTCATGAACGCCTCCTTGGTCGTTCAAATCGTCGTGACCATATTGCTGTGTGTGTCGGTCACGAGTTGGTCGGCTATTTTCAGGAAATACTTTGCACTGCGACGCATCCATGCCCTCAACGAAGCGTTTGAGCGCGACTTTTGGTCCGGAAAAAGTTTGAACGAGCTCTTTAGCGCCGCCACACAAAATGCGCGCTCTTGCGGCCCCATGGAGCGCATTTTTGCCAGCGGCATGCGCGAGTATCAAAAATTGCGCGAGCGGCGCATCGGCGACAGCAGCACTTTGATGGACGGGGCCACTCGCGCCATGCGTGCGAGCTTGCAGCGCGAGATGGACACGATCGAGTCTTCCTTGTCGTTTCTGGCCTCGGTGGGTTCAGTCTCGCCATATGGCGGCCTTTTTGGCACGGTCTGGGGCATCATGCACGCCTTCACCGGCTTGGCCGCTATGCAACAAGTCACCTTGGCCAAGGTCGCTCCAGGCATTGCCGAGGCCTTGGTGGCCACCGCCATTGGGCTTTTTGCCGCAATCCCCGCGGTGCTCGCCTACAACCGTTTTGCCAGGGACATTGACCGGGTATCGATCCAGCTCGAGACCTTCATGGAAGAGTTCAGCAACATCTTACAGCGCAACGTGGGCAGTGCCGCCTCGAGCGCCAACGCGCTCAATGCCTCACCGCACTGAGACCCAGGAAACCCCAACACCCATGATCGTTCACGCTTCTCTCCATCCCTAAAGGCTTGCCCCATGGCTTCTGGCCCTTCTCGCACACGCTCACGACGCCGCACCATCAACGAGATCAATATGGTGCCCTTCATCGATGTGATGCTGGTGCTCTTGATCATCTTCATGGTGACCGCCCCTTTGATCACCACAAGCGTCATTGATGTGCCCAGTGTCGGCAAAGCGTCGAGCGCGCCCGACGGCATCATTCGCATTGAACTCAAGGCCGATCACCACATCGCCATCAGCAGCTCCACCAAGGGTGGTGAAGTCAGCGAAGATGTTGACGCCAGCGAGTTGGCCAACAAAACACTCGCCTTGCAAGCCGGCAGTGACGCGGTCCCTGTGATCATCTTTGGCGACAAGTCCCTGCCCTATGAAGAAGTGATCAAGGTCTTGGACGGTTTGCAGCGCCAAGGCGTCAAACGCGTGGGCTTGTCGGTGCAAGTCAACAAGATGTAATCCAAGCCCGCTCCTTGCCTTTTACAATGAACACGACCCTCGAGCACCAAGACCTTTTTTTGCCGCCCAAGCCCCAAGTCAGTGTGCGCGCTTTTGTCTTGGCCTTGCTTGCTCACCTCATGCTCCTCTTGGCCTTGACCTGGGGGGTTTCTTGGCATCAACAAGCCGAGCTCGAGTCGTCCACGGCCGAGTTGTGGTCCAACACCCCCAACCTCACCCAACAAGCCGCGCCCCCTGTTGTTCAAGCGCCTGAGCCTGTGCATGAGCCCACGCCCCCTCCTGCCCCCCCTCAGACACCCAAGCCAGTCCCAGAGGTCAAGCCACCACTCCCCGCCCAAGCGGACATTGGTATTGAAAAACTCAAAAAACAAAAGCAGCTTGAAGAGGACAAAAAGGCCTTGGAAAAAAAGGCAGTCAAAGACAAGCTTGAAAAAGAACAAGCCAAAGAGAAAGAGAAAGAAAAGGCCAAGGAAAGGGAGAAACAAACGCTCAAAGACAACGAGAAAAAACGCGTCCAAGAGGCACGAGACCAAGAGCGACGAGTCCAAGAAAACTTAAAGCGCTTTGGCAACACCACGGGGATGAACGCGGGCCCCACCAGTGCCAGCAATCTCTCCAATGGCGTGGGCTCAGGTCATTCGGTGAGCGCCAATTACGCGGGAAAAATCGTCGAACTCATCAAACGCAATTGGGGTTTGCACAAAGAGTACACCGGTCAGCCCAAGACCGAGGTTGAGGTCTTTTGTGCACCGGACGGCACCATCCTCAATAAAAAAATCACCAAGTCCAGTGGCAATGCCGACTGGGACGAAGCCGTGATCAAGGCCATCGATCAGACCCAATTGCTCTCGAAACTGCCCAGAGACACGGATGGTCGGGTTCCATCAGACATCATCATCACGCTTTCGCCATAAGCCATGAGGTGGGGCGGAGTGGAGCCCCCCCCTCTTAAACCGTTAATTTTAAAAGTTTTATTCAGGCAGCAAGCCAATTTCTTTGGACACCTGCGCCCAGTGTTCGGTCTCGGTCTTTAGGAATGCATCGAGTTTGGATGGCGACCCCAAGGGGGTGGCAATGGGGCCAATGGCAAGCATGTGCTCGGCGGTTTCTGGGGCCTGTAAAAAAGCGTTGATCTCGGCATTGAGCTTGTCGATGATGCCCGCCGGCGTGCCGGTGGGCGCCACCAGCGCAAACCAGCCCACCATCTCAAAACCGGGCAAGCTCTCGGAGAAGCTTGGGACTTGATCAAAGCTTGGCACGCGCTTGGCCGAGCTCACCGCCAAAAGCCGCAAGCGTCCTTGCTTGACCAACTGCGCACTCGAAGCCAAGTCCACCAAGGCTGCATCGGCGTGCCCACCCATCACATCTTGCACGGCAACACCCACAGACGAATAGGGCACCAGATTCGACTGCGCTTGGGTCTTGGCATTGAGGAGCCTGGCAATGATGCCCCCAAAGGTGCGTGGGCCTTCATTGGCAATGGAGATGGCGCTGGGATTGGCTTTGGACTTGGCAATGAGGTCTTGCAATGAAACAAGGGGGGAGTCGGCTTTGACAAAGAGGCCAAACGGGCTGTTGGCGACAAAGGCCACGCTGGTGAAGTCGCGTTGCGGGTCGTAGCCCAACGATTTGAACAAAAACTGATTGGACACCAAGGCCGCTGTGGTGGTAAAGTAAAACGTGTAGCCATCGGGCGCTGCTCGGGCAACCGCTTGGGCGCCAATCACGTTTTGACCGCCGGGCTTGTTGTCGATCACCACACTTTGACCCCAGGTCTTGGTGAGCCTCTCGCCCAAATATCGGGCAATGGTGTCTGGCCCCGAGCCCGCGGGCTGAGACAACACAAAACGCAGCGGCTTGTCGGGCCAACTCGATTGGGCCAAGGCCTGAGAGGCCACACCCCCCAAAATCGAGCCCACCATCCAGATGGTCAAGAACCCAAGTCGAGCAAATAAACGGTGGGCAGCATTCATGTTGAAACCTCTCAAGACTATAAAAAAATCAACGCTTGAATGTGCACCACTTCATCACCAGGCTCGGACTGCGGTCAACAAGGGCGCAGCCCCTGGCGCTTAAGCCTCGGGGCGGTGGGTCGGTGTGATGAAAAACCGCTCCAGTGTCTGGCCATCGCCTTCAATGCCTTCGATGCCATGATTACCCTTGAGTCCATGGACTTCAGACGCTGCGCCATAAACACCAAAAACGATGTGGTCTGGCCTCACCAGCGCTGCTTGCACGCCATGATTGACAAACCAAGCCTTCACCACGCCGTCGCACTCTTGGAGCCCTTTGGCATCCCAACGGAACACTTGCACATTCAGGGCTCCATTTAACACCACTTTGTCCCATTGCGCATCGGCAGTTTCACTCAGAAAAAGACGCCAACCGCAACCGGTCACGGTGTCCATGCGAACGCGCTCTTGGGTTTGGGGATCCAGCACCCAGGCTTGTGGAAAGACCGTGCCAATCGTGACTTGAGCCAAATTCGGCACCCAACTCGCAGCTTGACCCAAGCAGCCCTCGCTCAAAGCGGGTTGGACGTTTTGCCTTGGCGTGGGCTGCACCAGTCCATTGCATTGGGCCAACAGTTGGGCGTCTCTTGCCATGGCGCGGCTGGTGTCGCGCTCGCCCACCAATTCACCAATGTGCTTGATGCGTTCGGTGAGGGCCGTCACGTGGGCCTTCCTTTCTTGGCCATAGGTGTCGAGCAAACACGCTTGGGCCGAGCCCTTCAAGACCTGGACGAGCTTCCAAGACAGGTTTTGTGCGTCCCTGAGCCCTTGGCACATGCCTTGACCCAAGAAGGGAGGCTGCTGGTGGGCAGCGTCTCCCGCCAAAAACACACGACCCTGCCGCCAGGACTTGGCCACCAAGGCATGGAAGCGGTAACTCGCTTGCCGCCAGAGTTGGGCATCGTCAGGGGTGATCCAGCGCTTGAGCAGCGCCCAAGTACCCTCAACACTGGCCACCTGTTCGGGGTCTTCGCCCGCGTTGATGGAAATCTCCCAGCGGCGATGGTTTTTCGCACCCATGATGTAGGAGCTTGGACGTTGGGGCTCACAGTACTGCACACTCACCCGGGGCGTTTTTTTCAATCCGCGCTCATTGAGAAGGACATCGACCACCAGCCACGATTGCTCAAAACCGAGGTCAAGAAGATCTAGCCCCTGCATTTTTCTCACCGTGCTTGACGCTCCATCGCAAGCAATGAGGTACTTGGCCTCAACGGTCTTCACCTGCCCCTGGGGGTCTTGGACGTGCAAGACGACAGACTGTGCGCCTTGCACCACACCCACGCAAGTTTGACCCAGGTCCACAGTGACAGGGGCCAACTGTTGCACACGCTTGCGAATGATCGCCTCCACCGGCGGCTGGGAAAACACAAGGGAAGGCACAAAGGTCAGCGGGTAAGGCGCTGGGAGCGAAGACATGCACTTGATGAGCTGGCCATTCACGCCGTAAAACTCCGAGTCGGTGAAGGGCTCGGTGTGGGGCTCGATCTCTCGCTCCAAGCCCAACTGCTGAAAAATCCTCATGATCTCGTGATCCAAGGCAATGGCGCGCGGCTTGGGGTAGACCTCGCTTGAAGCGTCGCAGGCATAGACCGTGAGGCCCTCAAGGCCCAACAAACCGGCCGCCACCGCGCCTGTGGGGCCAAAACCCACAATGGCCACATCAACCATAATAAAACTCTCTTGACGTTGAACTTGAGGTGAGGCCTGTGGTGCCAACAGGGTACTCCCAATGGCCCTCACCGCCTTGGGGCTCAATCGGGCATCAAGCCCGCTGCTTCGATGCCTGCCATGCAAATGGCCTCGTCTTCATCCCCAGTGCCACCACTCGCCCCAGCAGACCCCAAAATCTCCCCGGCTGCATTTTTGATGAGCACAGCACCCGTTTGGGGTAGGAATTTGCCTTGGGCGGTGGAGGCAAGCGACAAAAAGAAATTGGGATTGTCCTTGGCGCGCTGGCTCAGCACTCGGCTAGAGCTGCCCATGCCCACTGCACCCCAGGCCTTTCCCAGGGCCACGTCAAAGCGAAACATGCTCGCGCCGTCCTCGCGGGCAAATGCAACCAAATGACCCGACGCGTCCAACACCACAACGCCCATGGGCTTGTATTGGTGGGCGCGGGCATTGGCCAAGGCCGCAGCGATGATGGTTTGGGCTTGGCTTAAGGTGAGGTGAGACATAAAAAACTCCTTGGTGATGGGGCCCTTGAGGTCGCTTGGGGGCCAACAGGCGAAAAAAAGAAAACAACAGGCAACTTCGTGATTTTAGGCGCATGGGGTGCAGGCCAAGGCGTCAGGCAGACCGATTTTTAAAAAGCGTCCTATCCTGTCCCTTCTTTTCTCATTTAAAGATTGCATTGATGAACAAATTGTCATGGAAAACCCGTTTTTGGGAACAAATCTTTCAAAAGTGTCATGCACTCAAGCGCCCGTCTGACTTACCATTTAAAGCATGAAACGCGCTTTTTGCCTCTTCCTTTTCACTCTTTTTCCACTCCTGTCTTGGGCCGTGGGGGACGAGTGCGTGGTCGAGCCCACAGCAAATCTCAAACTCTTGTGCGAAGCGAAAAGCCACGGCAGCGCTTTTTACTGCGAAAAGATCTCCAGCTTTGGTGTCAAAAGCGAATGCATTTTTGCTGTTCGCAACCGCCAACGCAGCATCACCTGGGGCTTCAAACCCATTGACCAGTCCAAGGCGGTCTTTAAATAGACACGAGTTGGGCGGCAAACGCTGGCCTTAGACCCAAGCACTCGAAATCCACCCACCGAGCCACCGAGTACTCGGCAACTTCATCCTTTAGGCTTGGCGATTGAACTGAGCAAGGGCATGGACTTTTAGGGTTTCGGCTTGGGAGCCCAAACCCGGCAAGTTCAGTGCCAATTGACGCCCACTCAGAAGACCTCTTGCCTGCCTCAAGGACAGTTACACTTGGGTCCAACGCCTAGCCCCACCCATCGGTTCGGCTGGGTGCTCAAGCCGTGTCCTCCACACGGGCAAAATCGCGGTTGAACAGTTGACAAGGCAAACACAATGTGCAGATGGATGGCCTACGGCGGACCTGAGATTTTCTTAAAGGACGTTTTGTTTGAACAAGAAAACTCCTTGGTCAAACAAAGCCTCTCGGCGCGCGAGTCCCATTGGCATACCAATGCAGACGGCTTTGGTGTGGCTTGGTATGGCCACAAAAATACCCCAGGTGTTTTCAAAGATATTTTGCCCGCTTGGAACGACAGCAATTTGCACTCCTTGGCCCATCAAATTGAGTCTAGGCTCTTTTTTGCCCATGTTCGTGCTTCCAGCGGCACCAGTGTTTCGCGCAACAATTGCCACCCTTTCAGCCACGGTGAGTGGGCCTTCATGCACAACGGCCAAATCGGCGGCTGGGCCCACATGCGCCAAGCGGTGGAGTCACTCATCGCTCCAGAGCTCTACCAACACCGCCTGGGCACCACCGACAGTGAAGCCTTGTTTCTCTTGGCGTTGACCTTGGGCCTAGCAAAGGATCCCCCCAAAGCAATGAACCAAGCCTTGGGGCTGGTTGGCAAACTTATGCGCGAGCACGGGGTGATGGAGCCCCTCAGGCTCTCGGCCGCTTGCTCCAATGGACAACAAATTTGGGGGTTCCGGTATTCGAGCGACCAACACTCCCCCAGCCTTTATTACGGCACGCCCACCACCCACGCCCAGGAGCACTTCCAAGGCCAAATCAACACCATGGCTTCTGAGCCCCTGGACGACCAAGCGTCGCATTGGTGCGCTGTTGCAGAAAGCACGGGCCTTGTCTGGAGCCAAGGCCGCATCCAAACCTTTGCCATCACGCCAACGCTTTGAGGCACGCCTGCCCTGGCCAAAGCGGCGGGCACTTTAAGCCTGAGGGTCTTGCGCGCTTTGAAGGCGCTGCACACACCCATAGGCCACCAATGCCAAACCCATGCTCACCATGAAGGTGCTTTGAAGACCCCCATATTGGCTCAACATGGCGCCCCCCACCCCACCCAAAACACCGGTGAGGCCATAGCCCACGATGGAATAAAGTGCCTGTCCTCGCGCTCTCAAGTGGGTGGAGAAATGTTCATTGAGCCACGTCATGCACACCGTGTGGTGCACGGCAAAGGTCAGACCGTGGAGCATTTGCGCTACCAACAAGGCGGGCCAGACACCCGCCCCCCAGGTGGTGAGGGCCATGCGCAAGGCCATGCCGAGTGTGCAAAGCTTGAGCCAGCCCATCGCGTCCAAGCGGTGAAACCAGGCACTCTGGGTGTAAAAGACGATGATCTCCACCACCACCCCCAGACCCCAAAAGAGTCCAATCGTGGTTTTGTCGTAACCCAATTGGTCCAAATAAAGCGAGAGGTAAAAGTAAATGGACATGTGGGAAAGGATGTGAAAAAACATTGTCAAGAAAAACCAGCGGTTGTGGGTTTTCTTCAAGATTTGAAACATCGATTCTTTTGTCGAATGGGCGTGCACACTCTCTTTGCTGTTGGGGATCAACCAAGCACCCACATTCACCGCAAGCAAGGTGGTCGCGGTCCATCCGACAAAGTCGTCCAAGCCATGGTGCTCAAACCAAAAACCAGCCCAACACACGGTCAACAAAAAACCCAGCGACCCACACAAACGCACCCGACCATAGCGCTTGGCATCAAAGCGGCCTTCGTGGCTCACCCAGTGCGAGAGGGCCGCTTCGGTCATGGGCATCATGGCGCTCGTATGGATGAACATGATCAACAAAAGACCCGCCACGAGCGTCATGCTAGCGCCTTTTAAAAAAGCACTGCAAAGCAAAGCAACACCGGCGCAAAAGCGCAGCAACCAGACTCGCTCGCCGGTGTGGTCACTCAGCCACCCCCAACCATAGGGCGCAAAAATGCGGGTAAAGGACTGCATGGAGGCCATGAGTCCAATGACCACAAGGCTCGCGCCTTGCGACTTGAGCCACAAGGACAAATAGGGGTTGAAAAATCCAATGTGGGCAAAATAGCTCGCCGACAGGCAAGCAAAGGCGAACAACGGTGACTTGCTGAAGAAAAATTTCACTCGCTATCGGCTCTAGATCAATGGTTTTAGATTGGGTGCTTTGCGCGAGTGAAATTCGCTCCCACGACGCGCAAGGCCGCCCTAAGCCTGGCTGGCAATGGGTGCAAAGGGAACGCTCACATCCGCACACTGGGCCCGGTGTTTTAGGGCATGCTCCATGAGCACCAAGGCCAACAGCGCCTCGGCAATGGGGGCGGCGCGAATGCCCACACACGGGTCGTGACGACCCTTGGTGATCACGCTCGTGGGCTGCAAGTTTTGATCAATGGAGGGCTTGGGAATCAAGATGGAACTCGTGGGCTTGATGGCCAAATGAACCTCCAAGTCCTGACCCGTGCTGATGCCGCCCAACACCCCACCGGCGTGGTTGCTCAAAAAGCCCTCGGGCGTCATCGCGTCACCATGATAGGAACCCAACTGCGAGACACTCTCAAAGCCCGAGCCAATTTCAACCCCCTTGACCGCATTGAGCCCCATCATCGCCCAAGCAATGTCGGCATCGAGTTTGTCAAACAAGGGCGCTCCCAAACCCACCGGCATGTGCAGGGCTGAGACGCGGATTTTGGCGCCACAAGAGTCGCCTGATTTTCTGAGCTGGTCCATATAGGACTCCAAAGCCGAGACGTCGGCACAGGGTGCAAAAAACGGGTTGTGTGCCACGTGTCCCCAATCCTCAAAAGCAATGGGGTGGGGGCCAATTTGGGTCATGCAGGCCCGCACCACAACCCCCAAGTGCGTGTTGAGCCATTTTTTAGCCACTGCACCAGCCGCCACCATGGGCGCGGTGAGCCGAGCTGAAGAACGCCCGCCGCCCCTGGGGTCGCGAAAACCATATTTTTGGGTGTAGGTGTAGTCGGCATGCCCAGGCCTGAAGGTCTGTGCAATGCCGCTGTAATCTTTGCTGCGCTGATCGGTGTTGGGAATCAACAAGGCAATGGGGGTGCCAGTGGTTTTACCCTCATAGACACCCGAGAGGATTTGCACCTGATCAGTTTCTTGTCGCTGGGTGACAAATCGACTGGTGCCTGGGCGGCGGCGATCCAAGTCGGGTTGAATGTCAGCCTCGCTCAAGGCAAGACCCGGCGGGCAGCCATCGATCACACAGCCAATGGCCACACCGTGGGACTCACCAAAATTGGTCACGGCAAAGAGTTGTCCAAATGTATTTGCGCTCATGGACACTATTATCCTATGAGACAGGTCTCAAGAGCCCCTTGCAGACAGCTATTTAAGGGGGGTCCCCTGGACCTTTGCGCGCCAGCCCCGTGACGCCGTTTTCCTCGGGCCAGTCACGGATATAGGCTTTGAGCAGGGTGTTTTCAAAATTTTGACTGTCCACCACAGTCTTGGCCACGTCATAAAAACTGATGACCCCCAGGAGCGCACCCTCACTGATCACCGGCATGTAGCGAACATGGTGCTCGAGCATCATGCGGCGCACCTCATCCAAGGCGGTCTCTGGGGTGCACGTGAGGGGCGAGTCGTCCATCACCGTTCTTACATGCATGCGGGCAAAGTCTCCCGGGTGATGAACCACGCACCCGATCACTTCCCGAAAGGTGAGCATCCCCACCAACTCGTCGTGCTCCATCACCACCACGGAGCCAATGTCCTTGTGCTCCATCATGGTCAAAGCCTTGAGCAGTTCATCTTGAGCATCAACAGCGAAAATGGTGCTGCCCTTGATTTTTAAAATATCACTGACTTTCATGCCCGAGCTCCTTCTTTGATAGACCCTAGGCTCAGAGCATAAGGCCCCATGGCGAGAATTCTTCTTGACGAGGCGCAAGAAAAGCAAAATGTGAATGGGCTTCAAAAACCTGACCCGCACACTTGAGTTCAAGTGTATCGAAGGCCTTATTCTTTGAAACCTCGTGTATTCACCTAGACCTCTTGTACGAACCGAGTCAAAAAAAGGTCTCAGTTCAGAGGGCAAGACCCGGTCCGCGTGAACGCGTCTTGCACACTCACCCCACCCCAGCCATGGTAAACCGGCGCACTCAAAACCTCCGGCGGGAGCAGCCAGCGTGAGAGCAAGGGCTCAATGGAGGTGCTTTGTGGATCCATCAAAATCACCAAACGAGGTCGTCTGCTCGCCTCTTCGTCCAACGCTGCCACCCAATCGAGCTCGATCAAGTGCGCCAGCACCTCTTCAAGCACCAAGGGATCCACCCGCAACGACTCGGCCAAGCTCAGCCGGTCTAGCCCTTTGTCTGGCAGGTGACGCCTCTTGTCCAGTGCCTCCAAGCACTCCAAGGCCAACTGAAAACCAAAACCTGGCACGTCGCTGACCCGCAACACGGGCCCACTCAAACTGGGCAGTGCAGCCACAAAAACCGCACCGGTCAAGATGATGAGCCAAGTCACATACATCCAGAGTAGAAATATCGGCAACGTGGCAAAAGCGCCATAAATCATGGACACCGCCGGAATGCTCTGCAAATACCAAGTCAAGGCGTGGCGTGCAACTTCAGTGGCCGAGGTGACCCACAACCCCCCCATCAAGGCATGCGAATACTTCACTTGGGTATTGGGCACGTACCGATAAAGGGCACTCATGCCCAGGACCCACATGAAAAACTCCAAGGCATTGATCAAGACTTCGAGCACTCCCAAGCCGTTGCCAATCCAAGTGCGTGACAGTGCGCTCACATAAAACAAGGACACCACCCCCAAGCCGAGCACCAATGGGCCCAGGGTCATGACCGACCAATACAGCAAAATTCTTTGCGTGAGGGCTCTTTTTTGGTGGTTGTGCCAAATGGCGTTCAAGCTTTTGTCGATGGTGTAGACCAAACTGAGCGCTGAGACCACCAAGACGGCAAAACCGGCCAAGCCCAACCGCGAGGCCTTGCTTGAAAACTGGGTCAAATAACCTAAAACTTGCCTGGAAATGCTCTCTGGAATCAAGCTCTGGACCAACCAATGCTGCAGCACTTGTTGGAACTGGTTGAAGACGGGGAAAACCGTGAAAACCGCCAAAATCACCGTCAAGATCGGCACCAAGGCCATGGTCGAGGTGAAGGTGAGAGAGCCCGCGGTTTGCCCCAAACGCTCGCGTTGCAAACGGTCCAACAAGACCGGTAATAGTCGACTCCAGGCCACTTCTTGGCAATCGAGCCAAAAAACGACCAGTGAATTTTGAAGGTAAAAACGCTTGGCAATCATGGCCGCTATGATGCCACTCTTTGCACCTGGGGTCTTTTTGCCCGAAAAAA
>TBL_comb47_HYPODRAFT_10005795_pt1 | contig 13615 bp, 12 predicted proteins | sample TroBogypolimnion_40_FD_10682 | JGI IMG/M metagenome (IMG submission 10682)
CCGCCGAGCTCCTGTGATCGGCCAATCTGCGCCTCTGCGCCAAACACATCCAGCAGGCGCCGCACGATGGACCAGCCCAGGCCGCTGCCGGTCTGGTCATTGCCCAGCACCCGAAAGAAACGCTCGCCCAGGTGGGCAATGGCGTCCTGTGCCATGCCGGGACCACTGTCCTGCACCTGCAGCACAGCGCCGTTGGCGTGCCTGTGCACCATCACATCCACCCGCGCGCCATCCGGGCTGTAACGCAGGGCGTTGTCTACCAGGTTGCGCACCAGCACGCCCAGCAGCGCTTCATTGGCCGCCACCGGGCAGTCCGCATCAACCAGCACCGTGATCTCCTGTTGGCGGCCCAGGGCGACGTACACCAGCTCAGCAGCCACACGCCGCGCCAAGGCGCCCAGATCGACCGGCAACGCGGGTGCAGCGCTTGCGGCTTCCAGCCGGGCCAGGGTTAACAACTGGTCGACCAGGTGGCTGGCGCGGTCGCAGCCGGCCAGCGTGGTTTGCAATGCGTGGTTGCGTCCGGCCACATCGTCGCCAGCCCCCAGTGCCACCTGGGCCTGCATGCGGATGGCGGCAATCGGGGTGCGCAGCTCGTGCGCAGCGTCGGCGGTGAAGCGGCGTTCGATCTGCACCATGCGGTCAATGCGCTCCAGCAGGCCATTGAGGGTTTGCACCAGCGGCTGCAGTTCGCGCGGCATTCCAAGCAGCGGCACAGGCTCGACCGCGCTGGGCGGGCGGCTCTCCAGTGCTTCGCGCAAATCGCGGATCGGTGCCAGACCCTTGCGCACCGACCACCACAGCGCGGCAGCAAACAGCGGCAACGCCAACAGCAAAGGGCCCAGCAGGCTGCGCATCACCGCCCACAAAATGGCCTGGCGCGATTCCAGCTTTTCGCCTACCAGCACGGTCACCTCATGTTCTGCCTGGTGCGCGGCCACCACGCGCCATGGTTCGCCGTCTTCGCGGCGGACCGTGGCAAATCCTTCCGTCTGGGGCGCCAAGGCTTGCTCGCCGGCATTCGCCGAGCGGGTGATGAGCTGGCCGTGCACAAACACCTGAAACACGACATGCGGGGCGTACTTGTGCAACACCGGCGTGTCGTACACGTCGTCATGGTCACCGGCCGCCTGCACCAGCATCAGGGCGGCCGCCTGTGCCAGATGGCCGTCCAGCAGCTCATCGATCTCATGTTGCGCATCGCGCCAGGTGATCAGCGCCGCGCCCAGCCAGACCGCCACCGCAAAGCCCAGCACCAGCAGCAACAGCCTTGTCTGCAGCGAAGGCCGATGGCGGGTCAGCGTCATGCAGTGGGCTGCTCGCGCTGCACCGTGTAACCCACGCCGCGCACGGTGTGGATCAGCTCGGTTCCCAGTTTGCGGCGCAGGTGGTGGATGTGGACCTCGATGGTGTTGCTCTCCACCTCGTGGCCCCAGCTGTACATCTGCTGCTCCAGTTGCTCACGCGACAAAACACGCCCGGCGTTGCGCAGCAGTGCATGGAGCAGGTCGTATTCGCGGGTGGACAAGGCCACCACTTCACCTTGGCAAGTGACGCGCCGCGCGGCGGGGTCGAGCTCCACCTCGCCCCAGCGCAAGGTGTCCTGGAACTGCCCTAGCGAGCGGCGCACCAGCGAGCGCAGGCGCGCTGACAGCTCGATCAGGTCCACCGGCTTGACCACATAATCGTCGGCTCCGGCATCGAGCCCCATGACGCGTTCGGGCACTGCGTCGCGCGCCGTTAGCACCAGAATCGGTGTATCGATCCGGCGCTCGCGCAAGGCCTTGAGCACCTCCATTCCGTCCTTGATCGGCAGGCCCAGGTCCAGCACAGCGGCGGCATATACGCCGCTGGCAATTTCGCGCTCTGCGGCCAGGCCGTCGCGCACCCAGTCCACCTGAAAGCCAGCCTGGCGCAGGCCCGCGCGCAGGCCATCTCCCAGCATGGCGTCGTCTTCAGCCAGGAGAATGCGCATATTGCCACCACCAGAAACCTATCACGACAAGAACAATGACCAAGGCCAGTGCGGTCCAACTGCGTTGGATGCCTTGCGCGGCCGGACCGGTCTTGAAACCGGTCACCATGGAGCGCACCAGGTTCTCTTTGTGCTGCAGGCTGGCCACGACCACGCCGAGCAGATGCCCGATGACCACCAGCAGCATGGCGTTGCCCAGCAGGTCGTGCAGTTCGGCCAGCCAGCCGGGACCCAGGTCGTTAAAGGTGGCGTAACCGGTGGCAACGATTCCCAGTCCCATGGCCATCAGCAAAATGATGGCGACGGCACCGGCCGGGTTATGGCCCAGATGGTGCTCCGGCCGACCCGACCGCAGGGACTTCAGATACTGGATCACGGCCGCCGGGCCGCGCACAAAGTGGGAAAAGCGGGCATAGCGCGTGCCGACCACGCCCCACGCGAGACGGAACGCCAGCAGGCCGCCCAGGGTGTAACCCAGGGTCACATGCACCAGACGCCAGACCTCGCTCTCCGCGGTGAGGTAGGCGCCGGCAAAGCACAGCACCAGCAGCCAGTGGAACACCCGTACCGGGGCATCCCAGATGCGGATTCTTTGTGTACGGGTGTTCAGGTCATTCATTTGGGAATTCGCACCGCATGTTCATTGAAGTCACCCTTGGCCGCGCCGGCATGGCAGGCCGAGCAGTTGGAAGGACTGCCAATACTCGCACGTTTCCAGGTAGCGGTGGACACTTCGTCGTGCTGGCGCACAAACCAGTTGGACTTGCTGATGCGGTCCTGCGGCGGCTCTTCGCGTGCGCGCCGGTCGGTGCCGGCATGGGCCTGCAACCAGGCGCCGATTTCCTGCGTGCTGGCGGTATCCAGCGAGGCGTCTACACCAAAGTGCTTGTTCAGGCCGCCCATGATGCGGCTCCAGGAAGCCGCTGGCAGCAGGCCGGGCGGGTAAGCCACATGGCAGGAAGAACACTCCTGCTGGTGCTTTGCGTTGGGGGCCACGGCATAGCCGCGCTCGGCATGTGCCAGGCCGGACAAGGCCAGCAAGGCGGCGCAGGCCAGGGACAACAGATTCTTTTTCATGCTTTCACTTTCAGGCCCGGGGGCCGAGGGATGGGAGCAGGCCGTGCCGCGCGCACTGCAAGGCGGCTGCACGGTGCGCGAGGGATGGGGCAATGCAATCAGGATTTGAGCGAGGCCAACCAGCTCAGCAGGTCTGCCTTTTCGCCCGCCGTGCATTCGCGCCCGACCACGTCATTGCAGTTGCGGCGAAACCATTTTTCGGTCTTGGCCGCATCGGTAAAGCGCTGTGGATTAAAGGCCGGAGCCATGGGCGCGATCACCTTGCCGGTACTGGCGTGTTTGCCTTCCACCGTGGGCTTGGCCGTGTGGCAGGTGGAGCAGCTCCAGTCCTTGCCGTGCTTGCTGGTAAAGAACTCCTGGCCGCGGGCCGCCTGGGCCGGCTGACCCGACTGGGCCACATAGCCGGCAATCTGCTCGGCCGGCGTGGTCTGGGCCTGTGCGCCCAGGGAAAGAAGGGCCAGCGGCGCCGCCAATACAAAAAACTTCAAATAAGACATGAAACCTCCAGTGCCCTGCATGGTAGGCCCGCCAGATTAATGGGCGCTTAAGGTTCCCATGGCTCCGCAGTGGCGCGCGGCTTGTCGCTGTGCGAGACCTCCATCGGGTCATCGGCCACATAGCCGGGCCCCTTCATCAACATCACCACCACGCAACCGATGGCAATGGTCAACACTGCGCTCCAGTGAAAGATCACCACACCGGCAACCACATAGTCCATGGTCTGCAGCCAACGTGCGTCGGACGCGCTTTGCAGGTCGGTTGTGACATGCAGAGCCACGGCAGCCGCCAGCGGCAAGGCCGTACCCACCAGCAGAATCAGCGGCAGCTTGCGCCACAGTTTCCACTCCAGGCCGCTGGCGCTGCGAACGGAATTGGGGAGCTTGTTGAGCCAGGACATGGCTGCAGTTTACGTGAGCGAGCGCACCACTTCCATGGCCTCTTCCACCCGCTCTACGGCGTGTATGGTCATTCCCTCAATCGGCTTCTTGGGCGCATTGGCCTTGGGCACCACGGCCATGGTAAAACCCAGCTTGGCGGCCTCCTTCAACCGCTCCTGACCGCGCGGCGCCGGGCGCACCTCACCGGCCAGACCGACCTCGCCAAATGCCAGAAAGCCCTTGGGCAAGGCCTTGCCGCGCAGGGACGAGGTGATGGACAGCAACACGGCCAGATCGGCGGCCGGCTCGCTGATGCGCACGCCACCCACGGCGTTCACAAACACGTCCTGGTCCATGCAGGCCACACCGGCATGGCGATGCAGCACCGCCAGCAGCATGGCCAATCGATCTTTGTCCAGGCCCACCGAGAGTCGCCGGGGTGAGGGGCCGCCGCTGTCCACCAGCGCCTGGATTTCGACCAGCATGGGGCGCGTGCCTTCCAGGGTGACCATGACGCAGCTGCCGGGCACCGGCTCGGCGTGCTGGCTCAAGAAAATGGCACTGGGGTTGGACACGCCCTTGAGGCCTTTTTCGGTCATGGCAAAGACGCCGATTTCGTTGACCGCGCCAAAGCGGTTCTTGATGGCGCGCACCAGGCGGAACTGGCTGTGCGTGTCGCCCTCAAAGTACAGCACGGTGTCTACCATGTGCTCCAGCACGCGCGGACCGGCCAGGGTACCGTCCTTGGTGACATGGCCGACCAGCACGATGGCGGTGCCGCTGGACTTGGCGGCGCGCGTCAGATGGGCGGCGCACTCTCGCACCTGGGCCACGGAACCGGGGGCGCTGGTGAGCTGTTCGGAATAGACGGTCTGAATGGAATCGATGACGGCCACGTCCGGGCGGTGGGCGGTGAGCGTGGCGAGGATTTTTTCCAGCTGGATTTCGGCCAGCACCTTGACCTGCGATTTATCCAGCCCGAGCCGGCGCGAGCGCAGCGCCACCTGCGCCCCGCTCTCCTCGCCGGTGACGTACAAGGTGGATTTGCCCAGGCGCTGCAGCGAATCCAGCGCCTGTAGCAGCAGGGTGGATTTGCCGATGCCGGGATCGCCGCCTATTAGCACCACGCCGCCCTCCACCATGCCGCCGCCCAGCACCCGGTCCAGTTCCTCGTGGCCGGTGGGCGTGCGGTCCACATCGCTGGCCTCGATGTCGGACAGCACGATCACCTCGGCGGTCTTGGCCAGGGAGGCAAAGCGGTTTTTCGTGGGGGCCTCGCTGCTGGCGACCGACTCGATCAGCGTATTCCAGGCGTTGCAGGCCGGGCATTTGCCCAGCCATTTGGGGCTGGTGCCGCCGCACTCGTTGCAGGTGTAAACAGTTTTTTCTTTGGCCATGCTCAGACTACGGGAATGCGCGCCCGCGCTCTTTGCACCCTGTCGGCGTTGACGCTTACCTTGATCTTTTCAAAGTTGACCGGCGCGCTGATGGCCGTGTGCGGCTCGGTGGTGCTGATGCAATGGTAATTGGCCAAGGGCATGGTGTCACTACCGACGATGCTGATCACCCAGGGCGTGTTGGCACGCTCGCCGCGCTGCACTGCCACCGCAATCTCGCCATTGGCCAATTTGACATAGGTACCAGGCGGGTAAAAGCCTACCGCCTGTGCCATGGCCGAACCCAGACCCAAGTCCCCTCCACCGCCGCCAAACACCATGTTTCTGACGGCACTGACCGGTGACTGCGCTGCCCTGGTGCGCCGGGCTGCGGTGCGCGCGACAAATACATCGGCCAGATTGAGTAGATGCCGGCTGGTGTGGTTTTCGGGCAGGGCAGCGGCGTTGTCCGGATCATTGTGCCAGCGCACCAGATCCAGCTGCAGCGGATCGTCCACGCCCAGTGCGGCAAGAATCCGCGCGCCCAGCTGGGGGTGGTCCGTGACCAGCGCGCGCTGCAACTCGTTGATGGCCCCGTGTTGCCGCGCCATTCTGTCCTGGTCACGTGCCATGCCTATATTCATGGTGAGTGCCGCCGCAATCAGCGGCTTGCGTTGCAGCTCCGGCAGGCCCAGCTTGGCTCCGGTCAGTTCGCAGACCACCGCACACAGAAGGGCATGGGTAGCGCAATAGCCCAGGCTGTTGTCGCTCAGGGCCTGAAACAGCTTAAACAAGCTGGCATCCACATCGGCATGCAGCAGCTCGAGAGCCCTTTCTTCCAGCCCCTTGATGCGCGGCAGTGGATTGATGGCCAGGCCCCCTTGGTAAAGGATGCCGCGCAGCACGGCCTGCAGGTCCAACCAGCCGCCATTGACCTGTTCGCCCACCACATAGTCGGTTGCCCGTATCTCCAGGGGCATGGGAACTTGGGCCACTTCCCGAGCATCCATGCCCTTTTGCAAGAGTTCATGCACCATGCGCTCATAGGCGTTCTGCCAAGCCCGGCCATCACTGACACTGGTGCTGGCCTGGAAGCCAAGCAGCTTGTCGCGGTGCTGCTCCGACAAGATAGGCTGACCGCGGCGCAGCAGCAACTGGCCGCTGTCACTCAGCACGTCCACCGGCAGTGGCTTACCCACCTCCAGCAAGTCCACGGGAATCGGTACATATTTCATTCGGTCACCACCACGGATACGCGTGCGGTTAGCGCACACATCAACTCGTATGACAAGGTGCCCGCCTTAGCTGCCACTTCGTCAATGCACAGCACATTACCATTGCCCGCGCGACCCCACAAGGTAACCATACTGCCCTGGCCCGAGCGCGGCAGTGGCGTCAGGTCCACACTCAGCATGTCCATGCTAACCCGCCCCAGCGTGTAACTGGGCAGGCCGTCCACCAGCACCGGCGTGCCGGTGGGGCAGGTGCGGGGATAGCCGTCGGCATAGCCACAGGCCACCACGCCAATGCGCATGGGTGCGTCGGCTCGGAAGCTGGAACCGTAACCCACCGTGTCGCCGGGCGACAGATTTTGCACGGCGATCACCTTGGCCTCCAGTGTCATGGTCGGCTGCAAGCCCCAATGTGCGGCCGTATGCTCCGGGTAATCCGGGGCACTGCCATAAACGGCAATGCCGGGGCGCACCCAGTCGCTGGCCAACTGGTCATGGCGCAGCACCGCCGCGCTATTGCTCACGCTGCGCTCGCCCGGCAGATCACGCGTGGCGGCATCAAACACCGCCATCTGACGGGCCACACCGGCCGCGCCGTCGGCATCGCTGAAATGTGTGATGTGGGAAATTTCGTCCACCTGTGGCAAGGCGTTCAGGCGCGTCCAGGCGGCCCGGTATTGCGCCGGTACAAAGCCCAGACGGTTCATACCGCTGTTCATCTTGAGGAAGACGCGCTGCGGCACATTGGTCTTATGCGCCGCCAGCATATCGATCTGCTGCTCGCAGTGCACGGTGTGCCACAGATCCAGGCGCGAACAGAGCTCCAGATCGCGCTGCTCAAACACGCCCTCCAGCAGCAGCACCGGGCCACGCCAGCCCAGATCGCGCACCCGTTGCGCTTCCGCCAGGTCCAGCAGGGCAAAGCCATCGGCGCCGCGCAGGCCAGCAAAGACGCGCTCTATGCCATGGCCATAGGCATTGGCCTTGACCACCGCCCAAATACGGGCATCGGGCACGTGGCGGCGGACCTGATTCAGATTATCGGCCAGGGCCTGGGTGTGGATGGTGGCTTGTATGGGGCGTGGCATGGGGCATGGGTGACGGGTCTGGGCAACCCCGATTCTGACATTGCGCGCCGTGCTATAACCCCACAACATTTGGCGGCCCTCACCACACCCACAGCATCGGCAACACCGGTGCGGCATTCCCGGATCCATGAAACGCGGCTTTTACACCATCATGTCGGCGCAGTTTTTCAGCTCGCTGGCCGACAACGCATTGTTTGTGGCCGCCGTGCAGTTGCTGCGCGGCGAAGGCGCGCCCACCTGGCAACAAGCCGCCCTGGTGCCCATGTTTGCCCTGTTTTATGTGGTGCTGGCCCCCTTTGTAGGTGCCTTTGCAGATGCCAGACCCAAGGGACAGGTGATGCTGATGAGCAACTTCATCAAGGTGGTGGGCTGCCTGCTGATGCTGTTCGGCACCCATCCACTGATGGCCTATGCGGTGGTGGGGCTGGGGGCTGCTGCCTATTCACCGGCCAAATATGGAATCCTGACCGAGCTGCTGCCGGCCAGCCAACTGGTCAAGGCCAATGGCTGGATTGAGGGTCTGACCATTTCATCGATCATCCTGGGCGTGCTGCTGGGTGGGCAACTGGTGGGGCCATCCATTTCCAGCACACTGCTGTCGATCGACATCCCGTACGTCGACACCGGTGTGGATACGCCGCCGCAGGCCGCCATCTGCGTGCTGGTCTTTGTCTATCTGCTGGCCGCCTGGTTTAACACCCGCATTCCCTTGACCGAATTTCCGATGCGGCCCATGCCCAAGCGCCTGATGAGCCTGCTGCCGGACTTCTGGCATTGCAATGTGCGGCTGTGGCGCGACCGCCTGGGTCAGATTTCACTGGCCACCACCACCTTATTTTGGGGCGTCAGCGGCAATCTGCGCTACATCGTGCTGGCCTGGGCTTCTGCCGCCTTGGGCTACAGCGTGACGCAGGCCTCGGCCCTGGTCGGTGTGGTGGCGATTGGCACGGCGGTGGGTGCGGTGGCGGCCTCGCTGCGCATGCGGCTGGAGCATGCCACCCTGGTCATGCCGCTGGGCATTGCCATGGGCGGACTGGTGATTCTGCTCAACTTCATCAGCAACGTCTGGGTGGCTGCGCCCTTTTTGATCCTGCTGGGCGGGCTGGGCGGCTTTCTGGTGGTGCCCATGAATGCCCTGCTGCAGCACCGGGGCCACAATCTGATGGGTTCGGGCCGCTCGATTGCCGTGCAGAACTTCAACGAGCAGGCCTGCATTCTGGGCCTGGGCGGCTTTTACAGCCTGTCCACCGGCATGGGTCTGTCGGCCTTTGGTGCCATCACGGTCTTTGGCGTGGTGGTGGCCAGTTTTATGTGGGTGATCAAGCGCTGGCATCGGCACAACTGCGTGGTCCACGCGGCCGAGGTCGACTACCTGCTGGACATGGCGCGCAACGACAATACGCACCTCTAAGCCCGCCGTACGCCAGACCCGTCCCGTTAGAACCGCCGAATCCATGCCCGCCACTGAAATAGACGTCACCTCCGCCGGCATGGTTGCCGGCAAGGAATTGCTGCTGCCCACCGGCAAGCAGGGCAGCACCCTGCCCCATGTGCAGGACTGGGTCACCGCCAGGCTCAAGGCAAAAAGCCCGGTCAAGGATGTCGGCAATCAGGTGCTGGTCAAGGGCATCAAGCAGTGGGCGGCGTATGAAGAAAAGGCCGGTGGGCGCATCAAGCGCACGGTATTCAAAATCACCTAGCAAAAAGGCTATAGGGCGGGTGCTAGAGATACAGCAACACAAAAGACATTCATTCGGATCAAAATACGGCCGATATAGGGGATACAGCGCATTTCTTGTTGCGCATCACATAAACCCATGTCCAATTTGACCGATCAGGAAATCCTGCAACAAGTCCGGCTGCATACCCCGCTGGTCGAAAAGCTTGCGCATAATCTGGTGCGCAGGCTGCCCGCCAGCGTGGACTGCGCGGACCTGATTCAGGATGGACAGGTGGCATTGATCAACGCCATTCTCTCCAACTCCAGGAAGCTGGCCGCAGCCCATTTCAAGAACTATGTTGCCATGCGCGTGCAGGGCGCGATGCTCGACGGGCTGCGCGTTCTGGACCATGGCTCGCGGCAGTTGCGCAAGGACATGCGTGCGGTAGAGCTGGTGATCCAGCGCCTGGGGCATCAGCTGGGTCGCATGCCGCTGGAAAAGGAAGTGGCGGCCGCGCTGAATTTGCCAATCAAAAAATACCAGGGCCTGCTGCAGGAGGCGGCGGACTACACCCTGATTTCACTGGACGACATCCTCTCACTGGACCCGACACTCCAATTTTTGGACAGCGAAAAGGATTCTGATCCCCTGGTGGTACTGGAGCGTGCCGCGCTCAGGGTCTCCCTGGCACTGGCTCTGGGCAAGCTGCCCCGGCAAAGCAGCGCGGTGCTGCATTACTATTACGTGGAGGATTTGAAGATGCACCAGATCGGCAAGAAGTTGCTGATCACCGAGGCCCGCGTCAGCCAGATCCATTCCCAGGCCATCGCCGAATTGCGGGCGAAAATGAGCGATGACTCCGGCGCCATGCCGGCGCTCAAACCAAGGCGCTCGGTGCGCACCGCGGAAGCCATCAACCTTTGAAAGGGATTCCAGCGTGAGGGGTTTAAGCAGTTCACAGGCACAGACCCTGCTGCAAACACAAGGCCCGAACCGGCTGCAAAAGGCCACGCAGCGGGCCCTCGTACTGCAGTTTCTGGTGCATTTTCGCAACCCGTTGGTGATCGTGTTGCTGTGCGCCAGTGCCCTGTCGGCGCTCACCGGGGATGCCAGTGGCGCGCTGATCATTGCCGTCATCGTGGTGATGAGTGTGACCCTGGACTTTGTCCAGGCCCACCGCGCCGGCCAGATGGCAGCCAAGCTGGCACTGCAGGTGGCAGTCACCGCCACGGCCCTGCGCGATGGCGAGCCGCAAGAGGTGCCCGTGGCCGATCTGGTGCCCGGCGATGTGGTGCTGCTGTCGGCTGGCGATCTGGTTCCTGCGGACGCCACGCTGCTGGATGCAAAGGACTTTTTCGTCAACCAGGCGCAACTCACCGGCGAGCCGTTTCCGATTGAAAAGAAGGTGGTTTCTGACAGACCGCAGGCAGTGGACCCGGACTCCGCCTGGGAGCTGGATGCCAGCGAGCGCATTTACCTGGGCAGCTCGGTCATCAGCGGCACGGCTCAGGCCCTGATTGGCCGCACCGGCAGCGCCACCGCCATAGGCCAGATTGCGGTGGACCTGAACAAGGCCGCGCCCGCCACCGCCTTCGAGGTCGGCACGCGCCAGTTCGGCATGCTGATCATGCGGCTCACGCTGCTGCTGGTGCTGTTCACGCTACTGGTGAATGTGGCGCTGCACCGGGGGCTGCTGGAGTCTTTTCTGTTTGCCGTGGCCCTGGCAGTCGGCCTGACGCCCGAGCTGCTTCCCATGGTGGTATCGGTCACGCTCACCAAGGGCGCCATGCGCATGGCCGCGCTGCAGGTCATCGTCAAGCGGCCCTCCGCGATTCAGGACATGGGCGCCATGGACGTGCTGTGCACCGACAAGACCGGCACCCTCACCGAGGCCCGTATTCGGCTGGAAAAGCATCTGGATGCGCAGGGCCAGCCATCGGAGCGGGTGCTGGAGCTGGCCTACCTGAACAGCTTTTTTGAGAGCGGCCTCAAGAGCCCGCTGGACGACGCCATACTGCAGCACACCGAGGTGGATGTGCGCGGCTGGACCAAGATTGACGAGGTGCCGTTTGACTTTGAGAGGCGACGCGTATCGGTGCTGCTGGAATCGGTGGGCAGTTCCGCCGGCCAAGCGGGTAGCCGCCAGTTGGTGGTCAAGGGCGCACCCGAAGACATTCTCAAACTCTGCACCCATTTTGAGGACGCTCAGGGTCAACCGGCAGAACTGGATGACACCGCCCGCAGCCGCATCGATGCCCTGTTCAATGGTCTGGGTGAAGAAGGTTTCCGGGTACTGGGCGTGGCCTGGCGCCAATCGTCTGCACAGATGCAGCATGCCGTGGTGTCGGATGAGAGCGCACTGGTATTTGCCGGCTTTGCCGCGTTCCTGGACCCGCCCAAGGCCAGTGCGGGTTTGGCGCTGCAGGCCATGGCGGCCAGCCATGTGGCCGTGAAAATTGTGACCGGCGACAACGAGCGGGTGACACGCCATGTCTGCGAACAGTTGGGCGTACCCATCATCGGCATGCTGACCGGCACCGAAATTGCCGCCATGAACGACGACGCGCTGCGCGCCCGTGTCGAGGACGTGAACCTGTTTTGCCGCGTCAACCCCTCGCAGAAGAACCGCATCATCCTCGCGCTCAAACACCGTGGCCATGTGGTGGGCTATCTGGGTGACGGCATCAACGACGCGCCCTCGCTGCACACCGCCGACGTCGGCATCTCGGTGGACGGTGCGGTGGACGTGGCCAAGCAGGCCGCCGCCATGATCCTGCTGGAGAACGATCTGATGGTGCTGCACGCCGGCATTCTGGAAGGTCGGCGCACCTTTGGCAATGTGATGAAGTACATCATGATGGCCACCAGCTCTAACTTCGGCAATATGTTCAGCATGGCAGCGGCCACCGTGTTCCTGCCGTTCCTGCCCATGCTGCCGCTGCAGATTTTGCTCAACAACCTGATGTACGACGTTTCCGAAATCTCGCTGCCGCTGGATGCGGTGGATGCCGAAGATCTGACCCACCCGAAACGCTGGAACATGGGCTTTATCCGCAACTTCATGCTGGCCATAGGGCCGATCAGTTCCCTGTTTGACTTCCTCACCTTTTACCTGCTGATCCATCTGATCAACGCCGATGAGGCGCTATTCCATACCGGCTGGTTTGTCGAGTCGATTGCAACGCAGGTACTGGTTATTTTTGTCATCCGCACGCGGCGCAACCCGCTGCGCAGCAGCCCCAACCGCTGGCTGGTGCTGAGCTCGCTGGGCGTGGTGGCCTGTGCCATGGCCCTGCCGTTTACGCCGCTGGCGCCGTATCTGGGCTTTGTGCCGCTGCCGCCGGCTTACTTTGCCCTGCTGGCCGTTTTACTGGGCACCTACCTGGTGATGGTGGAAGGCGCCAAGCAGTGGTTTTACCGCTGGCTGCTACCACGCACGGTATGACAAGGCATTCATCAATTTCTTGCCCGACATTCTGCAAACTTCCTTACCGCTCCCTATGGGAGTCATAGTGGTCCCGACCGTGACCCCACCAGAGTGGCCGAATAACGCAACCGCTCACCGCTGTAGCAAGCATGACTACAACACCCACAACAATAAGACGACGAATAAAACTCACTGCATTCCCCTTCGCGGAACATATCCACCTATTCAAGTAACGCCTTCTGCGCCTGAGCGCTGACCGCGCCCGGGTAGCAATTGGTAACTGCTCGTAAAGGCACTCGCGCGCTCTACATGTATCCGGTTCGGCCCTCTGTAGCGATTGAGTGAACGGACGGCTCCGCATGGGTCACGATGACGCCCGGGAGGACCGGCAGAAATTGCATCTCAGCTTGAGGTGGCGGCAATCCGCGGTGCTTTTGCGGATTCAACGTGCGTTATTGAGAACTGGTGGCCGCCTGGCAAGCCCATGTTGTGGCCGCCAGCACCGTGAAAAGAACTGGGAAATAAAGGCCAGCATTGGAGCGCCTGCAATCTCGGGTGGGCAACGTTTGGGGGCGTTCAGGGTGTTGACCGTGCAGGGCTCCAGAGGACGGACCAGACATTGAACGTGTTCGGTTGTGGCTCTGGCCGTTTCGAACGGCGCAGCACATTGTTGGCTTCCTCAAACCTTAATGCGTGACCATGCCGTCCACGACCTGAATGGTCTTGTCACAGCGCCGGGCTAGCTCCGGATTGTGGGTGACAAACAGCACCGTAGTGCCGTGGTCCTGGTTGACCTTGCGCAGCAGCGTAAAAACCGCGTCGGCGCTCTTGGTGTCCAGATTGCCGGTGGGCTCGTCGGCCAACAAGACGGCAGGGTTCATGGCCAGGGCGCGGGCAATCG